>OGLN01000227.1_pt1 | contig 46076 bp, 39 predicted proteins | sample 1572641 | NCBI WGS metagenome assembly OGLN01 (sample SAMEA2581903, study PRJEB24529) | metagenome | biome: Human gut stool | place: China | collected 2011
TTTCATGCTACAGGTATCGGAGCCATACTTATTTTTGAAGGACAAATTTGCAACTTCTTCACCGTTCCATTATCTATCGATAATAGCGCATATCTCGGCCAACTATCCAAAATCGTTGGTGAAGTTGACTTGCAAATTTTCCTGAACAAAATAAATGTATGGTTCGATGCCGTAACTTTCAAAAAAATCTAGTCATTGAAATCATTCCAAGTCCGTCGATCAAAGACAAACTTATTGCTAATTTTCAAGGATTATTTTATATCCGGTATCGTCCATTTGAATCAAATCTGAGAGCGGCAAACCTTAAGTTGCTGCACCGCCGCTGTGGCGAGCGACTCCGGTTCATTTCCACACACATCGCATTGTGCAAGGTGCTCTCCGTCCGCATCTCCGAAGAGTGCTTGCAGGCGGATCTGCCCATCCGCAAGGATCGATGCATAAGCCCCGATCGGCAGATGACAATCCCCGCCGATTCGCTGTAAGAACTCACGCTCCGTCTGCGCAATTCTCTGTGCCTTTTCATCGGAAAAAGCATTCACCATAGATAACAATTCACGATCTTCCCTGCGAAGTTCAATCGCAAGCGTTCCCTGCGCGGCCGCCGGAATCATCTCCTCCGTGGAGAGATACTGCGTAATTACGGATTCCATATGAAGCCGCTTCAGTCCCGCTGCTGCAAGCACGATTCCGTCCAGTTTCTGCTCATGCATCTTGTTCAGGCGCGTATCTACATTGCCTCTGATATCGACAATCTTTAAGTCTGGGCGAAGTGCAAGAAGCTGGAAGGCACGCCTCTTGCTGCCGGTTCCGATTGTTGCGCCCTCCGGCAGTTCTGCCAGAGATTTTGCCTCTCGAAGAATCAGTACATCCCTTGGATCTTCCCTCTCCCACGCACCTGCAAAGCACAGTTCATCCGGGATCTCGCCCGGCATATCCTTCATGCTGTGTACCGCAAGCTGGATCTCGCCGTCTAATAATTCGCGCTCGATCTCCTTGACAAACAATCCCTTGTCACCGATTGCCGCAAGGGATTTGTTCTGAATCTTATCTCCTTTGGTCTTAATGATCCTGAGTTCAAATTCATGCTCCGGATAACGATTCTGTAATTTATGTTGTACATATTCTGCCTGTGCCAGGGCAAGCCTGGAGCCCCGGGTTCCGATCACAAACCGCATATATTTCCTCCGTTATATATGTGCATTCTCAATTTGGAACAATTGCCGCACAACCTTCTGATACTCGTCCTGCTGCTCCTTGGATTCCACCTGCTTCATCTCAAGGATCGGCTCACGGAGCAGTCTCCGCAGCGACGCCTTCAGAATCTTCTTAACGATCTTCTGTTCTCTCGGTGAGAGATCCAGCTTCCGGTTCAGATACTCGTAACTGTCCGACACGATCTCGTCGCATTTCTGCTGCAACGATTCGATCGTTGCGTCCACACCAGTGGAAGAAAGCCACACTTTTACCTCTGCAAGCGACTCATCGATCATTGCCTGCCCCTGCTGCAATAAAGCCTCACGTTCCTTATAATTGTGCTCGACAATCTGATTCAAAGAATCCAGATTCAACAGAAGCGAAGTCCCTGCAAGCGCCGGATCAATATCACGCGGCGAAGCCAGATCGAGCAACGCCATAGGATGCGTAATCTCTGCAGTTTCCGCCTTCACGACCAGATGTGGGGCTGCTGTTGCAGACACAACAATATCGCATTCCTTCATCTTCTCGTAACGCTTCTCATATGGCACGATCTCGATTCCCGGAAACTCTGCCAGAAGTTCCTTCGCATGCACAAAATTCCTGCTGCACACGGTCACGCCCGCAATCTCATACTCATAGAGATAGCGCAAAGCAAGCACCGCCGTCTTGCCGCTTCCAATGACAAGTGCCTTCTTCCCCTGAATACCGAACGTCTCCCGAAGCTGCTGGATTCCGACATAACTGACGGAAAGCGGTCTCTCACTGATTTTGAGTTCTGTCTTCATCTTCTTGGCGCAAGTGATCGCTTCTCTTACAATCTTGTTCAGTTCCTTGCCGGTATGCCCAAGCGTCTGCGCCAGTTCGAACGCATCCTTCACCTGCCCCAGGATCTGGTCCTCACCGAGAACCATGGATTCCAGCCCCGCAGTCACGCGGTAGAGATAGCTTAACGCCACATCGCCACTCCGGCAGTCCAGATAACCGGCGATCTCTGTCCCATGAAAACTCTCGCTATATAATTTTCGAACCACCTCTGTCTGCTCCGCCCAGAAGAACACCTCGCTACGGTTGCAGGTGGAGAGCACCATACATTGCTCCACACCAAGTTCTGACGCTTTCTGCATGAAGTCTATCTTCTGGTTATCCGTAAATGATACTTTGTCGCGAACATCCTGATTCGCATTCTTGTAATTGATTCCTACGTATCCAAATTCCATGTTGTATCTTCTGCCTTATCTTCTATGCAAAATACTCCCGCATCACTTCGATCGTGCACTCTACGTCTTCCTTCGAATGTGCATCCGAAAGGAACATCGCCTCAAACTGGGACGGTGCCACATAGATGCCACGGTCAAGCAGATATCCGAAATAATCCGCATACTGCTTCGTATCGGAATGCGTCGCACTCTCGTAATCCGTGACAGCATCTCCCGTAAAGAAAATACTCATCAGGGAACCAATCTGGTTGACACTCACGCGCTCTCCTGCAGCTTCACGTACCGCATCGGCAAGCTCCTTTGCCCGCGCCTCGAGTCGGTCATAGATTCCGGTATCTTCTTTCAAAATGCGCAGTGTTGCAAGTCCCGCAGCTGTGGCGATCGGATTGCCGGAAAGTGTTCCCGCCTGATAGACCGGACCATCCGGTGATACCATGCGCATGATGTCTTCCCGTCCGCCGTACGCGCCGACCGGCATACCTCCACCGATGATCTTGCCGAAGGTGGAGAGATCCGGTGTCACATGAAAATACTGCTGCGCTCCGCCCAAAGCGAGACGAAATCCCGTGATCACCTCATCGAAGATAAGCAATGCGCCATACTCACTTGTAATCTCTCGCAAAAACGCGAGGAATCCGTCCTGAGGAAGCACAACGCCCATATTCGCAGCAACCGGTTCCACGATGATCGCAGCGATCGAATCCGGGTTTGCCTCAAAAAGTTCACGGACGCTTTCTCTATTATTATATTCCGCAACCAAAGTGTTTTTCGTATAATCCGCCGGAACTCCCGCACTATCCGGAACCGATGTCGTTAAAGCGGCCGATCCTGCTTTCACGAGAAGACCATCCGAATGACCGTGATAACATCCACGGAATTTAATGATCTTGTCTCTTCTTGTATAGCCGCGCGCCACACGGATTGCGCTCATCGTAGCTTCCGTTCCGGAGCTGACCAGTCGGCTCACTTCCATCGACGGAACAAGTTCAGCAAGAAGCTCCGCCATCTCAACCTCACGCTCCGTCGGTGCACCATAGGTTAAGCCCTCATCACACGCCTTTTTCACCTGCTTTACCACACGCGGGTCCGCGTGTCCCAAGATGCCCGGTCCCCAGGAACATACATAATCGATCATCTCATTTCCATCCACATCCGTAATGTGTGCGCCCTTCGCACTCTGGATAAAACGCGGTGTGCGTCCCACAGCCTGATACGCGCGCACCGGACTGTTGACACCTCCTGGCAGGCGTTTTATGGCTCTATCATATAAATGCTTGGAATTGCTGTCTGACATTTTCTTCCTCCGAAATTTCTCTTGTTATACTATCGCTTTTCTTCTTCCCTGATCCATCTTGCGACATCAAGCGCATGGTAGGTGATGATCATCTTCGCACCCGCACGCTTCATGCCGATCATATTCTCCATCACGATCTTCTTCTCGTCGATCCAGCCATTCGCTGCGGCAGCCTTGACCATCGCATATTCGCCACTGACATTGTAAGCCACGATCGGCACATTGTAATTCTCGTGAATGGCACGGATGATATCCATATAAGCCATCGCCGGTTTTGCGATGATCAGATCTGCGCCCTCCGCAAGATCCTCTTCGACCTCACGAAGCGCCTCCTGCCCGTTCGCCGGATCCATCTGATACGTCTTACGATCTCCGAATCCCGGTGCCGAATGCGCCGCATCGCGGAACGGTCCATAGTAACCGGATGCAAACTTCGCAGAATACGCCATAATCGGTGTATAAGTAAAGCCCGCTTCGTCCAAAGCCTTACGGATCGCGCCAACACGCTTGTCCATCATATCACTCGGTGCAACGATATCTGCTCCCGCCTCTGCGTAGCTGACTGCCGACTTTGCAAGCAGAGGAAGGGTCTCATCATTTAAGATGATTCCATCCCTGATCAGTCCGCAATGTCCATGCGAGGTGTACTCACACAGGCACACATCTGCGATCACGATCAGATCCGGATAATCCCTCTTGATTCTTCGGATTGCCTCCTGCACGATTCCATGCTCATCATAAGCGCCGCTTCCGACCTCATCCTTATGTGCCGGAATGCCAAAGATTAAGATCGCAGGAATGCCCGCTTCCTTCACACGATCCAGTTCCTCATTCATACGATCCAGCGAATACTGGCAGATGCCCGGCATCGACTCGACCGGCTCCGCTAAGTTCTCCCCTTCCATAACAAAAAGCGGATAGATCAGCTCATCCACTCTCACATGGTTTTCTCTTACCATGTCGCGCATTGCAACCGTTTGTCTTAATCTTCTTGTTCGATCCATTTATAACTTCCTTCTTTCTATTTCCATGCCGCATTTTCATTTCTATAAAAGCATAGCAGCATTCATTTCTATTTGTTCCGTGACATGTATCAAAGCCTTCTGTCACCAGTAATTGAAGAACATTCCCCTACTGTGACTTTACACCATCAAGTATCTCTTGCCATTCACGCTCCGAAAGATCAATATCTTCCCCCGCTTCCTTTCGTTCCAGAAGTGTCTGAAGTACCTTCCGATATACAATCTTCCTCTCTCGTTCCGTATCAAGTGATGCCTTCACCGTACTTCTTATACTTCCCATATATTCGTTGATCTCACCGAGCTCATCCGTCAATATTTCCTGCATCTTCTTTTTCAGATACTGCGTCAGCACCGGACTGTTGCCCGCACTCGAGAAAGCACCGACCACGTTTTTCTTTCTTATATAAGATGGAAAAATAAAGGTGCAGTCCTTGGGCAGGTCTACCGCATTCACCGGTATGTTTCGCTTTCTTGCGTCTTCCGCAATCTCATGATTGACCGCCGCATTATCGGTTGCTGCTACAACGAATACTTTGTCCTGCAAATCATTCTTCTTGTACGCACGCTCATAGATTGTAACCTGACCGTAACTTTCGCCTCTCTCTTCCGATCGTGGAAATCCCATTGACGATATTTCGTCCGCTTTCCTTTGCGTTTGTTCTGCAATGTCTTTTATTTCTTTTTCTATCTGCTGCGCCACCACAGTCACATGCGCACCAAAATCAAGAAGCACCTGCACCTTGCGCAACGCGACTTTGCCGCCGCCGACAACAAGACAGTGCTTCCCCTCTATATCCAGAAACATTGGAAAATATGCCATCATCCAATCCTCTCTTCATTACTATTGTACTTTAAATCTTCACGAATGCTCTCTTATGATACACAGATTATGATACACAGATTACTCCATGCTACGCATTCTCGTAATCTGACTCCACCTCGAAATCCGCTAATTTACTGCGTTTCCGCAGCAAATTGCTACTTTCTCGGTGTAGTGCGGGTCACTAAGGGATATATCAAGTTGCATGCAAGCATGCATTGATAATCCCTTGTGACCCTTGTATCATATAATTCTCCGCTTAATTTTTCAAGTATATCTAACGGATTCGTGGACATACTGTATATACATAAAGGAGATGACATGAACTGGAAGAAATTTGTACTCTGCGGACTGACAGGCTGGTGCATGGAAATACTGTTCACATCCTTCGGTGCCCTCTTGCGCGGAGATACAAGACTTCTCGGCAGAACCTCCGTCTGGATGTTTCCGATCTATGGGATGGCCGCCCTGATCAGTCCTGTCTACGACAAAATCAGACACTGGCCCATTCTGCTGCGTGGTCTTCTATATGGCGCAGCAATCATGGTCGGTGAATTTCTAAGCGGCAGCGTGCTACGCTTTTTTCACGTATGTCCATGGGATTACAGTGACAGCTTCTTGAATATCAAGGGACTTGTGCGCCTCGACTACTATCCCTTATGGGTACTTGCAGGCCTTGCCTTCGAACGGATTCTTTGTCGGCAAGGCAACAAGCGGCGGTTGTAATGCGCGGGTAGAGACATTCTTACGGAAGACTGTCTCTACTCAGCTTAACAATCATCCGGAATGAAAAAGGACTGACATCTTCATGTCAGCCCTACATATTTTCTAGACTCTGCGGCGATTCGGATTAATGTATTTCTCCTCGCAGTATTTGCAACGGTAGACTTCCTTCTCCTCGTCCGTCAGAAGGAAAATCTGATCCAGTTCCTGCTCGATCGATGTCACACAACGCGGATTCTTGCATTTGATCACGTTCTTGACCTGCTTCGGTAATTTCAATTCCTTCTTGTCAACGATCTTGTCACCCTGAATGACATTGACCGTAATATTGTGATCGATGAATCCGAGAATATCTAAGTCCAGTGCCTCGATCGGGCACTCCACCTTGATGATATCCTTCTTGCCCATCTTGTTACTCTTGGCGTTCTTGATGATTGCCACGGTACAGTCAAGCTTGTCCAGCTTGAGATCGTGGTAGATACGCAGGCTCATTCCTGCCTGAATATGGTCTAAAACAAATCCCTCATGGATTCCACTGATATTTAACATGCCGCTCCTCCTATACCGTAATTCCCAAAAGTGTCAGGATCAGTGCCATACGCACATACACACCGTTCTGTACCTGCGTAAAGTACGCCGCACGCGGATCATCATCCACCTCAACTGAGATCTCATTCACACGAGGCAGCGGATGAAGCACGATCATATCATCCTTGGCAAGTTCCATCTTCTCTTTGGTCAGGATGTAGAAATCTTTCAGACGAACATAGTCTTCTTCGTTAAAAAAGCGTTCTCTCTGCACTCTTGTCATGTACAGCACATCCAGCTGTCCCATCGCATCTTCAAGACGCTCCACTTCCTCAAACTCTACATTGTTGGCTCTCAGCACATCGTCTCTGATGTAATCTGGAATCTTAAGTTCCTCCGGAGAAATCAGTACAAACTTCACATTCTCATAACGGATCAGAGCGTTGATCAGAGAATGAACGGTACGTCCGAATTTCAAGTCTCCACACAGACCGATCGTAAGATTGCCCAGTCTTCCCTTAAGAGAACGAATGGTAAGTAAATCAGTTAATGTCTGAGTTGGATGCTGGTGTCCACCATCACCGGCATTGATCACCGGAATACGGGACTTCTGTGATGCTACGAGTGCTGCACCTTCCTTCGGATGACGCATAGCACATATATCTGCATAGCAGGAAATAACACGAATTGTATCAGAAATGCTTTCGCCCTTCGACGCTGATGATGAATCAGCACTGGCAAAACCTAAAACGGAACCTCCTAAATTCAGCATCGCTGCCTCGAAACTTAAGCGGGTTCTTGTACTTGGCTCATAGAAACAGGTTGCAAGTTTTTTACCGTCACATGCATGGGCGTATTTGTCTGGATGTTTCTCAATGTCGGTCGCCAGATCAAGAAGCTGATCCAGTTCCTCGACGGAGAAATCCAAAGGACTCATTAAATGGCGCATTTTGTTCCTCCTTTTTTACGCATTTTTACTATCATATAATAATAATTTTCATATTTCAAGACAAAATACATTGCATTTCAAAGTTTTTTCGTTACAATATAATTGATGTAGTTTTTTCACAAAAGGAGAATGGAATATGGCGGATAATGTAAATACAACAATGGGAAACGAAGATACCGTAATGTTCAAGGAGCGCAAGCGCTGGCTTTTCTTAGGTCTTCCTTGGACATTCACCAAATACACGATTACACCAAGCCTTCTGACGGTGGATCGCGGCTTCTTAAGCACAACTGAGGATGACTGCTACATGTACAAGATTCAGGATGTGAAGCTTACAACGACTCTCTTGGAGCGCATCGTCGGACTCGGCACCATCACCTGCTACACCGGTGATGTCACAGATGCAGAGTTGAAGCTGATCCACGTTAAGCATGCCACGGAGATCAAGACTTATCTGTTAAAGGCATCCGAGGCAGCCCGCCTGAAGCGCCGTACCTTAAGCACCATGGATATCGGTGCTCACAGTATTGATCTGGATCACAACGGAATTCCGGATGACATGGAGTAAAACAATCCGATACATAACTTACGGAAGCAGGATCGTTATAAATCGATCCTGCTTCTTTTAATCCGGTATCGTCGGTTTTAATCAAATCTGAGCGCGGCAAACCCGAATTTTACGCTTAATTTAAAATGGTCGGCAGCAACATGTGCACATCGCCTGCATACAAAGCAGACTCATACAGAAATTACTGTATCCGCTATACGGACGGTCATATCCGCTTCCCATATTTGTATACCATGTTCCGCCATACTCCAGATGCTGCTGGAACTGGCGATACTCCATATTGCTTGGTTCAAGATCGAGCGCACGGCGGATATGTTCTAAAGCAGTTGCCGTATTGCCTGCTCCATCATTGGCTACAGCGCTGTAATAATACCAGCGTCCGGTTCTCTCGGAGAATGGAATCTCCCCAAGTACATTGAGGGCTTCCGTATAACACTGGTTTCGGATATAGTTAAGTGCCGCCTGCATCTTCGGCGAAGATTCTCTTCGCTGCGAAGTGTTGTTACTTCCGTAATAATAAGTTCCGCTAAAGCCTCCGAACGGTCCCTGTCCGGTAGAGTAGCCACCTCCCGGCTGTCCCTGCGAACTCTGTCCGCCGTAACCGCTGAAACCTCCGTAATTACCGCTTGGTCCCTGCTGCTTCTCCTTCATGATCTGGTCATAGGCCTGCTGCACCTGCTTGAAGCGTTCCTCCGCCTGATCTTTATTTGGATTATTGACATTGGCATCCGGGTGATACTTGCGGCTTAAGGTTCGGTAAGCTTTCTTGATTTCTTCATCCGAAGCGCCTCTCATAACGCCCAGCACCTGATATGGATCTGTCATTATTTCTTCCTCTTTTTCTTCTTTAACTGAATATACTCGTACTTCGACCAGACACCGGAATAAATAATATTGCGCAGGATATCTGCATGTAACAGAATCGGCAGACGTTCAAACGACTTCGCACACTCAGAGAGCATACTCGTCATCATCAGCCTGCAAAGTGTCTCATATTCCTGCTCATCATCCGTCTGTAGATAGCGGAGTGGATTATAGGAATCCTTCTTCTCATCCTTCTCCAGATCCTCATAAGCATCCATCAGATAGATGAATTTTCCAAGATAAAAGCCGAGCGTTTTCAGTTCATCATACCACTCGTCCTGCTTCCATGCAAATATTTCTCCGAGCATTTCACCGGTCAGTCCGGCAACAAGATCGATATTCGTCTCCTTATTCTGCTCATAGACGGCGAGTTTTGCGATATAATCCTCAACTGCCTTCACTTGTCTTGGATACTGATCGGCAACACGGACATAATCCTTCTCAAACATAGAAGCGATCGTCTTCTTCGTATAACTCTTCTCGTCTTTCCAGTCATCCACCAGATTATAATAAGCAAGCAGCACATTCATCTGCGCCGCATAATGCTCGATCTCATTGGAACGCGCCTTGCGCTTCTTGATTGGATGAAGCATACAGGTGAACTCTTTCTCGTCCGTGTCCGGCTCATAGAGACCTGTCAGCAACACCACTAGAAATGTCATATCGTAGTTGAGCAGTGCCGGTCCCTTCGTTCCACAGAACTCACGAAGATTTCTGCACAGTCCGCAGTAATAGGACTGGTATATATTTTTGTTCTCTTCCGACAACTCTTTGCCGTTTACATTGATATAGCCAAACATAATTCCTCCGGCTTATGATCTTCGAATAAACTGCTCTCTGCACTTCGGGCAGGTGATTTCAATCTTGCCGTGTCCCTTCGGGACTCTCACTTCCTGCTTGCACATCGGGCATTTATAAAAGCGATAGTCACGTCTCTGTGCCATACGCTTCTTGAAACGATTCCAGCTAACGGTACGGTTATACTTAAAGTTCAGATATTTCTGATTTTCCTCGTAACGTTTGGATGTATTGCGGGAAAAAACACGAAAATACATATAAACCAAAAGCACCAATGCAAGCACACTGAAAATGCCAAGTCTGGTAAAAATTCCAAGGATCAAAAGAACCAGCACCAGCCAGGAGTGCATTCTTGCAAGTTCATCGACTCCGTTTCTTCCCATCATAAACTGATAAAATTTTTCTCTCATTTCGGTCGCCTCTTTCTTACTGACATCGGTTCCCCCAACATAAGAACCGCTATCCATTGTTCCCATCATTCAGAATCTGATCTTCGTTAGCACTCACCGCATCTAAGTGCTACAATATGAATCTTACGCTTGTGTCCCTTAAGCGTCAAGGGAAGTACGATCTTTTAACAAACAATTTAGAATCTGTTTATTTTTATCATGGCAGTCGTCAAACTCTCGTGTAAGCACGGATTTTGATTCATTACTCACGGATATAGAAAAACCGATGTGAATTCTCACATCGGTCCGATTTCTTACTAAGCATTACGCAGAACGATAAGCCGGGTTATGTCGTTGGGTGATCATCTATCTAGGACGACTGTCGCCAATCGCCTCAAGCGACCTACCTAAAGCTGGCGGGCCACGTCATCGCTTTGTTTCGGTCTTGCTTCGAATGGGGTTTACATGTGCCCTCTCTGTTACCAGCGAGGCGGTAGTCTCTTACACTGCCATTCCACCCTTACTACATGCCGTCAGATCCAAATGAACCCACGGAGCAAATTCCATTCCAAAACGCTTCGCGCAGGAATTTGCGCAGGTCGTCAGTTCCCTTGGAACTAACGACATATAGCGGTATATTTCTGTTGCACTTTCCTTAGAGTTTCCTCCACCGGCCGTTAACCGGCATCCTGCCCTGTGAAGCCCGGACTTTCCTCACCTGCGGTCTTTCGACACTTGCAGCCGCGATCACCTGTCCTGCATAATGCATTCCTAACTATAGCACATATATTTATCATTTGTAAAGTGTTCAAATTTGTGGATTTCCTCACACCAAATTTGAGCATTTCTCCACAACATTTGCAAATAGACACTCTTATTTTATACGTTAAAGCAACTTCCTCCAACAAATTCCCTGACAAGGGAGCTTTGCATAATCCCCTCTGTCGGAAGCGGAAGGAAATAATCAAGAAGCTTAAGAAGCCGCTTCGCCTCAAAATACTCCTCACTCTCACGCGGAATCTGGAATAAAAGCGGCTCCGCATATACCTTAAGTACCGCGAGTTCATAGATCAAAGCAGAATTGAACATCACATCCGCACTCTCCTGGTACGGGAAGATGTTCTTCTCCTCGCCTCTTCGTACGGAACTCCACATCGCGATCGTCTCCTGCGCGTTGGTTCCGCGGGTTCTCGCATCTCTCACGATACGTCTTAACAGTCTGCAGTCCGTTGTCGGAAGCGGATTGTGTTCATCGATATTCAACTGCGTTAAAGCGGAGATATAAATCTTAAACTTACTCTCTGCCGGTAACGTATACGACAGTTTATCATTGAGTCCATGGATTCCCTCAATCACAAGAATATCATCCGCTCCAAGCTGCAGCACATTGCCGCGATACTCTCTCTGCCCGGTCTTGAAATTAAAGGAAGGCATCTCAACCGCCTCCCCGTTTAAGAGGCGCGTCATATCTTTGTTGAACTGTTCAACATCCAATGCGCCCAGACACTCAAAATCCAGATTGCCATCCTCGTCCTTCGGACATAAGCGACGATCCAGATAATAGTCGTCAAGTCCGACCGGATGTGGTTTTAAGCCTTTTGCCAGAAGCTGGATCGACAAACGGTTGGAAAACGATGTCTTGCCGGATGACGAAGGTCCCGCGATCATGACAAACTTCACATTGCCTCGTTCCGCAATCTGTGCGGCAAGCGCTCCGATTCGCTCCTCCATGAGTGCTTCCTGAAGCAGTACGATCTGTTCGCCTTTACCGGCCGCGATTGCATCATTTAACGCACCGATTGTGCCTACGCCAAGCATCTGGCTCCATTCTCTGGACTGCTTTAATGTATGATACAGCTTATTGGATGTGTTGAGTGGCTCCACCTTGCTTCCGTCCTTGTTCGGGAACAAAAGCACGAAGCCGTCCTCGTACAGTTGCAGATCAAAGACGCTCAGATATCCTGTAGACGGAACCATATAACCATAGAAATAATCTTCCATTCCGTCCAGCGAATAAAGATTCACACGCGAACTCCTACGATAATGAAGAAGCCGCTCCTTATCCTTCATTCCTCTGTCACGGAAGCGGTGCTCCGCCTCTTCGGTCTTCACACTGTTCTTCTCGATCGGCAGATTCAGCTCCACAAGCCGTTGCATCTCGCTTTTGATCGCGGCAAGCTTCTCGTCATCGATCGAATCATTTTCCAATTCGCAGTAATATCCCTCGCCGAGAGAATAGAACACGCGCACATGAACAGAATCTCCCCACAGATTATCAACCGCTTTCTGAAGAAGCAGTGTCACACTGCGCCTGTAGGTTCGCTTTCCGTCCCGCTCTGTCATGTTAAGGAACGACACGGTCGCACCGTCTGTCACTTTCTTATTTAATTCCCGCAGACGCCCGTTTACATTGGCAAGAACGATCCTGTCCCTGTAATTTTCCTGACATTCCTCTGCCAGCTGCTGCAGCGTCATGTCGTCCGTCGCCAGCACCTCCTCAAAGGTTCCCGGCTTCGTCTCAACCACTACATTATATTCCTGCATTCTTAATCGCCCCCAATATTGTATACGCGGATTCGTTGTACTGCAGTTCCTCCGACACTTCGGCAATTCGTGTCTCAATCTTCTCGGACATTGTCTGTGCCTGAAGCGTCTGCAGAATTTGCGTCAGCTGTCTGTGCTGTCTCACGAGGAAACGCCTGAGAACAGGATTTCCGTTGCGGAGCAAAAGCGGTCCGTAGATATCACAGGCAACACGCGTCTGCTCATCCATCTTCATCCACGCATCATCCAATTCCACGTTGATCACACGCATCATCGGATAATATTTGCCATCCTCACAGATCATGTCTTCGTCCACGATCTTGTAATGATGTAATCTTAAATATTCCCTTACTTTGCGAATATCGGACTGCGGCTGCAGGATCAGTTCGCTTGCCGCCTTACACACCTTCTCCCCTTCCGATAGGATGTGTATCACAAGCTCACCGCCCATACCAGCGATCAATATCGAGTCTGCCTCTCCTTCTCCCAAAGCTGCGACTCCGTCAGACAGTCTGGTCTGTATGTAGTCCCCCAACCGGGCAGATGCAATATTGTCCTGTGCGCGGGCAAGCGGTCCTTTATTGATGTCCATCGCGATCGCACTTTTGATCTTCTGTCTCTGGATCAAAGCGATCGGAATATATCCATGGTCGGTTCCCACATCGGCGAGCACGCCACCGGATGTCACCATCGCCGCCACAGCCTTCATTCGCTTGGATAGTTTTATCATATTACTCTAAGTAGTCCTTCAGCTTGCGGCTTCTGCTTGGATGACGAAGCTTGCGAAGGGCTTTGGCCTCGATCTGACGAATACGCTCACGCGTAACGTTGAATTCCTTTCCGACTTCTTCAAGGGTTCTTGCGCGGCCATCTTCCAGTCCGAAACGCAGGGTAAGTACCTTCTGCTCACGCTCAGTCAAGGTGCCAAGCACTTCCTCAAGCTGCTCCTTGAGCAAAGTGAACGCAGCGGCATCTGCCGGAACCGGTACATTGTCATCTTTGATAAAATCGCCAAGGTGGGAATCTTCCTCCTCACCGATTGGCGTCTCTAAAGATACCGGCTCCTGCGAGATCTTAAGGATCTCACGTACACGGTCTACCGGCATATTCATCTCTGCTGCAATCTCCTCCGGAGACGGCTCTCTTCCGAGTTCCTGAAGAAGCTGTCTGCTGACACGGATCAGCTTGTTGATTGTCTCAACCATATGCACCGGAATACGGATAGTTCTCGCCTGATCGGCGATCGCACGGGTGATTGCCTGACGAATCCACCATGTTGCATAAGTAGAAAACTTATATCCCTTGCGGTAATCAAACTTCTCAACCGCCTTGATCAGACCGAGGTTACCTTCCTGGATCAGATCGAGAAACAGCATTCCACGACCGACATAACGCTTTGCAATACTTACAACAAGACGTAAGTTTGCCTCAGCCAGACGCTTCTTGGCGTCATCGCCCCAATCTACTTCCTTCTGCAATTCCTTGATTTCTGCCTTGATCTCTTCTTTTTCCGCATCGTCTTCGCTCTCCTGCATACGTGTCTTAAGAAGAGAAATTTTCTCCTCTGCGACCGCACCGGCCTCCATCTTCTTGGCAAGCTCGATTTCTTCCTCTGCACTCAGAAGCGGTACCTTACCGATCTCCTTTAAGTACATGCGAACCGGATCCTCAACACTGACACCGTCCGGAACCGACAGGTCGATCTTCTCAACTTCTACTTCTTCTTCGTCATCGAGAATGATCTCATCATCATCGTCGTCATCATCGCTGATACGGAGTACATCCACATTGTTGTGCTCAAGGAAATCCAATACGGACTCCAACTGCTCCGCATCCAGATTCATATCTTTAAAGAAATCACTGATCTCCTGATACTCTAAGATATTACGCTTTTTCTTACCAAGTTCCAGTAGCTGGGCAAGTTTCTCGCGGAACTTTGCCTTCATCTCTTCTGTTTCTACTGCTGCTGCATTCTCTTCTTTTTTCTTTGCCATGTCGCTTCGTCCTCTCAGGTTACTTTCTATTTTGTCCTTAATCAATGGAAATATGCAATCTTTCAAGCTTCTCCAATGATCGTTTGTCCTCAACCACCTTCATTAATGCATTCAGATCCGTCGGATCGGCATGCTTCGTCCGGTAGTCGATGCTGTTCTGTTTGATGCGGATGATCGTCTCTTTGAGTGCCTTCTCCATGTCGTTTTTCGTCTCGACTTCATGGATTCTGGCATTAAACAATCCCGCAACTTCTTTTTGTTCTTCCTCTTCTTGAAAAAGGCTGATGATCTGGGCCGGATTAACATTCTTATCCCGGTCGTACTGCGCAAATAATTCCTGCGCCACACGATGATACAGTTCCTCCGTAAAATCGTCCGCTGTAATCAGCTTCTCCACCTTGCCAAACAGACGCGGATCCTCGATGAGCCATGTCAGAAGCAGCTTCTGTGACTGCTTCATTCCATCTTCCTTCTTCTTGTTCTCATGGATTCCCGTCTTCAGCGGCGTGTGTTCTCTTGCCAGACCATCCTTCATCGCCAGCTGGTTGACAAGCTTTCTCAAATTGTCAAAACCAATCTGGTATTTATCGGCCACAGCTTCGATATAATTGTTTCTCTCCAGTTCCTCCGAGAAACCAAGAAGCTTCTTCGCCACTTCATTATAAAATGCCGTCTTTGACTCCGGATCGTTCATATCATGCTGGCTTTCCATAATACGGATCTCAAACAGAAAGCTGTTCTCCGCTTCATCGATCCGCTTCTGGTACTCCTCGGCGCCGAGCGCCTTAATGAATTCATCCGGGTCCTTATAAGGCCGCATATTAATGACTTTCGTTACGATTCCCACTTCCTTGAGAATCGGGATTGCGCGCAGCGCCGCTTTCACGCCCGCACCATCACTGTCATAGGTCAGATATACTTCCTTTGTATAACGCTTGAGCAGATTCGCATGTCCACTCGTCAGCGCCGTACCAAGCGATGCGACCGCATTGTCAAAGCCTGCCTGATGCAGCGCGATCACATCCATATATCCCTCACACAGGAGAAGCTGGTTCTTCCTCGTGCTTCTTGCAATATTCAGTCCGTAAAGATTACGGCTTTTGTCAAAAATCTTTGTCTCCGGGGAGTTTAAGTATTTCGGCTCTCCGTCACCCATGACACGTCCTCCGAAACCGATCACCCGGTTATGTACATCCATAATCGGAAACATCGCCCGGTTCCAGAACTTATCATGACCGCCCCGCACCTCATCAATGGTGACAAGTCCGGTCTCTTTCAATATCTGATCATCGTACCCCTTACTCCTTAGATAACGGTACAGATCATCACTGTACTGATCCGAATAGCCGAGCCCGAACCGCTGCATCGTCTCATCGGATAGTTCTCTCTTCTTAAAATACTGATACGCGTTCTGTCCGCGCGGACTGCGAAGCAGTCTGTAAAAATACATTGCGGCTTCCTTGTTGATCTCAAGGAGTCTTGCACGCTTGTCCGCTTCCCTCTTCTGCGCGCTCGTCATCTCCTGCTGCGGAAGTTCGATTCCGACACGATCCGCAAGCTGCTGCATTGCCTCGCCGAACGTAAAGTTCTCATACTGCATCAGGAAGGTAAACACATTGCCTCCCGCGCCGCAGCCAAAGCAGTAATACATCTGCTTTCCAGGCGATACCGAGAATGATCCCGTCTTCTCATTATGAAACGGACAGAGACCAAAATACGTGCTTCCCTTCTTCTGAAGCCGCACGTAGCCGCCGATGACATCCACAATGTCATTGCGGGAGCGCACCTCCTCAATCAGTTCATCTGAATAATATGGCATTTTTTCACCTTAGTTCTATTTAATATCCATCTACCTGCCAGGCCTGTGGCATAAAGTTCTCCTTGAACTTCGTGATTGCATACTGATCCGTCATTCCGGAGATATAATCACAGACAATCCGCCCGCGATCCTCGCCCTCATCAAGCATCTCTAAAAACTTCGCCGGAAGCTGCTCAATATGATCCCTATAGAAATAGAACATCTGCTCCAGCATCGTTTTTGCTTTGACTTCCTCGCCTTTGGCAACCGGATTCTTATATACATTGTCAAACATGAAAAGGCGCAGGTCGCGAAGTGCCTCCGCGGTCTCATCCGACATAATGATGTCATCCTTGCCCATACTATGGATGATGATATCATGAATCAGATGATCCAGACGCGTTCTCGTGTCAAAACCGAGCGTCTTGCGAAGCTCGAGCGGGATATCATCCTCGCTGAGTATCTGCGCACGGATTGCGTCATCAATGTCCGAATTCACGTACGCAATCTTATCCGACAGGCGCACAATCTTGCCCTCCAGCGTATGCGGGATCGTCTTCGTCTGGTGATTTAAGATGCCGTCACGCACTTCCCATGTCAGGTTTAAGCCCGCTCCATCCTTCTCCAGTTTCTCCACGATACGCACACTCTGTTCATTGTGCCTGAATCCACCTTCATAGATCTGGTCCAGAATAAATTCGCCCGCATGACCAAAAGGCGTATGCCCCAGATCATGTCCCAAAGCGATGGCTTCCACCAGATCCTCGTTCATACGAAGCGCCTTCGCGATCGTGCGCGCATTCTGCGACACTTCTAGCGTATGAGACATCCGGGTTCTGTAATGATCGCCCATCGGTGTCAGGAATACCTGTGTCTTGTTTTTCAATCTGCGAAAGGATTTGCTATGTAAGATACGATCACGATCTCTCTGGAAGACTGGACGAATATCGCATTGTGCTTCCTCCCTGTCTCTGCCTCTTGAGTTGACACTGTGGCAGGCGTAGGGACTCAGCGTTTCATTTTCCATCTGCTCAATCTGTTCTCGAATTGTCATGTTTGCCCCTTTTATTCCTTTTGAACGCAAAAATTGTCGTAATACAAAACTAGCCTACATTTTTATAATTCTAGGTTCTTTGTGATTTTCCTTTTTTATTTTTTATTTTTTTAGAAAAAGTTGATTACAAAGCCTGCTTCTGCTTTATCCGTTCCTGATAATTTCCATGATTTCTCCATCTTCACACGTATCCTACTCAACTTCCCCCGAGAATATCGAGAAGCTGCTGCAGACTGATTCCCGTAATCTGGTTCTCGTAGCTGTCATAATAGAATTTATTGTTCTTCACAAGAATACAGCCAACCCAGTTGCCAGGTGACATTCCATCCTCAAGCGCCGTCTCCATATCCGGATAGGCGCTGATCGTAAAATACGCATCATAATCATCGAAATCCGAAACCCTATAATAGGTCTGCGGAAATTGCATCTCCAGACCTTCGATAAAATCCCTGTTGCACGCGGTATAGCCGGTCGGTTCATGTGTATATGCGGACTCCGATACCCAGTCCTCATCCCAAAGCAGAAAGATTTCATCCTGCTTCCATGCCTGCCTCTCTTCCACTTCCTCCATCGGTGCATAGACGCCGCTGCTCGCTCCCTGCATCTGCAGACGGCTGCTTCGTCCGGACATATCCTCATATAAGAGATTTGCAACCGCAAGCTGATAAAAACGCGTGCTGCAATCCTGATCTCTCTCCGCAAGATAGCCAAGCGGCTTTCCCACTTCATCCAGATTCAGATTCTCATTGACCGGCACATAAAGCTCATTCTGATACAGCATCGGTCCAAGTGTCGAATCCTCCGTCAGAAACTCTGCCACCTTGCGATATCCCTGGGCGGAATCCTCCGGCATAAACAAAATGATGGCAAGCACGACCAATACCGCTGCCACACTGACTGCCCCAACGACAAACGATTGCTTTCTGCGGGGACCGGCTCCTACGCCTTTTGCCGCCTGAATTTCCACCTCACAGATAGTCTTCGCATCCGTCTTTCCACGACGAGGTCCGTAGCATTTTCCTGCATACCATCCCGAGAATCCGATGATCACAATCGTCAACGCGATCATTCCTATCATAAACACAAGTTCCTGCGTGCCGTTCATCTCACAGAGAAGCAGATGATCGATCAGACAGCTCGCTCGCTTATGCGTCCCTGCATCCGAAAACAGATCACAGATTCTGCCCATTCCGGTGCACAGAAGTGCAAACACCGCTCCATCCACAAGCGCATAGAGGATCCAGCTCATACGCTCCCTGATCACAACCAGTGGAAAAAGCGATACAACAAACGCAAACATCCATACGCCTGCAAGCAGATATGCCCACTTCTCCAGCATCGAGGTACCAAGGAGATTCTGCAGATACGTGATCGCGCTGCCGCCATTGATATTCCCCCAGCCGGTCACGCGCGAGATCAGATATCCGAGACGAAGAATTCCCCAAAGCACAAGATATCCAATCGAATACGTTGTCAGAAGGTGCAGTACCTCCCTGCGGCTTGTCATTGCAATCTGATGTGTGATCTGATTGCCGTCCCCGATCAACGTCCGCTGCCAGAAGAACAGAACCGCAAACGCGATAAACGTCGGGAATCCTCCCATACCTCCGATAAATCCATTCACGAACACCATCACAATGAATGCAAGCACGATTGATGCGATCAGACGTGACGGCTTACTTTCTGTATTTCTCGTAATTTTATAGAACTGTTTCATGTTTCCTACCTCGCCAAAGTTCAACCTCAGCCTCTGTGATATGTTGAACTACTTTGTCACAAAACACTCGGCTCAATTCTGCCATCCTCAACCTGCCAGATGCGATCCGCCACATACAATTCTTCCTCATGATGCGTCGTAAAAAGCACACTAAGCGGATTCTTCTGCCGGTAATCCACGATCAGCTTCCACATCGCCGCCCGCGAGGCACGATCCATACCGCTTGTTGCCTCATCCATCACAAGAAGTTCCGGCTTCCTGCATAACGCAAGAATGAGCATCAGCTTTCTCTGCTGTCCCTCGGAATAAAGCTTGACCTTGATCTGCCGGTTCAGCTCCATCTCACTCATCATCTGCACATATCGCGGCTGATCGAACCACGGCTCGAATTTACACATTTCCCTCACCAGTCCGTCCGGCTTCAGTTCGATGTTAAAATTCGGAGAATCGTAGACAGCTGACATCCTTTTTCGGATTTCTCTCTCGTTCTCGTACATCTCCTTGCCGAAATACCGGATACATCCGGCCTCCGGTCGCACCACCCCTCCGACGGCACGAATCAGTGTCGATTTTCCGGAACCACTCTTGCCCGTGACTGCGTGAATCTTCTCTTCTTCGATCACAAGGTTCACATCCTTCAGCCAGAACGATCCTCTCCTGACATATAACTTTTCAATCTCTAATGCATTCTTCATAGAAATTGTTTACCCCTTTGATTGCAGTTCTTTGTCTGTATGTAGTGATAACAAAAAAGGTTCATCCGTTTGGATGAACCTTTTATTTTCAATGCGGAAGATGGGACTTGAACCCACACGATCGCAATGATCACAAGATCCTTAGTCTTGCTCGTCTGCCAGTTCCGACACTTCCGCGTGTCTGTCGCATGTCTGTCAGCGACTCTGTTATAATAGCAAACGATACAACAATTGTCAACAGTTATTTTCAATTTTTTTAATTTTTTAAAATTGTTTTTTCTATTGACATATTTACGAAAATTCGATACAATATCATTTGTTCGCAGGAGTGGCGGAATTGGCAGACGCGCAGGCTTCAGGTGCCTGTGGTAGCAATATCGTGTGGGTTCAAGTCCCATCTCCTGCATTAACAAAAAGGGATCATCCGTTTGGATGATCCCTTCAGACTTTAGACAAAGACCTCGGCATTCCGCCGAGGATTTTTCTTTGAAAGAGGCTAAAAGTCAGTATTTTCAAGACTTTTAAGCCTCTTTTTGGTATAAGGAAATACAAGAAAAAGCCGCCTCTTATGAGACGGCTCTACGTACCTTTTGCTTCGTGCAGCATACAAATGATTTTATAACTGAGGCACTTACAAATATTTCTCTTCAAATTCCGCAATCTTCATCGGCTTACCAAAATAGTATCCCTGAATCATGCTGACTCTCATATCACAAGCCACATCCAGCTGCAGCTTCGTCTCCACGCCTTCGACACAGACCTTGACGCCGATCGTATTAGCAAGTTCATTCACCATCTTGACGAAAGCATCCGAGAAATCATCCTCTCCGAGATGCTCGATAAAGCAGCGGTCGATCTTGATGACATCGATCGGCATCTCTCTGATATGATTCAGAGAGGAATATCCGGTTCCGAAATCGTCCAAAGCAACCTTGACGCCGAGTGACTTGATCTCGCTTAAGATCCGCTTCATATGCTCCATATCATTGATAGCAAGGCTCTCCGTCACTTCAAGGGTCAGATTGCGCGGATTTATTCTGGTCTCATCCAACACCTTCTTAATCTTCTTGATGATATCATTCTGCAGAAGCTGTACCACCGACAGATTGACATTGACCTTATAATTCGGATGTCCCATGTCATTCCAGTACTTGCATCGTTTCGCCGCTTGTTCTAACACAAACTCTCCGATCGGGTTGATCAGTCCAAGATATTCTGCAAGCGGAATAAAGTCCTCCGGACTGACAAAGCCAAGCACACTTGAATTCCAGCGCACCAGCGCCTCTGCACCACAGCAAGGCGTTCCGTCCTCCTGCACCGCAACGATTGGCTGATAATATACTTCAAATTCCTTACAGGCATTCATCGCCGCCGTACGCATATTCTTCTCCATGTCAAGCCTGCGATACGTCGATGCCTGATCCTTGTCGTTATAATACTCCACACAGTTCTTACCGCGGCGCTTCGCAGTCATGAGCGCCATATCCGCCTTACGGATCAGATCATCCACCGAATTGCCATCCGACGGGAAACAGGTGATTCCCATACTCATCGTGCAGTAGTAATCTTCGCCTTTTAAGAACCATGGCTTACTGAAAATGGAATCGATGTCGCGAAGGATCCGCTCCATCTGTGGATAGACCGCCTCACTGATAATGACGATAAATTCATCACCGCCCATGCGGTAACAGCTCTTCTCAATGCCTTCTATGCGCTGCAGACTGTGCGAGATAGCCTTCAGCAACACATCTCCGTATGGATGACCAAGTCCGTCGTTAATGTGTTTGAAATCGTCCAGATCAATATAAAGAAGCGCGCCCTCACAGTTGACCGCCTGCGCCTTGGCAATATAACGCCCGAGATCCTGCTCGCAGCGCATACGGTTATAGAGACCTGTCAGGAAATCATTGTTTGCCTGATTCTCAATCTTCTTCTGGTACAGTTTCTTATCCGTGATGTCGTAAAGAGTGCAAAGTCCGACTCTGCGTCCGTCCACCCAGTCAATCTCCGTCTTGTGGACATCCAGCCAGCGCTCCTCCTCTACATAATAGACCTCATCATAATAATGTGTCTTCTTCTCTTCCTCTTCACCAAATACAAGTTCTTCCAGATTTCCCGCTGCGATCGTATGCGAGAAGAGATCCTTCAGCTTCTGGTTCGTATATAAAATTGATCGGGTGTTGTAATCAACGACCAGAATGCCACAACCGGTATTCTCAAGAATCGCTTCCAGCGATGCGTAGGAACTTGCAAGTGAATTCTTCGCAATTCGTTTAATCAGAATACTCTGGATAACACGCTTCACTCCACTGATGAACTTGATATCTTCCGATTCCCATTCACGTTTATTTCCTTTTTCAAAAAAGCCAAGATACATCAGAGGTCCGTTGTCATTGACCTCCATCGGCTGAAACACGGCTGCTGACAGTCCGTTTTCTTTAAAAAATCGTTCAAACGACTCCGGCATCATGGAGCTGGAGGAAATCATATATGGTTTTCCATTAAAAAAGGGCAGTTCGTCTTTGTCGATATGCTGAAAATACCGGATCAGCGAATCCTCACTACGTTCGACAAACTCGCCGATCATATCGGTTGTCCGCCGGTCAATATTCTCCCGGATCAAAAATCCTCCGGCAATCTGCAGACTCTCACAGGTCTCCTTTAAGATACGCTGCGTCAGTTCCGTAAATCCTTCATCCGACTCGAGCATACCAATCACTTCCGCCATCGCCTGCGTGCGGTCAAGCTGCTGCTTGATCTCAAGTTCCGAATCCAGACTCTTCTTCATCGCATCCTGCGCGATCATCTGGTTGATCTTCACTTCAAACAGCTGCGTCGACAAACTTGCAAGGAACTCTGCCGATGCATAGAAGCCCTTCTCCGTTGTCGTCATCATATATTCCGGAAGTTCAATGCCTTCCGGCATTGCATCGCGCAGAAGTCCGATCACAACCCAGATAACTTCGACCTTCTTCTCGATGCGCGTTGCGATACTGCACATCTTAATGCACGCCTGCGAGACCTGCTGCTCCAGCATCGTCTCCACCCAGTCGTGTTCCGCACGCATGATCAGATTCATATACGCCTGCTTGTCCACAAGCGAATGCAAAAAAGAAAGTTCCTCCCTGCTTCCATACGCCTTCGTGATCACGCCCTCTTCGCGCCCCAGACACACGAGATAAAGATTATTGGCGTGACAAAACTGATCCTGCAGTTGCTGTAACATTGCAGAATCAATTAAACCGTTGTCATACTTGATTGCTCCCCATTGATTGTCCTGTGCAGGTGTTGCCCCCGAATTCACCATTACCCTCTTACTCCTATTATCAACAAACTAAATCCCGTCTTCTCCTGCATGCAATACTCCTGCAGCAGCATATACTCCCTATGTAAACGAAGCTGCTTCTTTACAAAGCCAGTCTCCTGCGTATACATCACAATGACTGCATTTTTCTTCAATATCTCCGTTGCCTTGTCGAAGAAACGTGCATACAGCCGGTCCAACTCTTCCTTCGTCATCTTGCCGCGCACCGGCATATTCGTAACGATCTCATCAAACAGATAGTCATGATGAAAATCAAAGAAATCTCTATGGATATAATGAATCTCTTCTCCTGCAAGAGACGCATTCTCTCGCGCCTTCTCGATTGCCTCACCAAACGTGTCCGTTCCGTACATATCCCCCGCCGGAACCCGGATATCACGCTCGATCAGCATCGTTCCGACACCGCAGAACGGATCCATCACCTGCGCGCCTTCCTTCAGATACGGTGCTGCCAGCTCCATCATAAGTGCCGCCTGTGACGGATGAATGGATGCCGAAATCGAATTCTTGCGATAACGGAATCTGTGATCCTTCAGTGTATAGAACTTCACACATGGGAAAAAGCGTCCTTCCCGATTCGCGATCAGCCGGAGTTCCACCTCATAATCACTGGTGGAATTGATCAGTTTTCCATTCGACAAGCGCTCCAGTTCCGCGCCCATACGCTTCGTGAAATTGCTCTTCTGCTCAAGCGTCATCGGTGCCTTACACTCAATACGAAAGTAGAACGGCATCTCTTCCTTATGGTACTTCTCACATAAAGTGATCAGCGAAGCACACACTTCACTCGCAGCCGTCTTCGGTTCCGAATCGATCAGCTTTCCCCCACCAAGAGGGAAAAGCATCTCTCTGTATGTCCGCACCTGCATCAAAGGAATCAGATCATCGGTCTCCACCAGGACACCAAGCGGATGAACTCTGCCACCGGTCATACGGCGCACCGTCTCCCGCCCATTCTTATTGCAGAATAACAACACCTGATTCTTCTGCTGCTTCCGGTCAAATTTATGCTTTGCGATACCCTCGTATCGGATCACAATCCTGCGAAGTGCACGAAGTTCCTCGTCCGCATGCTTCCGATTCTCCTCTGACACTTTCTGTGTAGAGAGTTCTGCAAGACGCTGCTTGATCTCCGGCAGCTTACCGCTGACATCCATCTGTGAGAGTGCGTCCAGATACGCGCTCCGGACAAAAAGCGTATTCTCTTTCACAAATGCATTATACAGTGCATCCGACGCATTCTGATACTTTAAGTCTCCAAGCAGAAGTGCTGCGTTCTTACGCGTCTTCGCATCCTCTGCTGCTAAAAGCCCAAGAACAAACGCCTCATGCTCCTGTACAAATGTCTCTACGCTTTCTCTGTCATATGCAGCATCAATGCCTTCGCGAAGCTTTGCGCGAAGCGCACTCAAATTACTGCGGATTTCTTTCTTCTCCAATAACTCTAAATAGATGGTATCCAAGCACTGACTCCTTCAACATTGATATCTATATTTTACGTGATTCACGCATCTTTTGCAATTCCATATTTTGCGATATAATCCACTAAATCCGTCTTAAACAGCTCCCACGCATCCGGATTCTCAACGAAATATTTCGGACAGTTCTTACCAGTCACATCATAATGCCGGATCACATCGTCCGTTCCGAGGTTATATCGTCCCATCAGCCATGTCACAAGCTTGATCAGCGACTGATACGTCGCATCGTTAAATTTACCGCTCTCATCCTCAATACAGCATTCGATCGAGATCGTATCCTTATTCCGGTTATTCGACGCATAGGAAATCTCATTACAAGGAATACACTGTACAATCTCACCCTCAAGTCCGATCACAAAGTGGCTGCTCGCGGAAGTCTCATGTGACTCAGCAAGTCCCGCAAAATAGTCACGGTTCTGTCTGGCGGACGATCCCGGATTGGCCGTATAGTGAACAACAATGCCTTTTACCTCCGTCAGCTCCGTTCCCGGGCGGGAATATTGATTGACAGGAAGAAGCTCTACATCAAGCTCGGGGCGGTCTGCAATATATTTCGTGGCGACAATGTCCTGTGCATTGGCAAGGGTTGTCTGTCCGGTTCGTTTATGCATTCTTTGATACAGACTGAACACCGCGACCAGAACGACGATCAGAACAACAACTGCTACAACACGACGATAAATCTGCATGGTTCGTTCTGCTTTATTTAATGATTTGCGCCGATGCGCCCTGTAACTTCGCACAATGTTTTCTCCTTTGTATCTTATTTCACTGCATATAGCATACCACATATTTAAACATAAAAAAAGAGCAGCCCCAAGTGCCACTCATGAATTTCGCTACTTCCTCATACGGGTTGCGGGTCAAAAAGAAAGTCGCGCATCTTCCTGCAAGCAGGATATGCACGACTTTCTTTTTCCTCTTGTATTACATAATTTTATGAACCCATCCCTCAGGTCCTTCGATCTCACCCATCTGAATTCCAGTCAGTGTCTCGCGAAGCTTCTTGGTATATGGTCCCATCTCTTCCATTCCACTTGGGAAGCAGATTTCCTTACCATGATCAACAATCTTGCCGATTGGAGAGATAACTGCTGCTGTACCGCAGAGACCACACTCTGCGAAATCAGGTACCTCAGAGAATTTCACCTGTCTGTGCTCTACCGGCATATTCAGGTACTTCTCAGCAACAACCATCAGTGATCTTCTTGTGATAGAAGGTAAGATACTGTCTGACTTCGGTGTTACGAACTTGCCATCCTTAGTAATGAAGAGGAAGTTAGCTCCACCAGTCTCCTCAACATAAGTTCTTGTTGCAGGATCCAGATACAAATTCTCAGCATATCCCTGCTTATGTGCATCTACGATTGCATGTAAGCTCATTGCATAGTTCAGACCAGCCTTAATGTGACCGGTTCCGTGTGGTGCTGCACGGTCGAAATCCGATACACGGATTGTAATTGGCTTAGCGCCACCCTTGAAGTAAGGTCCTACAGGTGTAACTAAGATACGGAACTGATACTCATCAGCCGGCTTAACACCGATGACTGCGTTTGTTGCGATCATATATGGACGAATGTAAAGTGTTGCTCCTGATCCGAAAGGTGGAACCCATGCTGCATTTGCCTTAACAACCTGCTCCACTGCCTCTACGAAACGATCCTCCGGGAATACCGGCATCTCAAGTCTCTCACAGGAATCTTTCATTCTTGCTGCGTTTAAGTCAGGGCGGAAACATACGATATGTCCATCCTCTGTTGTGTAAGCCTTAAGTCCTTCGAAGCAGGACTGTGAGTACTGGAATACTCCGGCACACTCGTTTAATGTAACATTGGCATCGGTAACAATTGCTCCGTCATCCCATTTGCCGTCTTTGTAATTGGATACGTAACGGTAATCTGTCTGCATGTAGCCAAATCCTAGGTTGGCCCAATCAAGATTTTTCTTTTCCATTTTAATTCTCCTCCGTTTCTTTGGAACATCAGCATTCAAATTGCCTGCCGGCAATAGCTGATGCTACATGCTAAGTTTTCAGAGAAAACTTAACACAAATTACGAATCCAGCAATCTATAACTTAGTGTTATGAAACACTGGGTTGGCTATTAATTGCAATCATTTTAGTACAATAAAAATCATTTGTCTATAGCTTGCAAAAATTTTTACTATTGAAATAAATTATAGTATTTATAACCTTTAAAGCATAACCTTGGATTTTTCCTTGCTGCGCTCGATCACTTTGTTGAGTCTGCGAAGCGGGATTGCCACGATCAGTCCGACCAAAAGCGATATCAGAACATACACACCAAGCGCGCTCAGATCCATCCAGTAATCATTCTGATACAATCCTCCGACACACTCACGCATCGCATTCATACAGTAAGTAAAAGGCAGATACTTGTAGATCATCTGGTACACTTCCGGCAGCACCTCAATTGGGAATGTGCCTCCGGCACCTGCCACCTGTATGACCATAATAATGACAGCAATTGCCTCTCCTACATTGCCCATCGCAACCGTCAGCGAGTAAATCAGAAGCGTAAATACAAAGCTGCTCGCCGCTGCCGCAAGCCAGAACAAAAACGGATGCGGACACTGGATATCAACATAGAAGAGATCTCCAAGCACTGTGATTGCCGTCTGCGCCTGCCCGATCAGGAAAAACGTAATGTATCTTCCGAAGAACGCCTGCCACGGTCTCACCTTAAGATTCTCGATCGGAGCCACCTTCACATGGATCAAAGCGACAAGAATGAGTGCTCCCACCCAGATGGCAAGAACCGTATAGAATGGAGCCATCGCCGATCCGTATGTTGCAATCGGATAAACCTTCTCCGTTTTGAGCGATACCGGAGAAGCTACAAACTCTGCCATAAGCGTTGGATCATTTTTCAGCAGATTCATCATCTCATTGTACTGTTCATCCCCGGATAACACTTTTAAGCTTTTGCTCAGCTTGCGCAGATCCATTTGCAGAGAGACAATATAATCCTTTGTTGCCGTAATATCATCCGCACCCGACTCAAGTGTCGTCTGGTATGCTTCCAGCGCACGGTCGATTGTTCCGAAGCTGCTCTCAATATTATTAAGCATCTTTCCTGTCTGGATTAACGCCTGCTCCATCCGAAGCACTGAAGCGCTCACATCCGGTTGCACCTGATACTGATAGGTATTGCGGATGGAGCGGATGTTATTCCTACACTCCTTAATATCCGCCTTAATCGTTCTTCTCAGATGTTTTAGCGACTGCGCCGTCACCTTGGCATCCTTCTTGAATGTTGTCAGATCCTTGTCCAGCTGTTCAAAACTTTTATTGACCGCAGTCACTTTCTGATCACCTTCTTTTAACAGATCCTTAAGTACTGCTATCACATTTTTTCCTATCGCCGTAGTCTTATCCACCTGATTCTTGATGTCATCATACGTTGAGCCTACCGTCAGCGTATCTAACTGATCCGATAGAAGTCCCAGATCCTGATCCACCGAATCCAGGCTGATACTTATCAACGAGGAAACCGTATCCGCGGTCTGTGCTCCCGAAAGCACACTTGACTGCATATTGGAAACGGAATCCTGACTACTGTCAAAAAGCCCCTGTGTGTTGATCAGCAAAGACTGTGCCGACTCTGCCAGATCGGATGCCGATCCCGTCACAAGTGAAAAAGTATTTAATATGTTCACATAGGTCTGCAGACTGCTGTCCATCTCATCAAGCTGTGCCGCTGTGGATGCAACAATATCCACACCGTTTTCATCATTGTCTGCCAAGATTTTGCCAGACTCGGTCAGTACCTCCGTCAGCGTACTGATAAATTTCTGATTGACCTGCTCCTGTACCGCGGTCTTTGCCTTGCCGGTAATTTTCGTTGCAATCGCATTCTTCTTACTGTTCTCATAGTATGCGATCATCGGATTTTTCGGATCTCCGCCGAGGAAGCTGATGAAATCCGCAGTAAAGGTATCCGGTACGACGAGCGCTGCATAATAATCGCCGCTGTTAACCCCTTCTAAAGCATCCTCCTTTGAATCGGAAAATACCCAGCCGATTGTTGTATTCTCCTTAAGTCCTGTGATTACCTCATCCCCAATATTGAGGGAAAGACTTCCAAGCTCAACACCAGCATCCTGCGAACATACCGCCACCTTCATCTGCGAAGTTGCAGACGGACCGTACGGATCCCAGTTCGACATAATGTTAAACCATGCATATAATGCAGGGATGATCGACAGACCCATAATGATAACGATCGCAACAACATTCGAACGCAGCCTCTTGGCATCGGAGAGAAAAACTCTGAAAATTGTAATCATTCGCCTTTTCCTCCCTCATTTGTATTTGCCGCATCGGTATGAGAATCATCGCTTGCCGCCGGATCTCCCAGCAGCTTTGCCGCCAGTTCCTCCGGGCGAAGCAGTTCCTTGGCTGAGCTTGTCACCTTGTCCACGGTCGATTCCAGCTTGTCGACCTTCGCCTCAAAACGATTAACTGATTCATTAAAACGATCCATCTCGATCAATCCGTCTACCGGTGCATTCTTGCGTCCTTCCAGCTTGTTCATCTGATTCTGCAGATTGTAGTCCATGTATTCCACCGTGATCAGATAGATGGCAAGTGCAAAGAGACTTACGATCCAAAGCACTAAAAATATGATCTTCGAGCTGTCCGTCACAAGCAGCAGGAACAAAAACACTGCCGGTATAATATAGAGACAACGCAGACCGATCTTGATGCGCTTCTGATTCTTTTCGTGGCTCTTCTGTTGAAAACGGACCACCATATTATAGAGATTTTCCATCTTCTCTAATTTATCTTTTTCTGTTTCCATATTACATCATCCTCGTGTCTTCCATACGCTTTTCGATAAAGTGATTCAGTCCCATAAACGGAATGCGGATCCAAAGGCCGATAGCCAGCGATGCCGCGCAGAAGATCAAAAGCTTTAGCAGATCCAGCACCAGATCCTGATGGTACATGCCTCCGATACATTCACGCATCGCATTGATCGCATACGGGAACGGGAAGAAGATATACACATTCCGGAAGAATGCCGGCAAAGCTTCAATCGGATAAGTTCCGCCCGATCCCGCAATCTGGATTACCATGACAACAACAGCAAGTGCCTTACCGATGTCTCCGAAAGAAATGGTCAACGAGTAGATCAGAAGCGAGAACGTCAGGCTTGTCACTGCTGCGACAAGGAACAATTCCGCCGGATACTTACATTGCACACCAAAGATATAGAGATCTCCGATCACAATGACCATTGCCTGTATCTCAGATAACAGTAAAAATAACAGATATCTTCCAAAATAATATTCGTACGGCTTCGCATGCGGGAAATCCTTCTTATCCACATGCACCTTTAAGATGGAAACCAGAATCGTCATTCCCACCCAGATTGCAAGAACCGTGTAAAAAGGCGCCACACCCGAGCCATAATTGGCGATCTCATAGACATAATGTTCTTCCACCTTCACTGGCTGCGAGAAGAAATCCCCATACATATCCGGGTTGCCCGCAAGCAGATTCATAATAATTGAAAGCTGCTCACTGTCCGATGCTTCCCTGATCTGGTCAAGTGCATCGGTAATCTTTGTATTTGCCTGCGCAAGCACACCCTGCAGTTGTGTCAGGCTGACATTGACCGTTCCAAGTGTTGTATCCACGCCGTCAAAAATATCTCTCATTCCATCCAGCGTGCCACTTAGATTATCCAGAATTTTCTCTGTGGAATCGAGCACCGACTCCATGTTAGAAAGCAGCTCCTCCACCTGCGGTGTGATCTGTCTCGTGAACATCGAGCTGATATTCGCAATCGTCTCGGAATAGTTTTTTAATGTCTGCTGCATCAATGCGATTGCTCGTTTCGTGTCGGTTGCATCCTGCTCAACGTCCCCGGACTCAGCAACCGAATCTGCAAGGGATTGCATTTTCTGTACTGCTGAAATCGTGTTGCTTAAAGAATTCGAATTTCCCTGTACCTTCTTCAGATAATTCTCAAGGTCTTCCAATTTGGCGGACAGATCCGTCGCATCCGTCTGGATCGTCGCAACATCTTTCGTCAGCGTATCAATCTGTTCTTCCAGCTTCGCATTCGTAATATCATCAGAGATCGAATTGATTGAATTGCTGATCTCGCCAAGCGTTTTCTCTACTTTTACCGAAAACGTTGCAAAGGTCCCCTCCGTTGTCGTAAGGCTCCTCTTACCGCGCTCCATGCTCGCCTGACCGGACGCGATCATATCCTGACTTGCCTCCAGATTCTCATTCGTCTCACCGGAAGCCTCCGTCAACAGGTCATTTCCTTTCATAAACGAAGTGATCATCTTATCGTAATCATTCAGATATCCCTGCACCGTCGTCAGTTTCTGCACAAAAGCATCCACCGCATCTTCCTTTGAGAGTTCTCCCTGCAGATTATTCGTTTCCGTGAAAATCTTCTCGGTGACCACTTTGACAAACGACTGGTTGATCGTCGACTGCAGCGTCGATACTGCAGTATCTGTAATCTTCGTCGCTACCGCGTTCTTCTTCTCATTCTCATAGTAGGTAATCTTAGGATTCTCAATATTATCCGCCAAAGCGTGATACATACTGTAAGAGAAATCCTTTCCGATCACAACTGCAGCGTAGCAGTCTCCGGACTTCACGCGTTCTACCGCATCCTTCTTCGATTCGGTGAATACCCATCCGATATTATCCTTCTGCTTCAGCTGCTCCACAATTTCATCGCCCATGTTCGCCTGGTTACCATCCAGATCCGCACAACCCTCATCAAGATTGCTGACCGCTATACGGATGTTGCCGGTATTTGCATACGGATCCCAGTTTGCATAGATATTAAACCATGCATAGAAAGCCGGAAGAAGACATAGTCCCACGGCAATTACCAGCGCAAAAAAATTACGAAACAGACCTCGCAGGTCCGCTTTAAAGATTCGTCGAATATTTTTCATATACTTTCTCCAAGATAACGATTCCAAGCCTGTTTTCTTTGTTTTAGTATACCCTACCTCAATCATCCAAGGCAAGAAGTTCCATCACTTCCTGCGTCAGTTCCTCGCTGCGGTCCTTCAGCAGAAGCAGACGATTGTACTTGTAATATTCCTCATTGCCACACTCGCTGACAAACTTTAAACTGTAATAACCTGCAGACAGTTCGGATAAGAAAATGACCAGTTCCTGTCCCTCACCAAACACACGGCTCAAGAAATCAAACGCATTGGACAGATGTCTTCCGGCATCAACGATCTGCTTTTGTCTTGCCTCTTCCCGCTCATCAAAATACTGCTTCACCAGACCAAAATCTGTGCGCGCATCGCCACTTCCCTTCTCCGCAACAAGTGAAATGCACGCATCAAGCATCACCTCTAAGTCATGTGCGCTGCGAAGTTCCTCGCGTGATAACAATCCAGCCTTCTTCTTGTGCAATGTCAGTGTCTTGTGAGAATCACACTGACGTTCTAAAAGCGCCTTTGCATCGCCTCTTCCTTCTTTCAGATCCATTCTCAGATAACCAAGCTGCGTCAGCAATTCTTTCTGCGCAGCCTCGCTTCTTGCATAGGTCACAAACTCCTGACCAAGCGCATCGAGAAGCAGACCGATCAAACTTAACTTCTCGTCAAACGGTGCATTCTGTATGGAAAGTACATTCTCCGGATACGTGCCCTCTAAGAGTTCCGGCACACGATAAATCTGGTTATATTTACGGTACAGTTCATAGTAGACCGCAAAGTCACGTGCAATCTCCGGATCCTGCAGATACTGCACGATAAAGTCATAATCAATCGGCATCCCCTGCTTTTCGTACACTTTCATCACAACCGATAAATCTTCCCAGCCTCGTGCTGTCACGAAACGTTTGCCGTCCACATCCGATACGATCGAATAGAAATTCTTTTTCTTAATCTCAAGGTAAGCAAGGATTGCACCGTGAATTTGCGCATGATACGCATATTCCTTCCACGCCGCGAAATCCTCTTCGATATAAATACGTTTCACTCTGTCATACGTTACGATATCAAAATCGCGCACGGACTTATTGTACTCCGGCGGATTTCCCGCAGTCACGATAATAAATCCATCCGGAACTCTGTGATTTCCGAACGTCTTATACTGTAAGAACTGCAGCATCGTCGGTGCCAGTGTCTCCGAAACGCAGTTGATCTCATCAAGAAAGAGAATGCCTTCCTTAATGCCGCTCTCCTCGATCCGGTCATAGATCGAAGCGATAATCTCACTCATCGTATATTCCGTCACAGAGACTTCCTCATCTCCATACTTCTTATTGGAGATAAAAGGCAGACCGATCGCACTCTGTCTCGTATGATGTGTGATCGTGTAAGATACCAGATTGATGCCACACTCGTGTGCCGCCTGCTCCATGATCGCTGTCTTACCGATTCCCGGCGGTCCGATCAGAAGAAGCGGACGTTGTCTCTCAACCGGAATCACATATTCACCGGTCTCATCCTTCGCCAGATATGCGTGAACTGCGTTCACAATCTCCTGTTTTGCCTGTTTGATGTTCATTATTGTACTCCTTGTTTTCTTCTAAATCCGTCTTGCCTGTATGATCGTAAGACGCTGTTTCTCCTATTTTTCCTAATTGTATCTCTCGTGATTTTCATCAGTTTGGCGTTGCTTCAAGATACAGCTTTACCGCCCAGTCTGGCACTTTTTTCTCCTCACGCTCTTCGTCTCCATAGAAGACAAACACCGTCTCATAGTCCGTCGGCTTCTTAGGATATTCACCGAATCCATCCGTAAAATACATCAGTCCTTTGAGATTTCTTAGCTCTCCACTTCTACGAAGTGTCTCCACATAATCAAAGACCGGGCGAAAATCCGTTCCGTATCCGCCCTGTACATGAAATCCGTCCGCATACGCTTTCATCTCATCCAGATTCGTGATATGTACATCCCTCTGAATCTGATTGTCGCATTCGATAATGCGGATATTCACCTTGTGGAAAAATGATTCCTGTGTCTTAAGAATTGCACCGGTCTCATTGACGAACTGCTGCACCAGCTTATCCTTGCACGATGCAGAAGTATCGATTGCAATCACAAGCTCCTCAACCTTCTTCGCCTCGCGGTATTCGTTCTCCTCGATCAGCGGCATATTTCCATACATCGAGAGACCATACATATAAAATCCGTAATCGAACGAATCCATATCCACCGAAACTTCTTCCCTGAGCACTGCAAATTTCTTTAAATATTCCTTGTAGCTTTTGCGCTCTCTGTTCTGGAGTTTTAGCATCCAGGCAAGCTTTCCGGCATCCTCAGCCGCATCCTTGGCATACGTCTCCATATCGCTTTCGATGCGCTTCGCATTCTCTTTCCACTCCTCTTCCTTCGGATCCATCGATCCCATCGGAGTGGTGTCCTGCTGCTTCTCTCCTGTCGGTGGCTGCTCGCTTTCCGACTCGCTGCTCTCATTCTCCATCGGAGCCTTCGGATTGTTATCATCGCCATCCTCCGGTGGCTGCATCCTCTCCCAGAAACTGTGATCACACATCGCAAATTCCTGCCGGAGTGACTCTTCCAGATATGGATTACGTTTTCTTAAGATGAAATAATGGTACAGTTTCTCCGCCGTCAACACCTTCAACTCTGCTGTAAGTTTCTCGTACCACTGCTGCCTGAAATCCGATGTCACACGTAAAATGCTCGGATACTCCATGGAGTCCACCACCGACTCCACCACAATATCGCAGCACAGATCCCAAAGTTCGGTGTCCTCATGTTCCTTCGCCGAGAACATATGCCGGAACAGACAATGCATCAGCATATGCATATACGCACGGTTCAACATCTCTGGACGCTCGATATAAGTGTGTAACAGATAGGTTGGATTAAACCGGATGAACGCCGCATCCGTGCCGAGTGTCCGCGTCGAGAGATCCATCTTGAATCCAAGACTGCCAAGCGCCGGTCCCATAAAGCGCATCGACAGATACAGTTCGGTTCGAACGCTGTTCAATATTTTATTTCCTGTTGTTTCGAGTTCTATTCTAGTCTTCATGATTGATTACCACTCATCAAGTGTCAACTTTGTTTGTTGCTGGTGGGCGCTGAAATTCAGCCTCTGATACTCCATCAATATCGCCGTAATCTCGCTCAGTTTCTTCTCTGCCGCCTCATACAGACCTTCTTCCAAAGCATCTTTTGGGACCAGACATTCATCACACAGATACCGGAGTTCCGCAACCGGACTATCATCTCTTCCTGCCCGATCTGCCGCTTGTCCTTCCTTCCGATTGCCCGTATTCGATGCGCTGCTTCTCCATCCGGCTGCATCAGCCGCATGCCCGATCAGCTTCTGTAACACGATCCGTGCATTCTGCTCTAGATACTGCTCATACTGCTCCTTGGCAGCCGCCTCTAATTCCACCGGATAGCGCAGCCTGTTTAATGCCACCATGATCGCCGCCTCATAATCATCACTGATCACATGGTCAAAAAGCTTATCATACGCTAGCAGATCCACGCCTTTTCTCGTAACACACTCACGGTACGGATAGCCACTGCCTTCAATCTTATGATGCAGCACACGTGCCTCCACATCCTCCACGAAATCGTAGACATAAGCGGGGAATGTCAGCCTCAGTCCAGCCGGCTCAATGGTAAAGGTAAGCCGCCTGTCATTGTCAGCAAGCAGTTCCTTCATTACCGAGTAACTGTCCCTCTTCTGGTACAACGCAATCTCCGACAGACTCTGACACTGTTTGATCACGCCGTCATAATAGTCCTCCACCCCATCATACAGACACATGGTCCGCAGATTCTTACAATTGTAGAACGCGTAGCGCCCCAGAATCTCGATTGTCTCCGGAAGTTCCACACTGATTAGATCATCCCTGCCGGAGAAAGCACCCTTACCGATACTTCGCACCGGAAGTTCTTCAATCGCCTCCGGTATCACCAGATGGCGCACTCCACCTTCATATCCGGTGATTTCTATGTATTCGGTACCTTTTCGGTCTTTTTGATGTTCATATAAATATGACATTCGTATCTTTCTTACCTTCTTAACTTTATTAAATCAAATTCCATTATACTTTTCTTGTTCTTTTCGAAAAGTCAATTTTTTACCTGTTACATTACTTGATTTTATGTTTTCGTAATTCAAGTGTTACCGTAATATAATGCTTCCAATTCCCCGATAAAGTAAAGCGATCCAAGCGCGATCGTCTTCTCCCCCACGCGAGGCAATGTCAGCACGTCCGCAACAGATGCCATACTTCGTGCTGAAATCCCCTGACTTCTGATCTTCTCTGCCAGACTCTCCGCCTGCAGTGCACGGCTGCTCTCCGGTGTCACAGTCACAAAATCGATGGCAAGAGAAAGTAATTCCTCGATCATCTTCTCATAATCCTTATCCGCCATCACGCCCATTACAAAATGGAATTTTTCATCCGGATAAAGTTTCATTAAACTCGTTTTCAAAGCATGGATTCCGTTGCTGTTGTGCGCGCCATCCACCATAAGATATGGCTCTCTGCTTAAGATTTCCATGCGCCCCTTCCAGATTGCCGTATGAATGCCCGCTTCGATTGCAGCATCTGCCCTCTCTTCATCAAAACCGATCTGGCTGAGAAATTTCTGTGCCGCAAGCATCGCTGCCGCACCATTTTCCAATTGATATTCCCCCATAAGTCCCGGTTTCATGAAAGCGACCTTCTCCATATCTTCGCTGCTCACAAGCGTTCCCGGATGTTTTCGCAATACCGCAAGTGCTTCATCATCCTGCGGCGCAAAGATTGCCGGGACATTTTCTTTCAAAATGCCTGCTTTTTCCGATGCGATCTCCGTCAACGTATTGCCGAGAATTGCCATATGATCGTAACCGATTCTTGTGATGACTGCAACCATCGGATTTCCGAGTGCATTCGTCGAGTCAAGCCTTCCGCCAAGTCCGGTCTCCATGACTGCGACATTGCAGCCGCACTCCTTGAAGTAAAGTACCGCCATCACCAGGCAGTAATCAAACATCGTCGGTGTCACTCCAAAATCGATCGAAAGCAATTCATTCCCAAGTCTTGTCACAACCTCTTTCGGGATCATCTGCTGGTCAACGGTAATCCGCTCCTCAAAATGAATCAGGTGCGGAGAAGTAAAGCATCCGCATTTCAGTCCTGCCTTCGCCAATATATTTGTTAAAAACGCACACGTAGAACCTTTGCCATTCGTTCCTGCAACATGAATAAACGCAAGCCCGTCCTGTGGATTTCCAAGTGTCGCAAGCATTCGCTTCGTCACTTCCACGCCGGGCAGATTGCCGAATCTTCTGCTGTTCTCGATTTTATCTATAACTTCTTGGTAATTATACAAAATTTCGCCTCATTCATTCTTTTGTCATTTTCCTGCCGTTCAAGTATACCATATAATGATATGATTATGTATTGTCACTTCCATAATAATATAACACAGTCGATTCAGTACAAAAAAATAGGGCACACTGTATATTCCATAATACAGTGTGCCTTATTCAATCCTACACAGCCATAATCAGTCCGCCATCATTTGCGTACATACTGGATACTCCGGCAGTGTTGACGATTACGATCTTCTTAAACTTGGCAACCTTCTCAACCGCCTCCTTAACGAACTGCGCGCGCTCCGGGCAGTTGCAGTGTGCAATTGCAAGAACCTTGTTCTCACAATTCTTGGTTACCTTAAGCATATCTTCCACCATCTTGTTTAATGCTTTCTTCATTCCACGCGCTTGACCAAGCTGCTGGATCATGCCTTCCTTCGTAGATCCCATAACCGGCTTAATGTTGAGCGTATTTGCAACAAGCGCCTTTAGGTTGCTCAGACGTCCTGCCTTACGAAGTGTCTCAAGTGTTTCTAACACGAAGAATGTGTTCATCGAAGAGATATAATCTTCAACCTGTGTTACCACTTCTTCGAAAGACAATCCGCTTTCTTCCATTTCCTGAATCTTGAGTCCGATCAGCGTCTCTCCAATTGATGCAGACTTAGAATTAAATACATGAATCTGCTTATTGTCCTCATGCTCCTCATTGTACAACTGGGATGCCAGTACCGCACTGTTATAGGAACCGCTTAATTTACCGGAAAGCGTAACCACATATACATGCTCCGCATCTCCCTCGTATGCTGCCATATAACGATCCGGTGAAGGGCAGGCCGACTTTGGACTGTGGATGCAGTTCTTCACACGCTGCAAGAAATCCTTCTGATCAAACGTCTCATCATCCGTAATCTGATATCCGTCCACTTCAATTTCAAGCGGCACATTGCAAAAATGCATATCATCTTTTAATTCTTCCGGTAATTCTCCACAACTGTCAATTACAATCTTGTACATAAGTCATCCTCTTCTCTCTCTTAAAACAGCTATATCAACAAGTTTCCAAAAACTTTATAAAATGTTTTCTCTTTCCATTACAAGTAGTTTTTAATACTACGTTGATATACTATCATCATTTTCAGCATTTGAAAAGAGGAAATTCAATATTTTTATATATTTTACAATTTTTTTATAGAAAACGCGTTGTGAAAACAAAAGAGGAATCCTCTGTTTCCAGCGGATTCCCCTTCCGTCAATTTCCTTATATGCACATAAAAGTCGTCACAGCCTTTGCAAGCGCACGCATGTCCGCTGCTCCCATCAGCTCTCTTGCGGAATGCATCGCAAGCAGCGGGATTCCAATATCAACCGTCTTCACTGGAAGAAGTGTCGATGCAACAGAACCAAGTGTACCGCCGCCGCGCACATCGGAACGGTTCACGAAGATCTGATACGGGATTTCATTTGCATCACAGATCTGTCTTAAGATGGATACTGCCTCAGCATCTGTTGCATAGGACTGTGAGCAGGCTTCCTTGATACAGAATCCTTTGCCCATCACCGGCTGATTCGTGATGTCCATCTTGTTCTTGTGATTCGGATGCATCGCATGTGCCACATCCACCGACAAAAGCATCGCATCATAAAGCATGCAATCCGTCTGTTCCTCATTCAAGCCGAGACCTCTTGCAATTCTTCGCGCCATATCGTGAAGCAGAATCGACGCCGCCCCCTGCTTGCTCGTATTTCCGATCTCTTCATGATCAAAAAGCGCAATCAGATTGATTCCGTTCTTACGATCCGCGCTCATAATAGCTTCCAGAAGCGCCGCTACTGAAGTCTGGTTATCCAGTCGCGGAGCGGAAAGCATCGTCTCCTCGATTCCAATATATGCAGGCTCCTCGATACAATACGTTCCAAGTTCGAAGTCCAGAATATCTTCCTTTGCAACCTGCAGTTCGCGCGCAAGAAACTCTGCGAAATATGCACTTTTCTGCTGCTCCTCAGGCAACATATCCACAATCGGCATAAGGTCTACCTGATTGTTGATCTCTACCCCCTTGTTTACCTCGCGGTTCATATGGATTGCAAGATTCGGGATCGTAAGAACCGGTCTGTCGGAACGATAGAGGATCGTGCGCGGCGCAAAGACATCCTCGCTTCTTACAACCACGCGCCCTGCAACGCCTAATGGACGATCAAACCATGTATTGAGAATCGGTCCACCGTACACTTCCACATTGATCTGTGCATACGCATTCGTCGTAAAATCCGCATTTGGCTTAATGCGCAGACACGGATAATCCGTGTGGGCGGCAGCCATACGAAGCATGCCTTTTGCATCAAAATCCTGTCCTATGATAAATGCATAAAGTGTCGTTCCGTGATGGTTCAACACATATCTTCCTCCCGCCTGAAGATTCCAGATCTGATCATAGCGGATTTTCTCAAATCCGGCATCCTCGAGTATCTGCTGGGAATGTTCCACACAATGAAACGGTGACACCCCAGCCTGCAATACATCTATCAAAAATTGTTCTCTCATTTATTGTTTCCTCACTTTCTTTAGCCACTTGCAGCTGCTTTCACAATTTGCTCCACTTTACAGCCACATTTCATTCCTATTATAACAGATTTACGTCAAATAACATCGCATAATTCAAATGGTTATGGTACAATTTTTATAATATTTGTCAATAGTGGCAGATATCAAGATGGGGTTATGAATGTATATATGGAGGGAAAATACTATGAATCACGATCATCGTTCCGACAAGCACCGATTGAATGCAATCACAATGCTAAGCTACACTGTTTTAGTAACAATTCTGGCACTCAGCTATCTGGTGGAGATTTTGAAACAAAGTAGAACCGTTCCCTACTTTATTGTATTTTTAATACTTCTTCTGGTTCCTTATATCTTATGCAGGATACTATATGCCAGAAATAAAGAATCTGATCTGATTCGTAAAATTTTTGCGTTCGGATTCCTTATTTTTAGTATGTTTGTTATTTTTACGACAATTTCACCGGTGGCTTACATCTATTCCATTATAGCTGCAGTCATTTTAGTCGGTTATAGCGATAACAAACTTATTACTCTTTATATGATTGCTACAACAATCGGTAATGTGATCCATGTGGCTTACCTTGGTGTAACCCGACAGATCACTTCTGATACGCTTCCTACAATCGAGATCCGTATTGCATCATTAATTCTGTTTACCTTGTTTTTGTCAATCAGTACAAAATCTGTCGAAAAAACGAATACCAACCGGATGGCGCTTGTAAACAAAGAAAAAGAGAAAATTTCCAATCTGATGTCCCAGATTATGCGGGTATCCGGTCAGATGTCAGAGAATATCGGAATGGTTTCAGAGAAAATGGAATTATTGAACAGTACCGCAAACCAGACCAAACTTTCCATGAAAGAAGTCAGCCAGGGAACTACGGAGACCGTGGATTCCATTCAGATGCAGATGGAAAAGACCGAGGAAATTCACCATGTGATCGACGAAGTAAATCAGTCGACCGAAGCCATCTCCAATGATATCAACGCTACCACAAGAGAGATCGAATTGTCCAAAGCCAATATGAACGAACTGATCCATCATGTGGAATTATCCAATCAGTCGAACCAGAATGTATCGGATGAAATCGAAAAGCTCAACAGCTATGCGCAGGAAATGCAGTCCATCATTTCACTGATCAATGATGTCGCTTCCCAGACAAGTTTGCTCGCGTTAAACGCAAGTATCGAAGCAGCCAGAGCCGGAGATGCCGGCAGAGGCTTTGCAGTCGTGGCTACAGAGATTTCCAATCTTGCTTCCAAAACACAGGAAGCTACCGTCAATATAACGAAGATGATTGAAAATGTCTCTACCGAATTATCGAATATGGTTCAGGTTATTGAAAATATGCTAAGCAACTCCAATGAACAAAATCAGGTAGTTAACGATACCGCAAAGAACTTTGAAGAAATCACAGCAAAAGTTGCTTCCGTTTCCGAGGCTTCAACAAAGCTTCAGGAGTTGGTAAACAATTTAAATATTGCGAACCAGCAAGTTATTTCAGGTATCGAAACCATCTCCGCTGTCACAGAAGAAGTTACCGCACATTCGAATGAGACCGTAGAAATCAGTGAAAAGAACAGCGATATTGCCGACGAAGTAGAAGCAATCGTAACCACATTGAATCAGCTGGCAGAAGAATTGTCTGATGCGAAATAATTCCTCGGTGGATATATTTGCTTTTTGTCTGCAAATTGTATAATATTAAATTTATGACACAAGAAAGCATGCCAATGCGTGCGCAAATCATATGAAAGTATTACATTTAGAGGAGTAAACACAGATGGAATTATGGGATATTTACGATAAAAACAAAGTCCGCACAGGACGCACAATGGAGCGCAACCACTTCAATCTTGCGGATGATGAATATCACCTGACGGTACTCGGTGTCATTATGAGACCGGACAAAAGCTTTCTGATCACCAAGCGCGTCAAGACCAAAGCCTGGGCACCAGGATGGTGGGAAGTTTCCGGCGGTGCCGCACAGGCCGGCGAAGAATCTGCCGACGCTGTAAGACGTGAAGTACTCGAAGAAACCGGACTTGATGTGAAGAATGCCATAAGCGGTGGCTATATGTTCTCTTACAAGAGAGAGAATCCGGGTGAAGGTGATAACTACTTTGTGGATATCTACCGTTACGAGATGGACATCGACGAAAGTGATATCCACCTTCAGGAAGAAGAGACAGACGGATTCAAATTTGCATCGCTTAGTGAGATCAAAGAACTCGCATCCCAGGGAATCTTCCTTCATTACGACAGTATTGCCAGGGTATTTGAAACGTAATACGTTTCCCGATTCCAATTTAACGATCGCATATCGGATCTGATTTACATCTTTTACACCAAAAAAGACAACCGAATCATCGGTTGTCTTTTTCGAATCGTTGAATCCAATATCTTAATCTAAAACAAAGTAACATCCGTCCACGATAGTCTGCTTCGCGCTGCGGTACATCTTTGATGTATCGCCCGGTCGGACGCTGCATATTAACCTTATCAAAAGTTAATACATTGAAAGAAAAAGGTACATAGAAACTAGATTGTTCGGCAATTATTTTACAACTACTACGTTAACTGCCTGTGGACCCTTAGCACCATCAGCGATCTCAAATTCAACTGCTGCGCCCTCTTCGAGAGACTTAAATCCCTCCATGTTCAGTCCTGAGTAATGTACGAATACATCCTTACCATCTTCAGCGGTAATGAATCCGTAACCCTTCTGGTTGTTGAACCACTTTACTGTACCTTTGTTCATCGAAAGTACCTCCAATATATTTGTGTTGCCCTGCAACTATGCTTAGAATAGCATAACAGTTTAGAAAAGTAAAGCGACAAATTAAAGTTCTTCAAAAGCAATCTCATGCTTCTTTAAGAACTGGCGAACCAGCCTGTCCCACTCATTGTCAAGCGTCTTGTCTACGGAAAAAATATTATACGAAATGCCCGTTGTCAGAGACAATAGCTGATTCTGATACCGAATGTTCATAAACACTCCTGTAATATCATTCCCCGTAAAGCTGCTTTGTATACTCGAAAGTGTTCTCGCAAGATTCTTCGGAGACAGCATAAGCACAAATTTGAAAGACGAAGGTGTCTTCTTTCCTTTGATCAGATCAAAGCACTGTGTACGAAGCATCGAATACGGCAGACAGGTACAATCCGCAAGTCCGAGTTCTTCGAGTTCCTCTGCCGAATAAAATCCCTTGTTGATATGTCCATCGATCACATATGAAGCAGCAGAAGTGATCACACCTTCCTGTAACAGAAAGTGGTCAAAAATCTCACTTCGCAGCAGCTTATTCATAAAATCCCTGATATCCGTAAGTTCTAATGCGAGCATGTAAATCCCCCTGTATGTCATACATCGGTCTGACATCATCATCATACAATAATTCCCACTTATTGCTTGGCTGTCAATACACGAAACCACCGATTGATTACATACATCTTATCATATTCCCCTCGGCAAAGTAAACCCGCCGGCTGATTCTATATGCACTTTGTATTCCTTCTCTGACCAACTGACTCATCATTCATTTTCATCCACCTTATCGATCATTTTACTAATCAACAATTTTACTCCTGCTTCTCTAACACAGTTTTAATTTTGAATCTCCGGCATATGCTTTCTGTACCACTTCGGCATCAGCGTATTCTGACAGCGCTCATTGTGTCGTGGCTTAATCTCCATCGTATGAAAATACTGCTTCCATAACTCGGTAAAATAATCCGACTGCCGATCCGGAATATCAAGTTCCTGCCCCTCCACAAGCACACAGGATTTATACTTCTCATGGACCGCTGCCAGCCTTCTGTTATTATCATAAATAATAAAATTCTCGTTCGGAAAACGATCCGTAAAATGCTCCATCATCAGAGGCACAAGATTGCATTTCGGCTCCACCTGTGCTAAAAGCACTTCACCATATCCCTGCCCTTGCAAATTTTCCTCGTTTTCCATTATTGCATCCATCTGTTCGTACCCCATATTGGGTATCGCTTCAAATCTCAGAAACCCATTAAATTTATCGATCTCATTATTAACCTTGCGTGCAAGCTCCATCACCCTCATCACATAAGGGTCCGACAGATGCCCTTCGATACTGTGTCCGCTTCCAAATGCACGCACCAGATACCCCAGCACCACACTGGCACGCTCCTCATCGTAGTGACATAATGCCTCCAGCAGCGTCTCATACACAGAATATCCAAGCCGCTTCTGTATTGTCTGCACAGTTTTCTCCACCTTGATCGGATCCGTTGCCACCGTAAGGTCCGTCGAAAAAAGTGTAAGATTTCCCTCACCGATTGCAATCTTTATACTGTCCGTATAAGGACGTTCCATCTGATTCTTATATACAAACGCATCGTAAATTGCAGTAAAAATTCCATCCAGAGAATCCTCACACTGCAGTGTCAGTTCTCGGCTCATTCTATTCTCCCTCCTTCCTCTGATCCATATAATCCTGCAGCGTCATCTGCTCATATCCCACACTGGATCCATCCGCAAGCAGCATCTGTGCCGGTTTCTCATTATAGATCAGATGTCTTGTAATATAGCCTTCCTCTATCTTCGTCGGATACATCATTCTTCCCTTGCAGGTAATAAAGTAGATTGCTCTCTTTAACACAACTCCCATCTTCTTGATATCTGCAAAGTCGAGAGCCGCAAATCTCCTCGCCGCAAGAATCCTCTTCGCACTCTTCGTTCCGATTCCAGGCACACGAAGAAGCGTGTAGTAATCTGCCCGATTAATTTCCACTGGAAACTGTTCCAAATGATGCACCGCCCAGTCACACTTCGGATCGATCAGTTCGTTGAAGTTCGGATGCTTCTCCGACAACAGTTCATCCGTCTGAAACCCATAGAACCGAAGCAGAAAATCCGCCTGATATAAACGATGCTCACGCAAAAGCGGCGGTCCATCCACAGTCTCCGGAAGTGCAGAATCCTGATTAACATTGATAAAAGCCGAGTAAAATACGCGCTTCATTGCGAAACGTTGATACAAAGCCTCCGATACCGCCATAATCTGATAATCTGTCTCGCCAGTCGCCCCAATGATCATCTGTGTACTCTGTCCCGCAGGAACAAAATAACGATCCGGGTGCGCTAGCCCCGGTCTCTTCTCTGATTGTGGCACCGACTGCAGAGACCAATTCTTTTCCGCAACTTCTGCAGCCTTCTTCTGTCCAATTGCTACAACGCCCTTCTGATAATCAAGGAGTCTGTCATAACTGTCTCTAATCTCTGCCATCTGATTATAATAAGACTTCTCATCAATATAGACACGACTCTTCATGCTCGTCACACCGTGATAATGTCTGCTCTCCTCAATCCCATTCTGAATCTGGCGCATCGGAGACAAGATGTTGCGTCGCACTTTATTCGGAGCAATCTGACGCAACCCTTCCGAAGTCGGCAGTTCCAGATTCACACTCATACGATCCGCAAGATAACCGATCATCTCCACAATATCCTGCGAAGCACCCGGGATCCCCTTCACATGTACATATCCATTGAAATGATACTTTGTCCGAAGCAGATAAAGTGTCTCGTATAAAAGTCCCATCGTGTAATTCGGAGACTGTATGATTCCAGAACTCAAAAACAACCCTTCAATATAATTTCTCCGATAAAATTCCACTGTCAGTCTACACACCTCATCCGGCGTAAACGTTGCCCGCTTCACATCATTCGAGACACGGTTCACACAATATTTGCAATCATAGATACACTCATTCGTAAATAATATCTTCAGCAGCGAGATGCATCTTCCATCCCCAGTGAAAGCATGACAGATTCCGCTCGCATGCGCATTGCCCATGCCTTTGCCGTCTCCACCTCTCTGTACCCCACTGGAGGTACAGGCCACGTCATACTTCGCTGCATCCGATAAAATTGCCAGTTTCTCCATCACGGAATCCATCTGCATCACATTCGCCACTCGTATCCCTCCCGTCGTAAGAACATATGTTTGCTCTTATTATAGTTGCAGAACATATGTTTGTCAACATGGTAGTTACTTCCTTATTTCAACCAGTCGAATTACAATATAACGCACAAATTCGGGTTTGCCGCGCTCAGATTTAATCTCAAACGGACGATACCGGATATAATTATCTACGAAAATTAGCAATAATTTTGTCTATAAACGACGGACTTTGAACGATTTCAATGACAAGATTTTTCAGGAGT
>OGLN01000237.1_pt1 | contig 45073 bp, 35 predicted proteins | sample 1572641 | NCBI WGS metagenome assembly OGLN01 (sample SAMEA2581903, study PRJEB24529) | metagenome | biome: Human gut stool | place: China | collected 2011
ACCTATACCCATGTCACATCGGATATGCAGAAGCAGGCTTGCGGCATCGTAGGCGGCTTCATGGAAGATATCTTCGGAAAGGAGTTGAAACCGTGGCAAGAAAACGAAAAGTCGGAGACGGAACGGTAAGGCAGCGCAAGGACGGCCGTTGGGAAGGGCGAGTCGTCATCGGCTATGATGACAACGGTTATCCCAAGACGAAAAATGTCCTCGCCAAAACGAAGAAGGAGTGTGTCGAGAAGCTCCAGAAGCTCAAGGAGGAGTGCGGGGGACTGAAGCCTGAAAAGGTTCGCCCTGAGATGCCCTTCGGGGACTGGCTGACATACTGGTACGAGAATCACTCCAAGCCCAAGGTCCGGCCCACCACACAGGAGACCTACGAGAGCCGCATCCGTCTGCACATCATCCCGGAAATCGGTGACATCCCGCTGAATAAGCTGACGCAGAATGACCTGCAGCAGTTCTATGGTCGGATCAAGAATAGTGGCCGGAAGCGCTTCACCGACAAGTACGGCGAAGGACTGTCCGACCGAATGGTGCGCATGTGCCACGCCACCTGTCGCTCCGCGCTGGAGAAAGCGGTGCAGGATGGACTGATTCGCATGAACCCGGCCATCGGCTGCAAGCTGCCGCCAAAGAAGGCGCGGGAAATGCAGGTGCTGACGCGGGAGGAGCTGCAGCGGTTTCTCATCCAGGCAAAGTTCGAGGGTTACTACGAAGTCTTTCTTCTGGATTTGGCCACCGGCCTGCGCCGAGGCGAGCTCATGGCGCTGCAGTGGGATGACCTGAACTTCAAAACCGGTGTGCTGAATGTGAACAAGCAGGTCTACGATGTGCGGGGCCAGCTTCAAATCAGCACGCCCAAGACGAAGAACTCCATCCGCAAGATCGTCCTGCCGCCCGCGGTGGTGGCAGTGCTGCGGGAGTACAAAAAGACGGTGGACTCCCGCTGGATGTTCCCGTCACCGGTGAAGGAGGACTGTCCCATTACACCCGGCGTGGTGCGTCGCAGATTGCAGCTCATCTTAGAACACGCAGGCTGTAAGCATGTGAGGTTCCACGACCTTCGCCATACTTTCGCAACGCTGGCGCTGGAAAACGGTATGGATGTGAAAACGCTCTCCGCCATGCTGGGCCATGTGTCGGCGGCCACCACACTGGACATCTATACCCACATCACCGACGATATGCGGCTCACAGCCGCCGCTAACATCGACCGTGGCATCGGCAAAGCAGCGCTGCAGGAGGACGCTTCAGAGCCAGGACAGGAAACTGCCCCGGCTCAGGCGGAAAAGCCGAGTATGACCGATTTCAAGCCCTACGTGGGCCGCAAGCGCAGATCCGGCACCGGCTGCGTCTCCGAGATCAACGACCACCTCTTCGAGGGACGCTACTCCCCCAAATGGCCCGACGGCAAAAAGCACGCCCGCAATGTCTACGCCCATACTCGTGAGGAGTGTGAGGAGAAACTGAAGGTGTTGATCGTGGAGATGAAGGCAGAGCTGGCGGAGCTGAAGCGGCAGAAAGCGGAGGGGACGCTTCCGTTGCAGGAGATAGAGAAGGATAAAAAGAAAGACCGGAAGAAAGCGAGATGAGCATGTAGCGACAAGAAAAAAGCACCACCAGGTATACAGCAATCAGCATACCTGATGGTGCTTTTTGAAAAGCGCGAGATAACAGTCTAAATAGAGTTTTAATTGAGCCTAACAATTAGAGCGTTCCATCAATCGTAACAACATTTCTAAGCTGAATATTATGATGGAGGAAATTCTTATAATCGAGTTGCTGCGCAACCTCATCATAAACAGGGGCCTTTCCGTTTGGGTCCCTGATAGTCAGGAGAAGGCAGTATTCTTGCGACAGTTGATAGTTTCGGGCGCGAGCATCTTGCTCAATGAAGTCTCTATAGAGTCCCTCAATCTTCAGATACCACTTTCTGTCGCCGCGCAAATAACGTTGCCTGTTCGATGTAGTCATTTCAGATAAATCAATGGCATACTTTTTTACGGGGTGGAATTTCTTTCCGTACTTTACAAGTGTACACTCTCGTTCAAAACCAGTGAAAGGATGTGCTCCTTTTACACGTGCACTATATAGACTCTCAAGCAAAATGTTCTGAGGCTCTTCTAACCCCTTTGGATTCTTGATACCCTTTTTCGATGTATCGCGATCAGTTTCGGTTTCATAGGTACCAAAGAGAATGTCAATATTAGATTGGCAGTACTCTCCAGCTTGCTTATCGTCCAGCAAAGATTTTGTAACCAAAGTGACTATAATCTGACCAACGAAATTTCCATCTTTATCCACCAAACTTTCAGGAAATGGAAAATCGAACATCTCGATAAAACTTCCTTTTTCGAGTGTGTCTCTCAGAATCAGAGTAATTTCATCTTCTGAATTATAAAGCATCTCTTGGACACTTGAAGGCGCACCAAATCCCATTTGAGTTACTTTATCGGTCATTGACATGGAATTGTTAGCAGGATACTTGGCATTATGAATCAAAAGAGCCCGAATCAATAATGGATCAAATTCCTCTTTGACCAAATGGGTTAATTCTGCAGCCATACGAGAAACCCAAGGCGTAGAGAAGCTTGTTCCGACATTGTGGGCAGGGGTGCCATCAATCGAGAAAGATTTGATTCCTGTTTTTTCGAGTTTACCAGCATTCATACCGGCGTTTCCGCCATAAAACACAACATCAGGTTTTACAATACTGCCTGGTCCCGGGCCAATCCTTGTGAAGGGGGAAGGTGCATCTACTTCCGCGTAGTCATAAGGCCCTTTTGCATGTGCTAAAGAGCCGACTACAACAGAGCGAACGGAATCAGCCGATTGGGCAATTCTACTTTTTGGCAACTGTCGAGTAAAGTTGGTACAATTACCTGCAGATTTAATAATGAGAACATTGTTTTCGTCTTGAATATTATCAAGCGCCATTCCAAAATCAGAAAAATCATCCAGACTTGATTCAATACTTGTTCCAAGAGAAAGATTCCACACTTTAATGTGCCGGTTTCGTTCTACAGCCTCTCGAATGTGCTCAACAAGATCATCTACATAGATAGTTTGCTTAGAACTATCGGGATATACTGCTGCATCAAAGAGATGGACACCCGGCAACATCGTGGTTGATAATCCATTTAGTTCATCACCGTACTCGATAATTCCTGATACAAAACTACCGTGTGAAGGATCTTTGTATTGATCGGGATAGCTGGTGAATGAATCTGCCGTTTTCCACGCACTCAAATAAGGATTATCTGCAATTCCGGTATCCAAAATACCAACAACAGGATATTCTATACCTTCAATTGGAGCCTTCGCTACGATTGTTGTAGGTGATGTGAGGGTGTCGAGAGTTACAGAAATGGGAAGCATTTTCTCAACAGTGTAGATTCCTTCAAAATCTTCTAACAAGTTCAGTTGTTCCATGCTATCGATACAAACTCTATACACCGTCATATCAGGTGTAAATTTTGTTTTTTGTTCAATAGCGATTCCAGCAGCTGCACACTGTTGCTCGAAAACTATTTTCGTTGCGCAATTTAAATCATAATTATTATAGTTTATCAGCCGGACTTTATAATAACGGATGCTTGCATCGAATTTGTCTACTGCGGGATAGAATGGTTCGATATCTACAATCGAGGAAATCAGTTTCGCACGGGTCTCAGTGTCAGAAAGCGCGCGGTCAATGGTTTCTAAAGTTGATTCACTTGAAACCATCGTAAGCAGACAACGATTTCCAGCGAATCCAAGAACATTGCTACCGTTTTCGTCTATATATAACCCCGTAATTTCGCTGCGATGGGATTTCGCAATTGCCTTTTCTTCCAAGGTGGTACATACCACCAGAGGCAGTTTCTTCTCCTGGCTCTGCCGTTCGCGGAAAACTGTAATGACATCACCCACACTACTGGTTAGGGCAGAAGACTTAGCAGTCAGGGCATCGCCTGTTAAAACCCAACTTGGAGGAGCAGAATTGCCTCCCCCTTCAGTAGAACGATCATCATAGTCTTTTCGTTTCTCGAAAAACTGAATTGGTAAATGTTTCTTTGCCACTATTGCTCATCCCCTTTCAAGCCAATACAATTACGTACTTGACGTACTGAAATTCCAAAATATTCAGCAATTGTTCGTTGGGCAATTCCGCATTTCAAAAGGTAATGAATTAATTCGGGCCTTTCCACATTGCCGTGCCGTTTAAACAAAAGAATTTCTATCAAAAAATCAATAGCACTTACATCATTTTGGTTTAATATTAGTTTTTGTTTTACAACGTTTTGTCCGAGAACCTGAATGTCCGAATATGACAATCCCTGCATCTGTTTAAAGATAGTTTTCATATGCTTATCTGCAATATCATCAGTGTTCAGCGTCGCTGTAATTTTAGAGAAATAAAGCTGAATCTCAGTAATTGCAGGTTTCGGAACTTCGATAACGGTTTGAAATCTTCGCCAAATAGCATCATCAAGCAATTCTTGGTGATTAGTGGCTGCAATCAACACCCCGTGTTGACAATAGGTATCCATATTTTGCAACAGGCTATTTACGACCCGCTTTAATTCGCCTAATTCGTGCTGGTCATCTCGCGCTTTTGCAATTGCATCAAACTCATCCAAAAAAAGAACACATGGCTGTCGATTTGCAAAGTCGAATACCCGCCTTAAGTTTTTTGCAGTATTTCCTAACAAAGAAGAAATCAATGCGTCCAATCTGGCGGTTACAAGTGGTAACCCTAAACGATGCGCAAGATAATATGCTATACTGGTTTTTCCGCATCCCGGAGGGCCATACAGAAGCAGAGACATATTAAACGGCATCCCCATGTTGTCTAATTTATCCTTGATCTTAATTGTGTTTTCAAAGTCTATTAATCGAGCCTGTATAGCTGGCGATAGGATAATTTCAGGCTGAGCTGGACAATAGTCAATGTCTACAATTCCCATGCGACTCTCTTGATCTACCGGAGGTGCGACAAGTGCATCGGTCATAGCAGATCCATTGTTTTTTTTTGCAAGAAGTGAGTCTATTCGTTTGCTTGATTTTAGATCACCATCATCGGCCAATTTCTTAGATAAAAGCAAAGCATAATTCTTGACTTTATCTTTGTCCCGGTCTAAGCCAGCTTCAATAATTCTTAATATTTCAGAATAAAACATTTGAGTACCCTCCTGTGCGTATTATTTTAACACATGCACGAAACAAAGTCAATATAAATCGTACCAAAATGCAAAAAAGCGTAACACAATACGCGGAACTGTATCAAATTGGTTGAAATCGTCATGTTGACTCTTAGAAAAAGTAAAGTGCGGATTCCCGGGGCAAAGTCCGGGGATCCGCACTTTACTAAACTCTATTATCACAGATGTTAACGCAAAAAGTGCGCCGCAATAAACAAGGAATAAGCAAAAGCCTCTGAAATCAACCGATTTCAGAGGCTTTTGCATTGGGGTGCATATTTCCGCCCAAGGGGTTCACTCCTGGGCGTTAAGGGGGGGGATTGGGGACTTGGGATGTTCACCATCAGAGTTAAGGTTCGATAATGCCGTCATAGTCGTCTTCGTCGGTATGAATCTCATGCGAGCAATTAGAACAGCTCCAACAGTCGCCATCCCAATACATGATTCCATTACATTCGGGGCAATCCTTGTACTTTTCGGCCTCCGGTTCAATTTCGCCAGAACAGTAAGGGCAGTGTGTGTACTCCGATTCATCATACACCTTGTCACAGTTAGGGCACATCTGCATTATTTTCACCTCCTTTATTATGCGTATTTTCTGTATCGCTGGTACAGGTGTTACAGGAGGGAGATGAAACGATTTCTACCTCCGTAGAGGCTGCGGACTTAAATCCATCCAGAATTTCCTTGCCGTCTGCTTCATGCGCACGCTGGGCGGCCTTAACTTTGTGTTTGTCATACAAATAGTACCCGGTGCCGAATAGTACGGGAATGGCCAGCCCGATAGTCGTGCCTTTAAGCAGACCGCTTTTTTCTCCGATTTGTTTGCCGACTTGGTACCCTTCATATCTTCCTTCATCGAGAAAATATGTCGCGATTTTCTTTACGCCTGTCTGCATGTCCCCGCCGATGTTTTTTAGTGCCTGTGTAATGTCTGGCGCGCTCTTACCGGTTGTCTCCATCAGATCATAAATCTCAGCTGTAGTATTCATCTTGGTGCCTCCGTTCATATGGTTTTAGGATAGGCATTTTCTCACCTTGCCCAGGGTGGCTCCTTTGTGGCAGAAGGGGCAGTGGAAGATTTGAAAGGAGAGGTGAATGCCACAGAGTTTAGGTTTGTTCCGGCGTGTCGAAATTTTTGCAGTAATGCCTGAATGCTGCAGACACATACTTTCCGGCACCCTTACCGTGAGTTGCCTTATCAAAGAACCCATAGTAGCCTGGGTCGGCATAAAGTTGGACCGATTGCCGCATAAGCTCCTTCGGGGAAATGAACGATTGGTTGTAGAGTTTTGCGTAAAAGTTATAAATTTTATCAACAACGGACTGTACCTCGTACGACCACGGCTTGTATTTTTGCTTGCCGAAGGAAACAATTTCCTCAAGAGCATCGTTTAAGACTTTGTCGGGGCCTTTGTCGATATTATCTTCAATGTACTTGTTAACCGCTTGCTGGATAAATTCTGCCGCCCCCGGAAGCTTATACTCGGCTTCGATTTCTTCGGCACCTTTGCTCCCAGGTGCTATTAGGAATGAGGCAATCATCAGTCCAGAGACCGCATTGGACAACAAGGGACTCGCGAGCTCGTGGAATGCCTGAACAGCCGTCTGAACAGGATCTTCATCATAAGCCAGACCGTTCTTATAAAGGTCAAGTACGCTTTCAAATGCCTCAAACATATGCTCAAATTCTTCGTCCGTGATGGGGCAATCTCCGGGTTTGGTTTCATCATTTGCAAATTGCCGAGTCACGGCTCCCAGGACCCCAAAGGTGTCGTTGAAGGTGGCACCCATCATAGCGGCTTGTGAATGAAGCGCCTTTGGAGTAAGGCCAGTTTCCTTCATGAGATTGGCAATATTGATAAGGTTATCAATCTCCTGCCTTTTTTGCTCCAACTGCTTTACTTGAGTCTCGAGCGTTGTTGAAAAATCGTAGCAAGGGTCATCAAAGACAGCCTTTATCGCCTTCTTGTCATAACCCAGTTCTCTATAAAAACGGATCTGCCACAAGCGGTCAATGGCATCGTCGTCATACATCAGGTAGCCGTATTTGTTTCTTTCAGTTGGTTTAATGGCTACTCCATATTTCTCATATTCTTGAATCATACGAACAGTTAGACCAACGATATCAGCTGCTTTGGTTACTGTTTTCATCACCAACACCTCCCTACAATTAGAGACTAAGACACCACGAGCCGTGTTGTCAACAACTAATTTTATTTTCTTCAAAAAAATTGAACTGTGCGCTGTTTTGTTTAGCAGCGCACAGCTTTAGTTGATTATCCCCCAAAGTTGCGTTACATAGGAAGTTAGTCCACTGAACCTAGGTCGGTAGACGCATGTGTGCCAAAAGCAAAAAGAAAACCGTCAAAGAAACTGCTCCTTGACGGCTTATAATATATCCTCGGAAACCATTGGGCTGAAAGTGCTTGAAAGGAAATAAACAAGGACGGTTATTCTATCAAAATAACCGTCCTTTGGTCCGAGTGGAGCGATTCGAACGCTCGGCCCCGTGATCCCAAACCTATGTCTGAACCTTCAGCGAGGGGTCTTGCGCCCTCTTTGGCACTTTCCGGCACTCCTGCGGTTCCTTTTTGAAACTCTTTTGCCCTGTTTGTTTCAGCCACCGCTTTCGGCTTTTGGGATTTGTGTGGGATTGAATTCTGTATATTAAAAGTGCTTCCGACCGGGTTTACCTCCAACAGCAGGTGCTTTTTGCCGCAGAGAGCAGCTCAGAAACTGCGCCGCATAAACAAAGAAATAAGCGCGATGACAAAGAAACAACAGGCTGACTTGGATGATAGCCAGCCTGCTGAGCGAAGATGCTTATTCGATGTTCTGTCTTTCAGCAGCAATGCGTGTTCTTTTACCAGAGAATGCAATGCCGATTTTTATAATTGACGTAACATTCATTGCCTGCAAATCAACGCTGTATGCACGGTCGTTAATCTGTTGCAAGGCAACATTAGCAAGGTCTTCAAGCTGTGTTTCAGAGCGGTCTTTCCCAGCCTTTAATTCAATCAGAATACCAGGCAGCCGCTTATTCAAAGGAAGCATCTGAATATCAAATCGTCCATCACCAGCTTCGCGATTGGAGGTAATGCGATAGCTATTGTCCATCACAGCGCACATACCCAATATCAGACCATGGTAAAATGTTTCGTTGGCAGCATCGTGGAAACTTATTGTTTGGAGCAGAAACTTCTCCAAGGTTTTTTGCAGTGAGTCGCTATCTACCTTGTAGATAGCTTCCTGAATAGCAATAGCAACGGAACGAGGAATAATATTCTCAAGCTGAGAGAGGATCTCCTTGCTGTAGACGAAAGAAATCTCTTTGTTGGGCAGAGCCACTTCGCACATATAATCCTCGCCGTAAGACTGGTCGCAGCTCACAGCCTTCAAATAACCTGCCACCAGCAGGAAGCTGTATACAGAGGACGGATCATTCTGGATCTGCGGATAAATGACGCCAGTGTCGATGTGCGTAACGAAGGATTCGCCCTTCATCAACAGCTCCAGACGCTCCATAATATCCGGCGTTGCAGAAGACAGCACCTCACGGATGATGTCATTGCTTCCGGTGGACTGCCAGAATGCTTTGGGACGGCAGTTATTATTGAAGTATCCAATGACAGACCAGGGATTAAAAATCTCGGTATTGCCGAAAAGGTAACCATCATACCACTCGCAAAGCTCCTGATATTTATCAGAAGCATGATAGTAGTCCGCCATCTCATGTACTTCGCTTGAAGTGAAGCCGAAATATTCACTGTAGCGCTCGTCTAAAATCGAGTTGATCTTCAGGTTGTTCAGGCCGCTGAAGATACTTTCCTTGGCAACACGCAGGATGCCAGTCAGGAAACCATAGCTCAGATGCGGATTGTCTTTCAGACCGCCGGAGAACAGGTTTCGCATGAATCCGATGATCGTGTCGTAGAAGCCGCTCACATGACCTTGCTGAATGGGAGTATCATATTCGTCAATGATGACGATAGGTGCGACATTGTGGTGCTTATGGAGGAGCAGCGTCAGTGTCCGCAGGGACATTTGATATTCCACTTCGTCAGCGGCTTCTGTTGCAAGAAGAGAATATTCCTCTTTTTCGTAATCACTAAGCGCAGAGCTGGATGCCAACTCGTCGTGGCGGCGGAATTCCTGCGCGATCAGCTTTTGGAGCGTCTGATAGGTTTCTTCCCAAGAGGTGTATTTAACATCCTTGAAGGACAGGAAGATCACAGGGTACTTTCTATGATGGGCAAGATAGGATCCTCCGCAGGACCAGATTTTCTTATCTCTGAAGTAAACGGAAGTGTCCTCGGTCGTCTTTTCGAAGAAAGTGCGGAGCATATCCATGTTCAACGTTTTGCCAAAGCGTCTGGGGCGGGTAAATAGGGATACTTTGGGGCGCTCGTCCAGAAACTCTTTGATCATTAAGGTCTTGTCTACATAGTAGTAGTTTTTGCAGGCGTCCCGGTAATCAGATACGCCAATGGGCAAAGGCTTGCGCGCAGATGATGCTACGGGCTCGACCACGCTCCGATGACCGCGCTTATCCATCGGCTTTTGTGTGCTGTCCGGGATAAACCACTGCCTGCCCTCCTTATACGCGCCGGAAATGCGTCCGGCTTTGCAGAGCGCATTGACCCGCCGTTCGGTAATCCCCCAAGCGGCAGCCGCTTCTTTGATCGTCATATTGGAACACCTCCATTGCAGTTCGTCAAGAATATTATAACCGCTGCTCCGAATAAAATCAACTATATTATTCCGAATAATATCGGTGTTATTCGGAACGGTAGTTTTCCTGCAAATATTCCGTTCTTTTCAGTAGCTATTTCCTACTTTCTGTGATATTGTTCGTTTGCCAAAAGGAGGCGACGATATGCAGAAAGAAAATACCATGACAGTCGGGCGGTGGTGCGGCCGGTGGTTCATCGCCAACCGCCATAAATGGAACGGCAACACCGAGGGCGGGTACCGCAATCTGATTTACAGCTACATCATCCCCAGCATCGGAAATATGGAGCTCTCTGACCTAACAGAGCAGACGGTCACGGATTTCTACGACAGCCTGCGAAACCAGGGACTCGGAGCCAGAAGTGTCTGGTGCGTCCATCTGCTCCTGCGCCGGTGTATGGACGAAGCGGCACAGGACCAGCTTATTCCCTACAACCCGGTGCGGCTCTGCCAGGAGCCCAAGGCAGAGGAATACAAAACAGCCCCTTTGCGCCTGGGGCAAATTCAGCGTTACATCAACACAGCCGAGCAGCTCGGCGTACTTCCCATCATCTACACAGGACTATCAAGCGGCCTGCGGCAATGTGAACTGATCACCTTGTCGTGGGCCGATTTTCATATCCGCTACAGGTACATCCTCAAAGGCCAGCGGTTGCTGACGCTCAATGAGAAAGCGGCGTATCTCCTGACGCGGATATCAGAAACCAGTTCATCATATGTGTTCCAGAACCCTAAGACCGGAGTGCCCTACAAGCTCCACGAGTTCTACTACTTACACAAGAAGATCCTGAAACAGGCCAGGCTCCCGTGGGTGGCCTTTCGGGATCTGCAGCGTCAGTGCATGGAGATGGGAATATGACTCTTCGGGAATACATCCCCTTCTGGCAGGAAACCTATGATAAGCATCAGAGCAGGCCGACCACCTATGCGGCACACAACTATGTATTCAAAAACCATATTCTCCCCGGCCTGGGAGATATACCGCTCGCTGAATTGACATCGGAGATGGTTGAAGATTTTCTGGAGGAACGGCGGCGCTTCGGCAATCATCGACCCGGCAGCTCTGGTTTGGGGGAAGAAACCATGCGGCACATCCACCGCCTGCTTCAGCAATGCCTGGACCAAGCCATGCGGGATGGCCTGATTGGCGATAATCCCGCCAGAGCGTTCCACTACTCCAAGCCAAAGAAGGTCAATGCCGATGTGCTGACGCCGCTGGAGATGGAGGATTATCTGGATGCGGCAGAACGGCTGGGGCATCTCCCCATGTTCATGCTGGCCTTAACGGCTGGCCTGCGGCAGGGTGAGCTCATCGCCCTGAAATGGAATGACCTCAATGTAAAAAACAGGACGCTGACCATATCAGAGCAGCGCTCTGTAGAACGGCGGGAACTGATCGAATATGGCTCGGAAACGAGAACAATAACCTTGACATCGGAGGTGATCGACCTCCTGATCATGGAACACACCAAGCATCCAAAAAGTCCGCTGATGTTCATGCATCCAGCAACGCAGAGGCCCTACTCGCCGCAGATGGTACGCCGGATGCATAACGAGATCATCAAGGAAGCGGGGCTTGACCATATCCGATTCACAGATCTCCGGCACACCTGCGCCGTTCTATCTCTGCGGAACGGCATGGAAACCAAGGAACTGGCGCGGATGTTGGGACATTACCGGCCATCGATAACCCGGCAGAACTATGAACCTTATCTGCCGCACAAGGTGCAAAAGGATGAAGATATACCAAACAAAGCCACTCAGGGCGAGCTTCAGCAGGCGGCAAATGTTCTGGATACTCTTCTGAAATTCTGATAGATATTCCGCAAAAGGTGAGTTGTCCGCAGAACTCAATCGTTTTACATTCAAAGAGGAGGAAACAGAATGAAAAATAGAATCATCATTGCCGCTGCATTCACCGCCTGTCTCGCCCTGTGTGCCGCCGTGTGGCCACAGACTGAAAAGGTCGGGAAAACACCCGCGCCGAGCGAAACGGCCGCCGTGACCGCTCCACAGCCGACGCTTCAGGGAGCAGAGAAACCGGTGCTGCCAGTGGTAACAGAAAAGAAAGAAACGGAAATGCCGGAAGCTGAATCAGCCCCGGAAGTGGCCGCCGAAGAGTTGCCCATCCCTGTACCGGAAATAGAAGATGAAGCCGAGACAGAACAAGAATATGTACCTCCTACGTAGACAGATTCCATCCCGGTACAGCCCACACAACCTGAACCTAAATCGGCACCGGAGCCAATAGCTAACGATAATGAACTGACGGATATGGTCTATGTCCCCGGCTTTGGCTGGATAGAAAGCCAGGGACCCAACCAAGTCGAGTACGCCGAGGATATGTACGAGAACGGCAACAAAATCGGCATCATGGGCTGATCTCAAAAATTGCGCCGCATAAACAAAGAAATAACCGCAGGAGAGCAAAAAAGCATTCCTGCGGTTATCCTTTGCCAGTTTATAATTCAAAATCTCTCGTCTGGAAAGGACATCACGAATCTAAAAATTGGATTCTCAATAGACAAACTGAAGCTGCTGTGTTAGAATTAACCTGTATTAGTGTATACTCTGACACGAGGTGTTACGATGACGATTTGTTATAATAAGCTGTGGAAACTCCTGATTGATAAAAACATGAAAAAGAAGGATCTGCGTCTGGCTACCGGTATGTCTACGACCGCCCTTGCCAAACTGGGGAAGAACCAGCATGTCAGTACAGAGATTCTGACGAAAATCTGTACCGTACTGGATTGCGATTTCTGCGATATCATAGAGCTCGTAAAGGAGGAAAACCATGATTGACTTTTCCAAAATCGAGCAGTATCGGGAGAACAACCGTATTGAGGCGAAGAAAGCCCTTGGCGGTCTGTCCAAAAGCATTTGGGAAACCTACTCTGCCTTCGCCAATACCCACGGCGGCATTATCCTGTTGGGCGTGGAAGAATGGGCGGATAAATCCCTGCACACGGTAGATCTGCCTGACCCTGACAGACTCATTAAGGAGTTCTGGTATATCGTCAATAACCCCAATAAGACCAGCGTGAATGTCCTGTCCTCCAAGGATGTATTTGTCCAGGAGGTGGATGGCGACCACATTGTGGTCATCAATGTTCCCCGCGCGGAACGCTCCTATAAACCGGTGTATGTGGACGGCAATCCGCTATGCACCTACCGCCGCAACGGTGAGGGCGACTACCGCTGCACCAAGGAAGAATATCAGGCCATGGTGCGGGATGCTTCCGTGAAAACCCAGGACATGCTCATCCTGAATGAAATGGACTTGACGGTGTTCAACAGAGAAAGCATCCGCAGCTATCGCCAGAGAATGCGCCTCTCCCGCCCCGGCCATGTGTGGGAAGCGCTGGAGGACGAAGATTTTCTCCTGAAGCTGGGTGCTGTGGGCATCGGCTCTAATGGAAAGAAGCATCCCACTTCTGCCGGACTTCTCATGTTCGGCAACGAATACGATATTGTGCGAGAATTCAACGCTTACTTTCTGGACTATCAGGAACAGTATGACGCTGATACCCGTTGGACTGACCGTATCATATCTTCTTCCGGCGACTGGAGCGGCAATGTGTATGACTTCTATTTCCGGGTCTACAACAAGGTGATTCAGGACATCAAGGTACCATTCAAGATGGAGGGCGGCACCAGAGTGGATGATACCCCTGTGCATCAGGCTCTGCGTGAAGCACTGGCCAACTGTCTGGTGAATGCCGATTATTACGGCAGACAGGGGCTGGTCATCGTCAAAAAGCGTAATAGCATTACGATGTCCAACCCAGGCAGCTTCCGCATCGAAATTGATGCCGCAAAGAGCGGCGGTGTTTCTGATCCGCGGAACGGAACGATGCTGAAGATGTTCAACCTGATTGATATTGGTGAGCGTGCTGGTAGCGGCATTCCGAATATCTTCCGCGTCTGGCGCGAGCAAAATTGGACAACTCCGGAGATTACAGAGCAACTCGAGCCGGAGCGGACAACATTAACGCTCTTATTCTCCAAGAGTGACGATAAAAAAGCGGCGATAAAGAGTGACGATAAAAAAGCGACGATAAAATCTGCACGGCAGAAAGAAGAAATCGTTGCATACCTTACTGATCATATTTCGGCCAGAAGTGCCGATATTGCAGAGCTCCTTGGAGTCAAAAGTACACGAGCCAAGAAACTCCTCTCTGAACTGACTGCGGAGGAAATTGTTGTAGCCGAAGGCGGAAATCGAAACAGGACCTATAAGCTGAAAGCGTAAGGAGAGTGTCAGATGCCAATTCCCAAATATGATGAAATGTACCGTGCCTTCCTTGATTGCTTGGCAGACGGCCAACTGCACAGATCAAGAGAGGTAAAAGATAAGGTTGCATGGGTTTTCTCGGTTTCAGAAAAGGAACGGGCTGAGATGCTGCCAAGCGGGAAGCAGCAGCTTTTTGATAACCGTATTGGCTGGACAAGGACATATCTAAAAAAGGCAGGCCTTGTGCAAAGCCCGTCACGAGGCATTTATGTGATTACGCCAGTAGGCAGACAAGTCCTCAATGAAAATCCCCCTCAAATCGATAACCTTTATCTCCAGCGCTTTGAGTCATTTCGAAAGTTTATTTCTCCGAATAATAATGAAGAAACAGCACTTTCGACACCCACGGAAAAGGTGTCCGGTAAAACACCACAGGATATTTTGGATGAAGCCTTTCAGCAGATCAACACTACCCTGGCAGATGATCTCTTGAGTGAAATAATGAAGCAGCCTCCCGCTTTTTTTGAACATCTGGTCGTCAAGCTGTTGACGCAAATGGGATATGGTGGCTCGGTGGATCATGCCGGCACGGTCATCGGGCAAACCGGTGATGAAGGCATTGATGGTATCATCCGTGAAGACAAACTTGGCTTCAGCTTGATTTATATTCAGGCGAAGCGTTGGGATTGTGACAAAACCGTTGGCAGACCAGAGATTCAGAAATTCGTTGGTGCGCTGGCTGGACAAGGTGCTTCCAAAGGATTGTTCATTACGACGGCCAAGTTCACGAAAGAAGCACGCCAATATGCAGAGAAGCAACACACCACAAAGGTCGTGCTTGTTGATGGCACCACGCTGGCAAAATTGATGATCGAATATAATTTAGGTGTGTCTACGGAAGCTACATACGAAATTAAAAGAATTGACAGCGACTTTTTTGCGGAGGATCTTGATTGATTTTGCCCGCCAACTTCCGATAATAGCAAATTATCAGAAGGCCACTAAAGTTAGGAGGACGCACATGAAATCCAACTTTGAATTTCTCAACAGATACTGGCCTGCGCTGGCACAGATCGGTGCGGCAGCGGAGAGCTATGTCTACTCCGATGCCAACGCCTGCCTGTATAAGCTGGGTATGTTTGGTGAGCGGCTGATTCTTGAGATTTTTGCTTTTGAGCATATCAAGGAACCGACCATCGACAACACTCACGCCAACCGGATTCGCCTGCTGAAGCGCGAAGGCCTGATTCCCAAGAAAATCGATGACATCCTGTATGCACTTCGCAAAACGCGAAACGATGCGGTCCATGCGGGTGCAAACTCTGTGGAGGATGCAAAAACGCTGCTCTCTATGACCTATAACCTTGCAGTTTGGTTCATGGAAGTATATGGCGACTGGGGATATATTGCCCCTGCGTTTGTCATGCCTGAAAATGTGGTGCAGCCGGACTATGAGTCCATCATTAAAGAGCAGGAGGAAAAGATTGTTGCACTCTCCAAGCAGGTCGAGGCAGTATCCACTGCGGCATCTACCAAGACCTCCAAGGAACGTGCAGAGAAAGGCGAAACCGTATCTGAGAGCATGGAGCTTTCCGAGGCGGAGACTCGCTACCTGATTGACGAACAGCTTCGCAAGTTTGGTTGGGAGGCTGACACCAATACTCTGCGCTATTCTAAGGGAACCCGGCCTCAGAAGGGTAGAAATCTTGCCATTGCTGAGTGGCCTACTGACTCCGCTGTAGGTAAGAATGGTTACGCAGATTACGCCCTGTTTGTCGGGGTGAAGCTCGTGGGCATTGTGGAAGCTAAAAAAGCCGCTATTGACATTCCCTCTGTCATTGACCATCAATGCAAGGAGTATGCTAAGGGAATCAAAGATGAACACCAGGAGTACATCATCAACCAGTGGGGAGCATATAAAGTCCCTTTTGTCTTTGCGACTAATGGCCGAAAGTATCTCAAGCAGATCGAAACCAAATCCGGCATCTGGTATCTGGATTTGCGCAACGGAGCCAATGCACCCAAGGCCCTGCAAGGCTGGATCAGTCCCCAGGGATTGTTGGAGCAGCTCGAGAAGGATATTGCTGCCGCAAATACCGCACTCCAAAATACGCCTTTCGATCTGCTCCGTGACCCGGATGGACTGAATCTGCGTAAGTATCAGATTAATGCGATTGAGGCGGCAGAACAGGCCGTTATCGATGGTAAGCAAACCGTCCTGCTGTCCATGGCTACCGGCACCGGCAAAACCCGTACCATCCTTGGCATGATCTATCGCTTTATTAAGAGCGACCGATTCAAGCGAGTTCTGTTCTTGGTTGACCGTACTGCTCTTGGCGAGCAGGCCGAAGATGTTTTCAAGGAAGTAAAAATCGAAGAATTGATGACCTTGGATTCCATCTATAACATCAAGGGTCTGGATGAAAAGGAAATCGACAGAGAAACAAAAATACATATCGCAACGGTCCAGAGCCTTGTCAAGCGTATCCTTTATCCCGAGGGCGATACCATGCCCTCCGTTACAGACTACGATCTGATTGTGGTTGACGAAGCACACCGTGGATATATTCTGGATAAGGAAATGAGCGAAACCGAGATGCTCTACCGTAACCAGGATGACTACATCAGCAAATACCGCACCGTCATCGAGTACTTTGACGCCGTGAAAATTGCGTTGACTGCAACACCGGCGCTGCACACTACCGAAATCTTCGGAAAGCCTGTTTTTAACTATTCTTACCGTGAGGCTGTCATTGACGGCTATCTGGTAGATCACGATGCGCCACACAATATCCGCACCAAACTGCGTGTTGAGGGTATCAACTATCAGAAGGGCGAACAGCTTGCTATTTACGACCCGGTTACCGGCGAAGTCCTCAATAGTGCTGAGTTGGAAGATGATATGAAGTTTGAAATCGACAGCTTCAACCGACAGGTCATCACAGAGAATTTCAACCGTACCGTTCTGAATGAAATCGCTTGGGATCTCAATCCAGATGGCCAGGGCAAAACACTGATTTATGCTGTTGATGACAACCACGCTGACCTTATCGTGAAGATTTTGAAGAAAATCTATGCTGAAGGCGGTGTGGATAACGATACCGTTATGAAAATCACCGGCAGTGTTGCAGGAGGCAATAAGAAGAAAATCTCTGAGGCTATCAAAAGGTTTAAAAACGAGTCTTTGCCTAAAATCGTGGTTACGGTTGACCTTCTGACCACTGGTATTGATGTGCCGGAGATTACCACTTTGGTATTCATGCGCCGGATCAAGTCCCGTATCTTGTTCGAGCAGATGTTGGGCCGTGCCACCAGACTGTGCCCCTCCATCGGAAAGACACATTTCGAGATTTATGACCCCGTGGGTGTGTACGAATCCTTGCAGAATGTCAGCAACATGAAGCCGGTTGTCACCAATCCTTCCACCAGCTTTGAAGATTTGATAAAGGGCCTGGAAGTGGCAACGACTGACGAGCAACTTGCCTATCAGATTAATCTGATCGTTGCTAAGTTGCAGCGCAAGCGCCGCAATATTAGCCAAAAAGCCTTGGAGCAGTTTGTAAACCTTACCGGCGGCAAGGATTTGGGCACTTTTGCGGAACACCTCAATAGCAGCACGATCAAGGAGGCCACCGCTGAACTGCTGGGACACCGTGAGGCATTCTCGGTGCTGGACAAGGACAGGCCTCATGGCAAATCTCCACGTATTATTGATGATCACCCCGATGTGGTGATTGGCAATACCCGTGGTTATGGTGAAGGGCAGAAGCCGGAGGACTATCTGGAAGCATTTAAGGAATTTATCAATAATAACATGAATGCTATCGCAGCCCTGCGCACAGTTTGTACCAGACCATCAGAACTTACCAGGGAAGCGCTTAAAAGCTTGAAATTGGAACTTGACCGTCATGACTTTACAGAAAAGCAGTTGAATTCCGCATGGAACGAAATGACAAACCAGGACATTGTAGCTGATATTATCGCATTCATCCGCCAACAGGCTCTCGGTTCTGCGCTTGTAGGGCATGAGCAGAGAGTAAAGCACGCATTTGCAAAGTTGAGAATGAACCATGAATTCAACAAAACACAGTTAGAATGGCTCAAGCGGATCGAGAAGGTTCTGTTGGAAGAGAGCGTTCTTGATGAACAAATTTTTGAAGTTGGCGCATTTAAGAATGCGGGGGGCTTTACGATTATTGACCGCCGTTTTGGTGGGAAGCTTCGTGAGATCATGACGGAGCTCAATGAGTATCTCTATGACGATGGAGGAAGCGTAGCGTGAACAATCAGGAAATCGTAGCAAAACTATGGAATCTCTGCAATGTATTACGGGATGACGGTATTACATATCATCAGTATGTAACGGAACTGACCTATATCCTGTTTCTTAAGATGTGCAAGGAAACCGGCACTGAAGGGGCTATCCCGGAACAGTACCGTTGGGACAAGCTCCTTGCCAAACAGGGCGTTGAACTGAAGAAATTTTACAAAGAACTGCTGGAGCATTTGGGCGAGAGTTGTACTGGCCGCGTCCGGGAGATTTATCAGGGTGCCCAGAGCAACATCGACGAGCCAAAGAATCTGGAGAAGATCATCCAGACCATCGACCAGTTTGACTGGTACACCGCCAAGGAGGAGGGGCTGGGCAATCTGTATGAAGGCCTCTTGGAAAAGAACGCAAATGAGAAAAAGTCCGGTGCCGGGCAGTATTTCACGCCCCGCGTTCTGATCAATATCATGACGCGGCTTGTCGCTCCACAGCCCGGTGAGCGGTGCAACGACCCTGCCTGCGGAACTTTTGGTTTCATGATTGCCGCTGACCGCTATGTCAAAGACCATACTGATGATTTGTTTGAGCTGCCCGTGGATCAGCAGGAGTTCCAGCGCACCCAGGCCTTCTCTGGCTGTGAGCTGGTACATGATACTCACCGTTTAGCTCTGATGAATGCCATGCTGCACGATATTAGCGGCCCCATTTATCTTGGCGATACCTTGTCCAATTTTGGCAAAGGAATGAAGGGGTATGATGTTGTCCTGACCAATCCGCCCTTTGGAACCAAGAAGGGCGGTGAACGGGCTACCCGTGATGACTTCACATTCCCCACCAGCAATAAGCAGTTGAATTTCCTGCAGCACATTTACCGCAGCTTAAATAAAACGGGCAAGGCTCGTGCGGCGGTTGTCCTACCGGACAATGTCCTTTTCGCCGATGGTGATGGTGAGCGCATCCGCCGTGACTTGATGGAGAAATGCAATCTGCATACCATCCTTCGCCTGCCTACCGGCATCTTCTATGCCCAGGGCGTTAAAACCAATGTGTTGTTCTTCACCCGTGGCCGTGAGGACAAGGGCAATACCCGCGAAATCTGGTTCTATGACCTGCGTTCTGATATGCCCTCCTTCGGCAAGACCAATCCCCTGAAGGAAAGTCATTTTGATGAGTTCGTTGAATGCTATAAGGATGGTGACCTGTCCGCTCGTACTGAAACCTACAGCGAGGACAATCCCAACGGCAGATGGCGTAAGTTCACCTACGAGGAGATCTTGGCCCGTGACAAGACCAGTCTGGATATCACCTGGATGAAGTCTGACAACGGAACCGAGGACTATACTCTCTCTGAACTGCTGGAACAGATCAAGGAAAAGTCCACCAACATCGCCAAGGCCGTGGCTGCTCTGGAAGAATTGATTGGCGAGGTAGATGAATAATGGATACGAAAGCATTACGGCAAAAAATCCTTGACCTCGCTATCCGAGGCAAGTTAGTGCCACAAGACCCGAACGACGAACCTGCATCCGTGTTGTTGGGATGTATTCGCCAGCAGAAGCAACAGATGGTCAAGGAGGGCAAGCTCAAGCCCAAGGATATTAAGAACGATTCCGTTATCTTTGTCGGTGAGGATAATTTGCATTATGAGAAGTTCGCTGACGGCAGCGTGAAATGCATTGAGGATGAGATTCCGTTTGACCTGCCGGATGGATGGGAATGGGTACGCCTTGGATGTTTGGCTCAGTATAAAAAAGGGCCTTTCGGAAGTAGCATCACAAAGGCAATGTTTGTCCCAGATACTCCAGATGCCGTTAAAATCTATGAGCAGAAAAATGCAATCAACAAAGATGCAACATTGGGTAGCTACTTCATTTCTGCCGAAAAATACGAAACATTAAAAGGCTTTGAGGTTTTTCCCAACGACATCATTGTTAGCTGTGCTGGTACTATTGGTGAAACCTATGTGCTACCAATTGGGATGAGAAAGGGCATCATAAATCAAGCATTAATGAAAATCTCCTTATATGATTTAGGAATTTTAGATTTTTATTTGATGTACTTTGACTTCAAACTCAAAAGTGCTGCACAAGAGCAAGGACACGGTATTGCACTCAAAAACATTCCCCCGTTTGATGTGCTAAAACGGTATTTGATTCCGATACCTCCTATTCAAGAACAGAAACGAATCATTTCTACAGTAAACAATTTGCTCTCCAAGGTAAATTCTATCGATGAAGATAACGAAACTATTTTTACCCTAATCGTAAAAGCAAAATCCAAAATCCTCGACCTCGCCATTCGTGGTCAGCTTGTACCACAAGACCTGAACGACGAACCTGCTTCCGTTCTGTTGGAGCGCATCCGTGTAGAGAAAGAAGAACTCATCAAGCAGGGCAAAATTAAGCGTAACAAGAAGGAATCCATCATCTTCCGTGGTGAGGATAACTCTTATTATGAGAAGATAGGTGACAAAGTCGAAAACATCAGCGATGAAATACCTTTTGAACTACCAGACGGATGGTTTTTTGTGCGGCTGAAAGAGTTGTGGGAACTTATTTCAGGACGAGATCTTTCTCCCTCTGAATATAATGCTGATGGTGTAGGCATCCCCTATATCACAGGAGCCAGTAATTTTGTGGATGGCAAAGTGGAATTGGCAAGATGGACAACTTCACCACAAGTAATCACAGAAGCTGGAGACTTGCTCCTGACATGCAAAGGAACTATTGGGGGAATGGCATTCAACGATTTTGGCAACGCACATATCGCACGACAAATCATGGCTATTCGAAATACATTTACATTGAATTCGGAATACCTTGCACTTTGTATGAGATTCTATATCAACGCTATAAAAGATGCGGCTAAAGGACTTATTCCAGGCATATCAAGAGAAGATATACTGAATTTAATTCTGCCAGTGCCCTCGCCGAATTACCAAGCAAAGATTGTTGAGCGAGTAGCAGAAGTGACTAATATCCTCAGTGCAATAGAAAAGAGCCTCAGTTGAGGCTCTTTTCTATTGAAGATATAGTTGAAAATGCAGCATCTATTGTAGCAACAATTCGTTCTTGTTCAGAGTATGGCGGTATCGGGATAAGCATTTCTTTCAGCGTGAACGGCTTAAGTTCTTTCTGATTAGTAGATCCTTCGCCTTCCTTTTCGAGCTCACTTTGGTTGGCTTTCATGAAAGCATACACATAAATCGATTGAATGCTATGAGCAGCACGGATAACAGTCACATGGGAATCAGGTACTATAGGCAGACCGAGGTGATTGTCGGTCGCGTAATAGATACCGACGCGACCTAATGTGCCTGTACCAGTAGAGTTTATGACCACATCGCCATCATGCATATATTCATCATCCGGATATCTCCCCAATACACTTTCATCCAGAAACAATGCTAACCCCACATCAATACCGCTGTATTTTGTATTGCATTTTTGGGCAAAGACAAGGGTTCCACTTTCGTCGATATATTTAGGAGATTTTCCCCGGCGAATCTCTTTGATGCAACAACTCTCCAATCGCATCCATTCCCAAGTATCAGGAATCTCAAACGGTATTTCTGCGTCAATACAAATGACATCAGACCCGACCTTCTCATAATAAGAGATAGTCACATATTTCCCCTATAATATTGGCGCGATAATTTCGCAAAAATATTATTGGGAGGCGCCTTTTATGAGGACAACCGAAACATTTGAGCAGCACCTGAGAAAGAGCAATCTTTCGGAGAACACCATCCATTCTTATCTTTGGACCGTCGATTTCTATCACGCTCACTATAATGAAGTCAACAAGGAAAACCTGCTGGCCTACAAGGGGTATCTGATGGAGTTCTTCAAACCCAAGACCGTCAACTTGCGTATTCAAGCAATGAACAAGTATCTGGATTTTCTGCACAAAGATCGTTTGCGGCTGAGAGCCGTGAAAGTGCAGCAAAAGAACTTTTTGGAGAATGTGATCAGCAATGCTGACTATAATTTCTTGAAAAAGCAGCTCAAGAAGGATGGCAATATGGAATGGTACTTCGTGGTCTGGTATCTGGCTGCGACCGGAGCGCGTGTGAGCGAACTTATTCAAATCAAAATCGAGCACGTGGAACTCGGCTATTTTGACCTATATACTAAGGGCGGAAAGCTACGCAGGCTATACATACCCAAAAGGTTGAGGACGGAAACTCTTGAATGGCTGGAGGAAACGCTGCGTTCCTCCGGCTTTTTGTTTCTAAACCGTTACGGAGAGCGTATCACTACACGCGGTATTTCCCAGCAGCTTAAAAACTATGCCGACAAGTATGGATTGGATAAAAAGGTAGTGTACCCGCATTCATTCCGCCATCGATACGCAAAGAACTTCTTGGAGAAGTATAACGACATTGCTCTGTTAGCAGACCTAATGGGTCACGAGAGCATTGAGACTACTCGCATATACCTCCGCAGAACTGCCAGCGAACAGCAGGCGCTGGTGGATAAAATCGTCACATGGTAAAGGGACAGCCGCCTTCTTTCGAGGGCGGCTGTATCCTTTAATCACATATGATACTATCAAGTAGAACAAATATCCGATTTAATCTTTTTACAATTCGGTCCTGTTCTTCAATCGGAGGCAATGCAAATGGAATGAGAGATAAAACATTTCCGGTGAGGTGCTTGATGGTTACGCCTTTGCAAAGTGCCTTGATTATTCCACGGCTCTCATAATACATCATGTAGTACATGAAATAGAACGGATTGCATCCACCGTAGAATCTAACTCTGTGCAGTGCATTCTGGTATAGAATTTCTTTTTCATCAGTCCACACACAGCTACGCCCAACATCCCCGCCTTCGCATATGAGGAGATCATTGTGCCTTACGGTGTATCGGTCGAGTTCTTCTGGTTCGAACCGCATTTCTTTCAAGTCAGACAAATCCACTTCATTCCATCTCACATTTACACTGCGAAGATAAGGATAGTTGGTACCTATATTTTTCGCGCTGTCGAGGGTCTTACCTAACTCTATCTTTGCAATGTTGAGCAAAGAGCACCATTCCCAATTGTCTGGAAGCTCAAAAATAAACTGTTCATCAATAGATTCCATATGCGTATCTTGACGGACATAATAAGAGTTATCCTCACCACGGAAGATGATGGATTCCTTCTTGTTACGCTTAATTTTGCCCTGCTTGATGAGTTCTTCTTTCTCGGCTCTGATGCGTTCAAGCAGGACAGAAGCAGGCTCGTCATCCGGGTCCTGCGGCACAAGCTGGCCGCGAATGGCAAGGTCGAGGATTTTGGATTTTGCAAACGACACCAAAGATAATGCTTCAGTTTTTTCTGTTTCGATTTTGTCAATTTCTTCAATTATGCGTTGGAGATGTTCGACAATCAACTTCTGCTCGTTCAACGGAGGCAAAGGAATGGGAATAATCCGTAATGACTGCCCTGTCAAGTGTTTTATAGTCGTACCAGTATAGTACCTTTCATATTGGTTTGATATTATGAAATGCCTGATTACATAGTACAAAAACTCTGGTAGGACTTCGATGGCACGTACTCTGTGCAAAGCTTTCTGATAAAATACCACTTCCTCAGACTGCCAAACAGCACACCGACCAGGCTCACCACCCTCACAAATAACTAAATCGCCGTGACGAATGCTGTACCTCTCGAGTTCGTCATCTTCAAAACGCATTTCGAGAACATCACTCAACTCAAATGCGCCCCAACGAACATTGATGTTTCGGAGATAGGGTCTAAGCGTGCCTTTATTTTTGGTTACATCCAGCATCTTTCCTAAAGTCATGTCGCCAACGGAACCCAGCCTCACCCATTCCCACCCCTCTGGCAGGTCAAACGGTATCTCATCCTCAATGCATTTCACGCTGCCGTCAGCGAACTTCTCATAATGCAAATTATCCCCATATGACAAAAGAGGGAGTGAAGCACTTGCGGTGCTTCACTCCCTCTTTCATAGTCATTGATTTTTCTGCGATCCATTCAGGCTGGCCCAATGCTGGCGCAGCAGCCTTTCTGCTTCTCTGCGAAAGGAATCTTGGAACATGACAGCCATAACCAATGCGCTAAGCATTGCAGCCACAGACTCCAGCCAGGGATATGCGGCCCAAAGCTGTTCTCCCCAGCAAGCAAGCGGAACACCAACAAGCAGCATAAACAGCAAAATAATGATGACAACGTCGGGTCTGCCGTAGCCTTCATGTCTTTTGATTTTGGCCCGTATCTGTCGAAGCGCACGGGTTCGGATATCCCGGATGTTTCTGGACGAACACTGTTTGTCCTGTGCGACGGATTCAGTGGACTCGCCATTGATGATCGTGCGGAACAAAATCTCCCTCTGCAGTTCGGTCAGTGCATGCAGGGCGTCATAGATTTGGGTGTCCAAATACATGAAGGGATCTTCATCAGAACCCTCCGGCAGATACTTGCTTCGGTCAAACCACCGTCTGTCGTTGTAAATTGCGTTGCGTACTTCCTCCGGCAGGAACGCTTCCGGATTGTAAGATCGGGGCTGCTTTATATCCAAATCCTCCAGAGTATCCGGTGCTACACGCTTGTGAAAGTTCGCCTCGCTGTAGTAGAGCATATGCTCCAGCTCCTTCCACTCCTCCGGATGCTCCTTCACCCATTGGTCTGCAGCGGCGGCAGCTTCCGGGTCCATTTCGTGTATCCAGCGCCAGTCAGACTGAAGTTCTTTGTACGACTGAGTATCCTTGAAGGACATGAACTCACCGCCCTTTCTGCGTTCACAAAAAGTTTATAATTTGGGACCTTCCGATTTTGCGATTTTTCTCTAAGTAATAGTAGAAGGACAATTTCACCCGGGTGGAGTTTCCTTCGGTTCGGTACGGCACGGTCTCCGCGCTGACGAACCCGCATGGCCTTAGACAGAGCACCCCATGAGAGCATGTGCGCTCTCTGCCATTCGGCAATTCGCTCGGAAGGTCATTCCATCTCTGGCCGTGCTCCCGGGAGCACGGCCTTTTGCCATGTGCCGTTTCCAACGGCACGGCTATATAAATCATTCTAACACGGAGGAGGCGAAAAAGATAGCTCACAGATGAAAGTAAAAGATTCAGCTGCAAAGCGGCGGAGGGGTGCACACCAGTCCGACCGCAAAACAAAAACCGCCGTGACTGCGGCAACAGTCCGGCGGCTCGGCGCACACACAGGCACGCGCAAATCAACTAATCAAAGTATAGCAAACGGGCAGCGGAAAAGCAATGAAAATTTTCTGCACGCTCCCTGTGTGAGTGCCGCAGAAGTCTACAACAACACAGGAGGTATGAATTGAGTTACAAGAAATGGCCCAAGCGCAGCGCAGAGAAAAACTATTTTATGGTGCCCAACGAGATATTCAGCATCGGTTTGGATTACCGGGAGATATCTCTCTACATCTATCTGCTCCGGTGCGAGAACCGTGAAACCTATCAGTGCTACCCCAGTTACAAAACCATCGGCCATGCGATCGGCATGAGTGAAAATACGGTGGCAAAGTACGTGCGGCAGCTGGAGGAGAAAGGCCTCATCTACACGGAGCCGACCATCATGCAGAGCAAAGACGGAAAACCGCTGAACGGGAATCTGCTCTACACCATTCGTCCTATCCTGGGTGTACTCGAAGCGTTCTATGAGCGGCAGTTCCGGCAGGCAGAGGAGGCTGCCGCCCGCTATCGCGCAGCGCAGTTCCTCGAAAAGTCCAACGCCCAGGGCCGACAGAACGCCTTGTGTGCGCCTTTCCGGGAGGAAGCGAGTCCCAGTCCCAGCCAGAGGATTGAAGCCGGATGTGAGCCGTTTTCGGCAGACTTTTGCAGGACGAAAGAAAAAGCAGGATAAAGGCATGGCGTCGCAGGCGTCGCCGCAGCCGTCACTTCTGCCCGCAGTGCGGGCAGTTTCGGGAGCTTGAAGCTGGCGTCTTTGAGAGGCAAAATAAGCACCGATGGCGTCAGCTTCCCCGAAAAGCCCCGTGTTGCAGGGCTTTTCAAGGATGTCTTACAGCAAAAAGGAGGAATTGAATGAGTAAAGAAACCAGAGATCGTATTGCATTCCGGATGCAGCCGGAAACCAGAAGACGGATCGAGCAGTGGTACGCCGCTGACAACTGCCAGAGCAAAAATGAGTTCATCGAGAAAGCCGTGAACTTCTATGTGGACTATCTGGGAATACAGGACAACACAACACTGCTGCCCACGGCAATCATGTCTGCCATCGACGGCAGGCTGAGCAGATTGGAGGACTATATCGCCCGCAGAGATTTTACCAGATGCGTGGAGCAGGACATGACCAACGGCATCATCGCCGAAGCGTTCGAGATGGACCGGGATGACCTGAATCGCAGACGAGCGCAGAGCGTCCGGAATGTTAGAGCGACCAACGGTACTATCTCTCTGGAGAAATACGCACGCTCCCGTCAGGAGCCGGACTGGGATGATGACGAATGGCAAGACTGATCCTCAAGAGTCCTTATATCAAAAGCACCGGCGGGGCCTCCGGATACCTTCGCTACATCGCGACCCGGGAGCGGGTGGAGCTTATCCCGGATGACCGTCCGCCCACACGGAAGCAGGAGCAGCTCATCACCAAACTGGTCAAAGACTTCCCGGACAGCAAGACGCTCTACGAGTACGAGGACTACCTGACGAAACCCACCAAGGTCAACGCCTCTGCGTTCATCACGCTGGCGCTGGAATCCAACTGGGATGCCATCCATGAGTCGGACCAGTACATGAAGTACATCGCCACCCGGCCACGGACCGAGCGCATCGGTACCCACGGCCTGTTCGGTGATGGTGATTCCGTTTCACTGGAGAAGGCCATGGCAGAGCTGGAGAGCTACACCGGAAATGTGTGGACGCACATCATCTCACTCAAGCGTGAGGATGCTGCCCGGCTCGGCTTCGACAACGCCGCCGCATGGCGAAACCTCATCCGCGCCCACCGCAACGACATCGCGGCGGCAATGAAGATCCCACCCAGCGATTTCCGATGGTACGCTGCTTTCCACGACGAGGGCGAGCACCCGCACATCCACATGATGGCCTGGTCCGCCAAGACGGGCCAGGCCTACCTCTCCAAGGAAGGTATCCGTCAGATCAAGTCCAAGCTCACCAACGATATTTTCCGCAACGAGATGCTCCATCTCTACGAACAGAAGTCTGAGTCCAGAGATGAACTGGTACGGGAATCCCGCCGGGCGATGCTGGAACTGGTGCGTGCCATGCAGGACGGCGTATGTGACCACCCGGACGCCGAGCAGCTCATGCTGGAGCTGGCGGCGCAGCTCGGAGCGGTCAAGGGAAAAAAGTCCTACGGCTATCTTCCAAAGCGGCTGAAGAATCTGGTGGATGAGATCGTGGACGAGATGGAACGGATCCCAGCCGTGAGCAAGTGCTATGAAAAATGGATGATGCTCCAAGGGAAGGTGGACAGCTACTATCACGACAAGACCCAGGAGCGCATCCCGCTCTCACGGCAAAAGGAGTTCCGGCAGATCAAGAATGCGGTCATTCAGGAGGCGGAGCGCCTGCGGTTGGGTGAGATCGGCTTCGAGGAGAAAGACCTGGGTCAGAATGATGAGCCGGAGGAATTCCAAAACGCCTCCTACGACTACTGGGCGCTGCGGGATATCATACGGGACGAGCGCCTGACCATGGAGGAGCGGAGCGACGCCGTCTCTGAAATGGACAAACTGGCAGAGAACGGCGATATGCACGCCCGGTACCTGATGGGAAAGCTCTGGCGGGACGGTCCTCTGCTGATACCCAACGCGGCGAATGCCCGGTACTGGTTCGAACAGGCGGCGGAGCAGGGACATCTGGTGGCGCAGTACTCCCTGGCCAAGCTATACCTCTCCGATGATGTGGAGGTACGGGATATCCGTCTGGGAATGAATTGGCTGTACACCGCCGCGGTCAACGGAAGCAGCTGCGCCATGTACCGTCTGGCCAAGGAATGTCTCAAAGGCGAGCATATCAAAAAGAATACCGCCAGCGCGGTGGAGTGGTTTACCATGTCGGCTGAGAGAGGAAATCTCTACGCCCAGTATATGCTGGGCAAGCTGTACCTTGCTGGTAGGGAGGTTCTCCATGACGAGGATCGGGGCGTCTATTGGCTGACCAAGTCCGCGGAGCAGGACAACCAGTATGCACAGTACCTCCTGAACCATCTGGAAGAAAACCGTCCGCCCTCCGCAATGCTGGCGGTGACCCGGCTGCTCCACCACATGAGCCGGGTGTTCCGGGACAACTCCGTACCCAAGTCCCGCCCCGGCGGTATCCAGATCGACCGGAAGCGGTTGAAAAAGCTGCAGGAGAAGCGCATGGCCTTGGGTCATAAACCGGACGACCATGAGGAGCAGTGGCCCGATCTGACCATGTAAGCGGCGCAGAAACTGCGCCGCAAAACAAAGAATAAAACCCTTCCGCACGGAAGGTAGAAAGGAACTGAATGAGAAAATCCAAATACAACTCTTTTGACGAACTCCCTCTGATGCTGACTGTGGAGGATGTGTCCCACGTGCTGGGCATCGGTCTGGCCCACGCCTATGAGGTGGCCCACCGCAGGGATTTCCCCACCATTACCCTGGGCAGCCGCATCATCGTTCCCCGTGATAAATTCATGGAATGGATCGACGAGCAGGCCGCGAAAAAATCTGAAATATTTTAGTAGCTATTCCAAAAACTCTGTGGTATGTGTTTGTGTTAAAAAGGAGGGATCATAAATGGCAAAGAAACGAGCCAACGGCGAGGGCAGTATCCGCAAAAAGCCCAGTGGCCGCTGGGAGGGCAGATATACCCAGGGCATCGACCCGGTCACCGGCCGGGCCATCCAGAAAAGCGTGTCCGCCAAGACCCAGGCGGAGTGCAAAGAAAAGCTGGCGAAAGCCATTCGGGAGAATCGCGGCGTGCCGCTCAATCACACGGGCGACTACACCGCAGCGGAGTGGTGCCGCCTGTGGTTTGAAACTTACAGCAAGCCCAACATCCGCTACAACACCGCTAAAGGCTATGAGGGGATCATCGAGCACCACATCATCCCGGCCATTGGCGCGATCAAGCTCAAGCAGCTCTCGTCCATCCACATCCAGAGAATGTATAACGACCTGAAAGAAAACGGCAGGATGCCCCGTGGGGCGAAACAGAACGACAAGCCCCTGTCCAACACCTTCGTGCGGCGCGTCCATGCGGTGCTGCAGGCGGCGCTGAAGCAGGCGGTGAAAGAGCGGCTCATCCCATACAACCCCTGCGAGAACTGCTGCATCCCGCCCAAGGACAAGAAAGAGATGACCATCCTGCCGCCGGAGAAGATCGGCAGATACCTCCAGGAAGCGGAGAAATACGGCGTTCTGCCCATGTTCTATCTGGAGTTGTCCAGCGGCCTGCGCCGGGGCGAATTGCTGGCACTCCAGTGGGAGGACTTGAATGTAAAAGAGCGCATTCTGACGGTGAACAAGCAGATCACCCGTATGGAGGGAGAGCTGGATGTGACGGAGCCGAAAACGAAAAACTCTGTCCGCAAGGTGGCGCTGTCGCAGCAGGCGGTAGACCTGCTGGTACAGGAGCACGAGCAGCACCCGGACAACCCCATCCTGTTCCCGTCGCCCCGCACAGGCGGTTACTGGAGTCCGGACGCCGTGTCGAGGATCAACCGGAAGCTGCTGAAAAGCGCAGGCATCGAGGAGCATGTGCGCTTTCATGACCTCAGACACACCTTCGCGACCATGGCCATCTCCAGCGGCGTGGATGTGAAAACCCTGTCCAGTATGCTGGGCCACTTCAGCGCCGGGTTTACGCTGGACACCTATACGCACATCACCAACGATATGCAGCGAGGTGCGGCTGAGAAGATCGGTGGCTTTATGGAATCGGTCACGGCAGCCAACACCCCGGAGCCTCCCGACCCGCCGGAGCAGGGTCAGTGCAAGGCGATACCGTTCGAGAAGGTGGGATAAAAGCAACAAGGCCCAAGGGACAAGATTGCGTCCCTTGGGCCTCTGCTTTTCATGTGCAAGGAATACTCCCTCGTTTTTGTGCAGTAAAGTTGTTTCCATTAATTTCTATCGGACTTTTTTCTCCTCAGTATTCCCATAATGGGGGAATTCTCTTTGTCTTTAGGGATAATGGGATCATCGCCTGGTATAATAGCACACACCGACAAAAAATCATTTTCCAATATATCACTGGCGTTACAGATGATAATACTCTCCCGATTCATTTTGATTGCTAATTCCGTGTAGACGGATGGTTCTGCTGTTCTATCTGGCATATAGGCAGGGCACAAAAAGAATTCCTGATATTTTCCAAATTCGCTCTCGAACATTTTCAGATTTGCATCACTGGATGGCTGCATTGTGTGAAGCCGCATAGGTAAGGAAGCGATAAACAAATCCTCTCCAGAATCACTCGAAAAGCTATTTGGCCCAATGGCAACACGATACCAATTAGGATGCTTGCGATCAATGCCCTTGATAATGCGAATCCCAAGCCGATTATTAATATCATGATTGCCCATTAGTTTGCGCCAATCCTCCCAAATTGCTTTGCCATAGTCTGTTCCAAAAACAAAGGACAGTACAGGAGGCACGCAATGTCCTTTATATGCCATGAACATAACCCCCTTCCATTGCGCTTGATTCCAGGCAGGGATATTAATGATTGAAGAAGTGTACATATTGGTATTGCTTATTTTGGCGAAATCTGTGTTGAGAGGTACATCAAAAACCACATTTTGGGGTAGTTCCGCAGGTTTTGCAGTTTCCAGCCTTGAAGCACTTGTTATCGGAGATTTTTGCGTTCTTGTCATCTCCAGACAAGGATAATCGTGTACTAATGCAGGATAATAAAAAGCTTCTTTTCCGAGAACTTCCATACCAAAAAATAGGCTATTTGCAAAAACTCCTGAGCGATCAAATGCGGCGTCATTCTGCACCATTTTCTCGATTTTTGCTAATTCTGAAGGAATCGGGAACATAATAGAAATGACTTCAGCCAGCAAACCGCTCATGAAATCCGAAAAAAGTTCCTGTTCATGGACGATATTTTGAGAATCATAGTCTCTGAAAACAACCTCAATACTTGAAGGCGTTTCGGCGGGATGTAAAATCCGAACCAATTCTTGGGTCGAGTTGTCGTAGCGGAGATTTATTTCTATCGCTCCGTGTAGGGAAATAAGCTTATTAGGCAAACCTGATCCAAGAAAGCTTTCGATGGTGGCAAGTATAGTCGCTGCAAGCTCAAATTCTCCATGATTATAAGGGGCAGAAGAATTCACACGAATAGAGCATCCGAGAACTCTGGAGTGAAGTGAACAGGAGTCTTCAGAACCATACCAAGGAACATTGACCATTTGTTTCAGTGCAGGTTGATCTTTCCACTTACCAATTACATCATCAAATGCTTCAGTACTGCCTCCTAATTCAGCAAGCATTTCCTCATCGTAGTGACCAAGCTCATATTTCATCGCAGCCCTTGAAAAACTCAAACCTTGCTCGTCCAAAAAGGCCGGAAATTCTCCAAGTCTTTTTGCGGTTTCGTATGGTGTGCGAAGTAGTTGAAGTGCCAACACATAATCAAAACTATCGCCCTTATCATCCTTTGAGCGAATCTCGCCAGGGTATATGTGTTCAGCAATAAGTGAAAACCTGTGAAATACAATTGCATTAAGAACATGCCCAAGCCTTAATTCAATGTTTTTCAGAGAATATGCACTCATGAAAAGTACAGGTGAGACATCACCATATTTGAAGTACTGATTTAAGCAGAGAACAAAATCATAGTAATAAAAATTCCTGGCAGCCCAATACAGACCGATGCTTTGGAAGATGTCTGCCATATCCAAAACTACAAAAGACAGAAGCTCTTTGCTTTCTTCGCTGTAGAGCTTACTCAATGTGCGGCTGAAATAAATCAACGCCTTATATGGCTTCTCATCTTTTAACTTGCGACCACGATTCATAAGAAGTTTAGCGGCCTCGATATTTCTCTTCTGCTCACTCATAATATCAACGGAACGCTCAAACATCTCGGGAAAGCGCTTGGTATTTTCGAATACAGGAAACTCTTGGATAGCACGACAAAGAGGTCGAATGTCCAAATCAAGATGTCCAGAACTTGCCTTTAAAATCAGGATGATATCATCAACAATTGTATCTGGATCATCCCCCAGGAAGAAGCGTATTAATTGAAATGCAGCCTTAGCTTCAATAGCTGTGTTCGGCTTAGAAGGGTCCCCCGTATAGCGAGAATACTCGTCTTTTAGAATTTGAGTATGCTCATCTATTGAAAATGTGTTGTCGTTCAAGGACAGTGAGAATAGATTAATCCAAAGAGTGATCAAATCAATAAAGAGATGTACATTTTGACTTTCCACCACAAGTTTTTCATAATCTTTATAAAAACGATAGTAATGGTTTTTATCTTCATACCACCAATATACAGTCCATGCTGCATCGCGTACAGCATTGGCGTGGTCAATAGTGCTCCCCTTTTCTGCCGAAAGCCTAATACTGCGATCAATAAGCCCTAATAGCTGATGCAAGGGATATTCGAGTTCTCTTGCTAAAATAACATTTCTTTGTGCAAGAGACACGAGTTCTGACTGCTTGGTTTGCTGGGAAGCAAGAATTTGTTCATTTTCTTCAAATTCCTGTTTCCGCTTTAAATCCTGCGATCCCATTTTGACCTCATCGCGAAAGCTTTCAGAAAAGCCAAAAACAGATATTGTCATATCAATGTTTTGAGGTGAGGAAAAAACCTTATCGAGAATCCAGTTCCGGTCTAAAATCCGAATATCCAGGCCGTGCAAGTTTCGTAATTCATCTTCTACTTGGGCTCTTTTCTTGTCTGGGACATACTGATTGGACATAAAGAAAATCTTAGTGTATCCGCGTCCCTCTTGTTGATTTACTGAGACAATTTTGACAACATCGGATTTCACCTTTGACTGCCAGTCCTTCTTTGCACTTATAGCGAACGCCCATCGTTCTGAAGCGGCTGTGTTCCCGAAGTACCATCGATCTGATATTTCTTTTGAAACAGGATATGTTTCACTGTCCACCTTGCTATCACCGCCTCCGGTTGGGCCGGTTTGTGGTAATAAATTTGGACATACTTCTGATTCAGCAAGTTTTCTACAAAATTCCTCAAAGGTTTTCTCGAGGTTCTTACTTGTAAGAGACTCGAGGTAATAATCGAACATGTCTCGGCTCAGGTTTCCCTTTTTTACTAACACTGAATCCGAGAATTGTTCAGGATGTGTCTTTTTGTAGAATTCATTCTGACGTCCCATATGAATCCCTCACTATTCGGACATTATTTTGAATGCATTACGGATAAAAAAGCCGCATGGGAATACACCCACACGGCTGCCTTGGCGGCGCAAAGGCCTACCGTAGAATTATTATAGTGGATAATGTCGGAAAATTCAAGTTTCCGGCGTATCTGCGCCGAAAATACCGAAGTTATACCCGTTAGGGATGGGTTAGGGATTTTGCGGTTTTCGGCATTCCTCCGTACCAAGGACGCAACCGTTATTTTACCGCTCTGACCACAATTGAAATGTGGTTAAGCACACTTCGAAAATCGAACTTATAACGCAGAAAAACCGCCTAAAAGGCGGTTTTTCGATGGAAGATGGTCCGAGTGACAGGATTCGAACCTGCGGCATCCTGCTCCCAAACTTATAGAGAATACTTTTTTCGCTTGTTTTTAGCCGTTTTTAGCGGTTTTCTCTCGATTTTAATTCCTTTCCTAACATCTTGTGACCCACATCTCCCATGTGTTCCACCCCTGTCTGTGGCATTTTATGTGGTCAAAGGCAAAGCCTCGCCGGAGCAATTCCGGCGGGGCTTTGCGGTATTCTCGGCAGTCCTCTTTTCCACTCGATGAACAACATGAAAACCGCGCCGAGGCCACCCCATGAGGTGGGATGCCATAATCAAAGAAAACAGCCAGCACAGCGTGAGATCTTCCGGGAAGCACGAAGCTGAAGAAAAGACAGGTGTGGCGTGTAAAGAACACCCCCATATCATACAATAACTCTAAAGCTATTAAGGAGAGCGAATACAGTGAAAAATAGGAGCTCTAAATATTAAAAACTCCTTAAAATTGCAGATTGTTTTTACTTGATGCACTTTTTATAGTATAATAAGAATAGATATACGCTGCGATGTAAAACGTGAGACGGCGAAAAGGAAATATCCGGATATTGATGTGTATGGTGCGGCACAGCAGCGTTTTCACTTTCTGTTCCGTGAATTTGAAAGAAATCAGGATGATTAATGAAGTTCAAGGAGAGGAGGCAAAAGCATGCAATCCAATTGGAGTTCTAAACGGGATTGGCTTCTGTTCCGAAGCAAGCTTGCCGGATGGCAGGAGGCTTATATTGGGAGGCTGAACAAGGAATATATCGAATTGTTGCGTGGAGACGGTTCCGAAGCTGATAAGTTTTGGGAGTTATGCAAGCGCATCCGTGAGGATAGACGCTGTGCCGGCGTGCAGATCTCCATGAGAGGATCGGATCCTCTTCCAATCATCTGCCGTATGATCAATGAGGGAGTTATCACACTCGGCAATCTCGACGAGTTCAGTGCAGAACTGCGGGAGGTGGTGGCGACAATTACGGAGCCACATAGGGACATATAAAAAGGAAACTTGGTACATAAAACATCGACCCGTAGGCGCGATTGATACCGCAATGCCCACAGGCCATATACACAGGGCAGTGGCTTTGCGCAGCAAGGTCGCTGCCCTGTCGCCATTTTATAAACCATGTTGAACAGGAGGCTTATTTATGACCTATCTGCTCTATATGAAACGCTCATTCACGCGCAGCCCCCGCCGTCATGCGGTGCTGTTTGCGGTGCTGACCTGCGCGTTTCTGCTGCCGCTGCTGATCTCCATTTATCGGGACAGCAATGCATGGGGCACGCGGCAATATCTCCTTGCCCGTTCCGCGGGTGAAACCTATCACATTGGGAACGCAATGGAAGCGGATGTGCCATATTTTGAGGGTATCCGCGGACTGTCCGCGCCCGTTTATCGTGACGGCACCATCTGCCTGCATATTCTGTCGGACGAGGAATGGAGAAATTCGGAGAGCGTGACCGTTTTTGAGAACGAGATCCGCAAGCGCATGGAAGCGTCTGGCAACGAAGCCCTGCTCCCGACTGCGTTCAGCTATGAATACGCCCACGGGATATCCACCGATCCGTCCCATCTTTTGGGGCAGCGAATCCTTCTGCTCGTCAATATGCTGGTCATTCTGCTCTCGGTATCGGTGGTGCGTTCCGCTTACCGAAGTCACCTGAAGCACTTTTCCTCTGACATTGGGACACTCCGCGCCTGCGGAGCCAGCCGCCGTCAGATCAGTGCCCTGTTTGCCGCGGAGCTTGCGGCGGTGTTCCTGCTGGCGGCGGCCTGCGCCGTGGTTCTTTCCGTCGTATCGCTGAAAGCACTGTTCACGGCGTTTCTTGAGATCCGTCACGATAGCCTCGCGTGGCTGATCTTTCATGTGGAGCCGATGAATATTTTGCTCCATCTGGCGGTTTTCTTCGTTACACTGGGACTGTCGCTGGGCATAACCCTGCACCGGTACAGCCGTGAGCCTGCGCAGGCGCTGCTGTATGATATGGAAAATGAGCATAAGGTCAAGCGCGGACGAAAGCCCCTCCGGCGGCGTTTCACCCCGGCGGCAACCCTCTGCGGCCTATGGCGCAGCCGCACGAACCGCAGCCTCCGTTCCTGCCTTGCTGTTTCCGTTCCCGTCATGGCGGTTTTTCTGCTTCTGTTCAACATCCTCACGGTTGCCTTGCAGGTCACGGGCGCGGAGGAGGAATGGGGGTTAAAGGTTTCCCGTTCCTCCCATGACGGAGAAGGCTTTTCGACTGAGGACATAGCGTATGTTTCCTCTCTGGTGGGTGTGAAGCAGATGCGCCCCGTATATGAGCCGGACGATTATATCCTGCTGCCGGAGTCCCCGGAGGAGGTGGAGACACCGCTGCGCATTCGACCGTACAGCGGTCTTGTCGCGGCGGCACAGACGCTTTCCAAGTATGAGATCGCCGTCAGCCGCAAGGCGGAACGCGGCGTCGGGGATGTACTGCGGCTTTGCCGGTCGGAAGCGTATTACGATGTAAACGGGAGGATCAAGCAGCCCGCACCGAAGGATGTAACCGCGCTGACGGTGGCTGCGCTGACGGACACGAAGCCGTCCGGATGGGCGCTGGATATCTATGTGAGCGATGAGCTGTATGCGGACATCATCGCCTCAGAGCCGGCAACCGGCATCGAGATCGCCCTGACCGATCCTGCCATGAACGCGCAGGTGGAGACCTCCCTGCGGGCGCACTTTGCAGGCGCGGAGTATGCTGTCACCAACCGTCAGTCGGGGTCGGATTTCCTGCGGGAGATGTCCTCCGGCGTGTATCTGCTGCTGGGGTACATCTTTGTAGCGCTGTTTCTGTTTGTCCTGCTGATCCTCTATGTCCGGCTCTGCGACTACATCGAGGGCAGCCGCCCACTGATCCGCTCCCTTCACAGGCTGGGCGCGTCAAAGCGGACGCTGTACCGCTCCTATATCCGGCAGGACGGAATCTCCGCCGCCGCTGCCGTTGCCGCGCCGTTTCTGATCAGCCTTCCGCTGACGGCACTGCTGTGCGTATGGCAGAAAGCCCCGCTGCACCTTGACGGCGGGATGGCCGCAGTATACGCGGCTTTGGCGGCGCTGCTGCTGTTTACCTACTGGCATCCCGTACACCGCTCACTCAAGCGCGTATTACGTCCGCTATGACCATGCAGAAAGGAGATTTTCCGATGAATGCAGTGACTGTAAAAAATCTGACCAAGGTGTTCCGGCAGGGCGACGAGGATATCTACGCCGTGGATCATGTCAGCTTCACCGTTGCGCTGGGTGAAATGGTCGCCATCGTGGGGCAGTCCGGCTCCGGCAAGACCACCCTTCTGAACCTGATCGGCGGTATTGAGCATCCCACCTCCGGCAGCGTGGAGGTAGGCGGTGTGGACGTCTGCTCAGCCGATGACGAGACGCTTTCCGGAATACGCAGACGGAAGCTCGGCTATATCTTTCAGGACTTCAACCTGATTCCCATTCTGACGGCGGAGGAGAACATCATCATGCCGCTGCTGCTGGACGGCAAAAAGCCGGATAAGACGAAGCTGCGGGAGTTGGCGGGCTTTTTGGGCATTGAGAACCGCCTAAAGCACCTGCCGAGTGAGCTGTCCGGCGGACAGAGACAGCGCGTGGCCATCGCCCGCGCACTGATCAACGACCCGGTGATTCTCCTTGCTGACGAGCCCACCGGTAATCTTGATAAGAAGGCGGCAGACGAGATCACGGAACTGCTGCTCGCCGTCAACCGCCGTGGAAACACCGTGCTGCTGGTGACGCATGAGCAGCGGTACGCCGATCTGTGCGGAAGAAAAATTGAAATCAGTGACGGGAGGATTTGAACTTTTACCCCAATCCCGTGTTTCTGCTAAACCGCAGGAAGAAAAGAACAAAAAATAGAAAGGAAGGTGCACAATGATGAAACGAAAGGTTTCCGCGATATGGGTGGTCGTTCTTGCGCTGATTGCCATTGCCGCATGTGCGTTTGCGGCGGTGACATATTATCGCTGCGGGAAGCAGCCGGAGCCACAATTTCCGGAGAACGAGCTGCTTCGCATTCTTGACGCAGGAAGCGATGCCGAGGGAGTAGGCTTTGAGGTCATGCGCATTGGCGGCGGGAGCGAGAATCTCCGGCTCGACCTGCGCTGGAAAAACGATTCCGGCAAGACGATTGCCTACGGGCTGGCGTTTGAGCTGTATCAAATGAAAGACGGTGTATGGCAAAAGGTCACGCCCGCACGGCAAGTTTATTATCAAGCCATCCAGTACAGCCTTCCCAGCGGCAGGGACTATGAACTCTCCTATGACCTGACGGCTCCATATAACCTGATAGCCGAGGAACGATACCGTTTCCAGGCAGAGTTTCAGTATGAAAACGGAACAGAGTATTCCGAGCCGATGGCAAACTGGGTAGAGTTTGAAGTAAAAATGAATCTGCCGTATAAGGAGGCACAGCCCTCCGACCCAATCACCATACCGGAGCTTCAGGTGAATGCCATGTCTGGGGCAATGGGTGAAACAGATGAAATCACGGCTTCCCCCTGTGCCTACTACTGGCAGGCCCCGGAACCGAATGAGGATGGAACCATGAGCTCCATCATTGGATGCGGGCCTGCGATCGGCGAAGAGACTTCTCTGCCGGAGATCACGGCAGCCGCCGAGGGACTGATTTCCCACAGAAAGTCAAACGAGATCTGGTTATATTTCGAGGTGCAGCCGGATACAGTGCGGATACAATGCGTCCCCCAAAACGGCGGTGAGGTTGAGACAATCACAGAAATTCTTCCGTATGACGGAGGATATGCGTTCGATCTGAAAAGCGGCAGCTTTGTTTACCGTGTGATTGCAGAATGGGACGATGGCAACCGTGTGGAATATGGCTTCATCGGGAAGTGGTTGTAATTCCACGGCAATCAGAATAAAGGACTGACTATGATAAAGATACTATTGGTAGAAGACGATAAAATTATCGTTGCGAGCTTGAGCGAATATCTGAACAGCGAAGGTTATCTTGTGCGAAGTGTATCCGGGCAGGCAGAGGCCATGAAGCTGCTTGCGGAGGAAAAGGTGGATCTTGTGCTGTTGGATGTGTCTCTGGCGGAGGGCAATGGCTTCGCGGCGTGCAGAGCGATCAAATCGGAATTTGACTTGCCCGTTATTTTCCTTACCGCGTCAGGCGACGAGTTCAGCACCGTTACGGGCTTCGATCTGGGCGCCGACGATTACATTCCAAAGCCGTTTCGCCCACGAGAGCTTATCTCCCGCATCCGAAATGTGCTCCGACTCACCGGCAGCATGGGCAAAACGGTGAAGCTCGGTGATGTGGTGGTGGACACCGAAAAGGGCACGGCGGTGAAGAACAGCAGGGACCTGTTCCTCTCAGCACTGGAATACCGGCTTCTGCTGTTTTTCATCAACAATCGGGGAATCGTGCTTACCCGTGAGCGGCTTCTTGACGCCATCTGGGATGTTGCCGGCGAGTATGTCAATGACAATACGCTGACGGTGTACATCAAGCGGCTGCGGGAGAAGATTGAGGACGACCCTGCCGACCCGAAGATCATTCTGACGGTTCGCGGGACAGGATATAAGGTGGACGCATGATTAGACTGCTGAAAAACAAAGAGGTGCGAAAGGCACTGCTGTGGCAGCTGCTGCTCTCCGCAGCCGCCTGCGCCGTCTGCTTTTTCTTCGACATTCGCGCCGGGCTGACAGCCTCAGGGCTTTCTCTGCTCCTCATGCTGGTCTTCTGCATCAGCACTTATAAGAGGTATCAGAGGATTTCTTCCCTTGCGGATGATATCAATCAGGTTCTGCACGGCGACAGTTCGATCGATTTTGACAGCTATTCAGAGGGTGAGCTGAGCATCCTCCACAGTGAGATCTATAAGATGACCATACGCCTGCGTGAGCAGCAGCAAACGCTGACAAGGGAAAAGGCATATCTTGCCGATTCCATCGCGGACATCTCTCACCAGATCCGCACGCCCCTGACCTCTATTAATCTGCTGATTGGACTGCTGTCGGAGCCGAAGCTGACCGACGCGCGCAGGCAGCAGCTTATCCATGAGCTCTACGAGCTGCTCTCCCGCATCGACTGGCTGATCACCACACTTCTGAAGATCTCACGGCTGGACGCCGGCACGGTGCAGTTCAAGCAGGAGCAGGTCAGTCTGGAGGAGCTGCTCAAAAAGTCCTGTGTGACCCTGCTCATTCCCATGGAGCTGCGCGGGCAGGCGCTGCTCATCCATGCGGACGGCGCTTTCCGGGGAGATTTTTCGTGGAGTTGCGAAGCCATCGGCAATATTGTGAAGAACTGCATGGAGCACACCCCAGAGGGCGGCAGGATTGAGATCGAGGCGACCGAAAACGCCCTGTTTTCCGAAATTATAATTAAAGACAACGGCACGGGCATTTCTCCGGAGGATCTGCCCCACATCTTTGAACGCTTCTATAAGGGCAAGGATTCCGACGGCAAAAGCTTTGGGATCGGGCTTGCCTTATCACGCATGATTATAGCTGGGCAAGGGGGAACCGTAAAGGCAGAGAACCGCAAGCCCGTAGGAGCCATGTTCACCATCCGCTTTTATAAGGGAACCGTCTGACCGGCGGCTCCCTTTTTTATGAAGTGACGGATCCGTCACCTGAAAGTCACCGCCGTGTCACCTTGACAAAATAGAATGGGGGTGTAAAAAGCGAAAGGAGTATCCCGATATGGAGATTATGAGAGTGGAAAACCTGACAAAGGTTTATGGCAAGGGCGAGAACGAGGTGCGGGCGCTGGACGGCGTTTCCTTTTCGGTGGAGAAGGGAGCGTTTGTCGCCGTGATCGGCCCCTCCGGCTCGGGCAAATCCACACTGCTTCACATCCTCGGCGGCGTAGACCGGCCTACGGGCGGCAAGGTATTTATGGACGGCAAGGATGTGTACGCGCAGAACGAGGAACAGCTTGCCATCTTCCGCCGCCGTCAGGTGGGACTGATCTATCAGTTTTACAATCTCATTCCGGTGCTCAATGTCACGGAAAACATCACGCTCCCCGTACTTATGGACGGGCAGAAGGTCAATCAAAATCGACTGGCTGAGCTGATGACCACTCTGAAGCTTACCGGCCGGGAGAACCACCTGCCGAACCAACTCTCCGGCGGCCAGCAGCAGCGGGTGTCCATCGGCCGGGCTCTGATGAATGCGCCTGCGGTGGTGCTTGCCGATGAGCCCACCGGAAATCTTGACTCCAAAAGCAGCCGGGAGATCGTGGAACTGCTGAAGGTTTCCAACGAAAAATACGGGCAGACCCTCCTTGTCATCACCCACGACGAGAGCATCGCCCTGCAGGCGGATCGAATCCTTTCCATTGAGGACGGGAAAATCACCAGAGACGAGGTGATCCGCAGATGAATGTTTTCAACAAGGTAACCTTAGAGAGCCTGAAGAAAAACAGGACGAGAACCATCGTCACGATCATCGGCATTATGCTCTCGGCGGCGATGATCTGCGCGTCCACGACCCTTGTCTCCAGTATGCAGAACTTCGTGCTGCGTTGTGCGATTCACATCGACGGGGACTGGTACGGAGCGGTTTATGACGCCGCATATAAGGACTATGAGGACATCCGCGATTCCGACAGGGTTTCCTCCGCAGCCTACGCGCAGGTTCTGGGTTACGCGAAGATCGACAGCGCCAACGAGCGCAAGCCCTATCTGTATGTGCTTGGCGGCGATGTGGCCTCCGGCTATTTTAAGACAATGCCGGTGCATCTCATTTTAGGTACGCTGCCGAAGGACTCCACGGAAATTATTCTGCCGGAGCACCTGACATCAAACGGCAAGGTGAATTATAAGCTCGGCGACACCGTCACGCTTGACGTGGGGGACAGGACACTTGACGGCCGGAGGCTGGGACAGGACACGCCCGTATACACCTATGACAGCGAAACGCAGGTGGAGATTATGAGCGGCGAAAGGCTCGAAAACACCGAACCGAGAACCTATACGGTGGTCGGTATCTATGAAAGACCTACCTTTGAGGACTATTCCGCGCCCGGGTACACAGCGCTTACGGCAGCGGACACCGAATCCGCCGATCAGGCTCCGATTCATTGTTATTTCAAGCTGCACAAGCCCGCCGGGGTGTATGACTTCATGAAGGAAATGGGCTATACGCAAGAGTATCGCTATGCCTACAATACAAAGGTCCTGCTGTATTCCGGCACGGCTCCGTTCGATTCCTTCCTTACCGCGTTTTACAGTCTTGCCGCCATCATCATCGCGCTGATCGTGTTCGGCTCTGTATCGCTCATCTATAACGCATTCTCCATTTCTGTTTCGGAGCGGACAAGGCAATTCGGCCTGCTGTCCTCGGTGGGCACCACCAGAAAGCAGCTTCGAAGAATGGTGCTGTTTGAGGCGCTGGCGGTCAGCATTGTCGGCATCCCACTGGGCATTCTGGTGGGTATCGGCGGTATCGGCATAACTCTCCTCCTGATCGGAGATAAATTTTTCTCCATTGTCCGTGTGGACATTCCCATGCGGCTCTGTGTTTCGTGGCAGGCTGTCGTCATTGCTGCGGTCATTGCACTTGTCACGGTTCTGATCTCGGCATGGATCCCCTCAAAAAGGGCAACCAGAGTTTCCGCCGTGGAGGCGATCCGCCAGAGCATGGACATCAAGGTAAGCGGCAAGCCCGTCCGAACCTCGAAGCTCGCCTACAAGCTGTTCGGACTTCCCGGCGTCCTTGCCGGCAAGCACTATAAGCGCAACCGGAAAAAATACAGAACCACCGTCGTCAGCCTCTTTATGAGCATCGTCCTCTTTGTTTCGGCGGCGGCCTTCACCGACTACATGATGGAATCCGCTGAGGGAGGGCTGGCCTCCGATCAATTCGACCTGATCTACGCGGCGGAGTCAGACGCTTCCTCCGCCATGACACCCGATGCGCTTCTGGAACTGCTTTTCTCCGAGCAGAATGTCACCGGAGGTACCTATACCAAGAAACAGTTTTTGCAGGGCGATATCTCCCGCGAATATGTCACGGCAATGTTTGCCGACCGTTTTTCCAACTTCGGCATGGAAAGTGAGGACAGAACTCCGAAGGAGCTTGGCATCTCCGGTTATCTGTACTTCGTTGCGGACGCCGAGTTCAACAGGTTACTGGAAAAGTACAACCTGAAGGAAGCGGATTACTATGACCGGGACAAGCCCCTGGGCATTGCCCTGGATCGCAACATTGAGCTTGACCGCCGGCTTGAAAAGTATGTCACGCTGGACACGCTCAAGGGCGATGGGTGCGTGATCGAAGGTCTTTACTATGTAGAGATCGACGGATATTACAGAAAAGACAGCCGGATTGATGAGAACGGCAATAAGGTCGTCCTCTATCAAAACAGAGACAACAAGAGCGACATCATTGAGCTGCCCTATGGGGAATCCTTTGCAAAATACACGCTGCGGTCCGAAAAAACCATTGAGGAGGCTCCGTTCTTTGTCAGCCGCAGCACGCCGGTGGCCATCAATATGATCTATCCGTACAGCATGCTGGAGAGTGTGGTTCCCGAGGCGGCGCTGAATCAATTCCGTAATACAGAGTATTTCCTTACCTCGAGCAATCACACCGCGAGCTTTGAAAATCTGGCGCCCGTGCTGACGGAAAACGGTCTCAGCAGCCGGCAGCTTTTCGACTACGCTGCAAACGCCGAGACAGACCGGAATGTTGTGACCATTATCCGAGTATTTGCCTACGGCTTTATCGTGCTGATCTCCCTGATTGCCGCGGCCAATGTGTTCAATACGATCTCCACGAATATCAGCCTGCGCCGCCGGGAGTTTGCCATGCTGAAATCGGTGGGCATGACGCAGAAGGGCTTTCGCAGGATGATGAACTATGAGTGCCTGCTGTACGGCTCCAAGGCACTGCTTCTCGGTTTGCCGGTGTCCTGCGGCATTACATATCTCATCTACCGTGCGGTCACAACGGCCTATGAAGCCTCCTTCCATCTGCCGTGGGTAGCCATCGGCATCGCCGTACTGAGCGTGTTTCTGGTCGTATTCGCCACCATGATGTATTCAATGAGCAAGGAAAAAAAGGACAATCCCATCGACGCCTTGAAAAACGAAAATCTGTAAGGAGGAAAAGAAAATGTACAACAATGAAGCAACCGCACATAGGAAACTCAACTTGAAATCCCTGCTGATCTGCTGGGGGATCATTCTCGGCGGATACCTTTTGATTCGGATGGTCTTTCTTCTATTCGGGCTGCAGCTGCACCTGACTGCGCAGGGAGCCTGCCTTGCACTGCTGCCGTACTGCTTCGGGGCGCTGTATCTGTGGAAGTATTGCAAGAAGCAAAAACCGTGGTTTTATGTACTCGGACTCCTGCTTCCTGCCGTTGCCGAGAAGCTGACGTTGTATTTCCTCGGCGCGTATCTGTGCGGGGTCAGTCCCTTCCGTGTCACGACGGTCATGAAGGCGATCGGAAGGGTCGAACCGTATGCGGTACTCTTTACACGGATTCCCATGCGGTACGCAGTCAACCTGCTGTTCTTTAACTGGGCATACATTCTTTGCGGCATCGCTTTCTCTGCACTCTGCTTTTTGGGCTTGTCCCTCCTGCAAAAGTGGACGGAGAATGAACCATAAGCAAGATAGGGCTGCATCTCCGGAACCATCTCCACCCAATAGCGACACCTCTTTCTCACGATTCCTTCAGCCAGTGGGAGAACTCCTCCGGTGTGATCGTGCCGTTGTCGCAGTCCTCCTTTTTCCTCCTGGTCTCCTCACTCCAGGCGTAGAACGCACTCTTGGTCAGCTTGCCTGCGTTGATGCGGGCGAAACGCTTTTTGTACTCCCTGCGGTATTCCTTGAACACCTCATCGCCCTGCTTGCGCTGCGTCCATGTGTTGATGGCCCCCATCTCCCGGCAGGTGCGGCCCTTGCTGTCACAGATCCGGCCGCAGTACTCCATGCTGGCCTTGCCCGTCACGGCGAAGTAGCGCAGGCAGTTCTTGCATACCCGCATCC
>OGLN01000241.1_pt1 | contig 44686 bp, 39 predicted proteins | sample 1572641 | NCBI WGS metagenome assembly OGLN01 (sample SAMEA2581903, study PRJEB24529) | metagenome | biome: Human gut stool | place: China | collected 2011
GTGCTTACGCACAAACTTGAGATGCGCAAAAGACAGCGCAAGAATGGAGATTAATATGCAAAAACTCTCTGCCATCCTACAATAATCTTGTTGGATGACAGAGAGGTATTTTTCAATCCTTACACTGCTTCTTCTATCTTTTCCCCATTCTTGCTTACAATCTGTCCTTCATAAATCTCATATATCTCATCTGACAGATAATTAAGCTCCTCTGTATCATGGCATGCTATAATTATAAGCGAGCCATTTGCCTTAAGTTCATCAAGTATGCCCTTTATAAGACCTGCACCTGCTTCATCAAGAGCATTGATAGGCTCATCAAGTATAACTATATCTGGTTTTTCCATAATAGCTGCTGCTATACCTAATCTCTGTTTCATACCTAAAGAATACTTCTTGAATGTTCTTGTATCATCAGGGTCAAGTCCAACTTTTCTTATGGCTTCCTTTATCTCCTCATCATTAATCCTATTCTGGATAGAAGCAAGAATCTTAAGATTCTTAAAACCTGTATAATTAGATATAAATGATGGATTCTCTATAAGAAGTCCGATACTTGGTGGAAATGATATCTGCTTACCAAGCTCCCTGTCATTGATAAATACCTTTCCTGATGTTGGAAGTATAAGACCGCTTATCGCTCTCATAAGCATTGTCTTACCTGAACCATTCTTTCCCTTAAGACCTATAACCTTGCCACTTTCAAGTGTAAGATTTATATCCTCAAGTACTGTTACTTTCTTGAATGACTTTGTGTAGTGTTCTAATCTTACTACTGTCCCCATATTAATACCTCCTCTTAATTAAACAATCATCCCAATCCGTATATTAGTTTTATGCCGGATAACACAGGATAAATGATTTATATACATGTATAATAGCACTTTTACTAGATAATGTATACTAAAATTTAAAAAATATCATATTATATAAAAAAGATGCCGTATTAATAAAGCAATATTAATATGACATCTTTTTTATTTAATCATATGCGTGTCAAAAGCGAATTACGTTCTCTGATAATTCCTCTACTTCATCAGCATCATAATATGCTTTCAAAACTGCACTTTGAAGATTTTCCCTGGCATGCTTATTGATAGGATGAGCTATATCCTTAAATCCTCCCTCAATAAGATGCTTACTAGGCATAGCTACAAACAAGCCTTTTTCTCCCTCGACCACTCTTATGTCATGTATAACAAACTCGTCATCAAAAGTAATTGATACATAAGCCCGCAGTTTACCACTGCCTGCAATCTTCTTGACTCTAACATCTGTAATATTCATTTGTTACCCCTATCTGTCTTCTATACAACCTTTTTCTACTCTGGTTAAGACCTTAAATATATATTTATAATCTTTAATAATATGATGGACTGTCTTCTATGACAATCTTTATACCATTCTCACCGACATATCGTGAATTAGCTTTAATAGTGCTGTTACTCTCAACTATACAGTTCTCAATATATGCATTATCTCCTATATATGCATTATTCATGATAATTGAGTTTTTAACAACAGCATTATTGCCTATGTATATCTTCTTAAACAGAACTGAATTATCAACTGCTCCATTAACTATACATCCACACGATATAAGACTGTTTGATACATTGGCACCATAATTATATTTAGCTGGTGGAAGATCATCCACCTTAGAATATATATCTGGATACTGCTTAAAGAAATAATCTCTTACATCTCTCTTTAAGAAATCCATATTAGTCTTATAATATGAATCCACAGATGATATGTTGTTCCAGTATGTATCAAGCTTGTAACCATATATCTTCTTAATGTTTCTATATCTTACAAGTATATCCCTGACAAAATCATACCTGTCTTCTTCTGCTGCCTTTTCAAGTAATTCAATAAGAAGACGTCTTCTTACTACATATATACCTGTTGATACAGTTGACAGATTCGTTTCTAAAGGCTTCTCATCAATATCTGTAATACGTCCATCCTCTGCAAGTGCAACAACACCATATCTTCCTATGTCTGCTCTGTTATCAAGCTTCTTTACAACCATGGTAACATCAGCCTTTTTCTCTATATGATACTGAAGCACCCTGTTATAATCAAGCTTGTAGACACCATCACCAGAAGCAATAACTACATATGGCTCATGGCTTGACTTAAGGAAATCTATATTCTGATAAAGTGAATCAGCTGTTCCTCTGTACCAACTGCTGCTCTCTGCTGTTATAGTAGGTGTAAATACATATAATCCACCCTGCTTTCTACCAAAATCCCACCACTTAGATGAACTTAAGTGTTCGTTAAGTGATCTTGCATTATACTGTGTTATAACTGCAACCTTCTGGATATGTGAGTTAGACATGTTGCTAAGTGCGAAATCTATCGCCCTGTAGCTTCCTGCAACAGGCATGGAAGCAATAGCCCGCTTGTTTGTCAGTTCACGCATCATCCTGTTGTTACCGCCTGCTAATACTATACCTATTGCTTTCATTCTACTTCACCTGCCTTAATTATGATTCCACCGCTTGGTAATAAGCCATCCGGATAATCCTCTGCTGATGTAACTCCAGATATCGCCGTATTCTTTCCAATCTTAACTCCATCAGGAATAACTGAACATTCCCCAATAGTGACAAGACCAGAATTATATATCTTAGGGAACTTGACATTCGGTGCTTCTTCGCCTACACCAAGTTCTACATTATCACCTATAACTACTTCTTCTGCTATTATTGACTTGTTAACTATTGTATTCTTTCCAATAACGGAATTATTCATAATGATGGAATCTCTTACTACGGCACCTTCTTCTATGGTTACACCTGAACCTATAACAGAATTATAGATTCTGCCATATACTTCTGTTCCATCGCCTACTATACTCTTTTCAATAAATGTATTATCTGCAACATACTGAGGTGGAATAGTATCTGTTCTTGTATATATCTTCCAGAATTCTTCATAAAGATTAAATACAGGAATTATATCTATAAGCTCCATATTAGCTTCCCAATATGAACTTAATGTTCCAACATCTTTCCAGTAACTGTTATATTCATATGCAAATATTCTCTTGTTGTTATTAAAGCAGTATGGAATTACATGCTTGCCAAAATCACATTCATTCTGGTCTTTAAGCTTTATAAGTGCTTCCTTTAGCACGCTCCACTTAAATATGTATATACCCATAGATGCAAGATTACTCTTAGGCTCTGCTGGCTTTTCTTCAAATTCAGTTATTCTGTTATCCTCATCCGTAACAACGATTCCGAATCTGCTGGCTTCCTCAATAGGTACCGGCATAGCTGCTATTGTAATATCAGCATTGTTAGCCTTATGATAATCAAGCATTATCTTATAATCCATCTTATATATATGATCACCTGAAAGAATAAGCACATATTCTGGATGATACTGTTCCATATATTCAAGATTCTGATAAATGGCATTGGCAGTTCCAGTATACCATTCACTGCTTGTACTCTTCTCGTAAGGAGGAAGAACTGTTACACCTCCCACATTACGGTCAAGATCCCATGGAATACCAATTCCTATGTGGGAATTAAGTCTTAATGGCTGATACTGTGTCAGTACACCAACAGTATCAATACCTGAGTTAATACAATTGCTGAGTGGAAAATCGATTATTCTGTATTTTCCTCCAAACGCAACTGCAGGCTTTGCTACTTTTGCTGTTAAAACTCCAAGTCTACTGCCCTGACCACCGGCTAACAGCATAGCTATCATTTCTTTTTTAATCATGCTACCACCTCTGATGTTTAATTTACTATCTTAAGTTGTATAAATTATATCATATAATTCCGATTAAGTAAAAATAATTTTGTCTTTTTTTGGTGATTTTTCATACAATTTATTCACCTTTTTATTGTTACATTTTAACATATGTATTTTCAGTTAATTTTACGCTTTATTTTACACAGCACTTATATGCAGTATACATTTTATGCATTCCACATCATTATTATTACAATTATATGATGTCGGGCTCAAAAGCCACCAACCTTGATACCTACGGATTGTTCTGTGCTACGCACTCCCACGTCTACGCTACGCTTCGGTCCATGCTAAACATCTGCCACTTATTTCTCATAACCATAGTACCCCCTGCATATATAACTTTATGCGTTTTATGTTTGAAAAATATATGCTTTAGGCATATAATCTCTATGATGACTTTTAAATATCTTACTAAATATTAATATAAGGTAATATGATTCTGGAACATGTATACAAGCCTGCATAAGCTTTATGTTCTGACATCATGTCATCATCAGTTTATTAACAATAATTTATAGAAAGAGGAATATCATATGTTTAATATTGATTTTAATCATCCGATACATGTACATTTCATAGGCATAGGAGGCATAAGCATGAGTGGACTTGCCAGGATTCTTCTTGACAGGCACTTCACTGTCTCAGGTTCTGATGCACACGAATCAGAGCTTACAGATGAACTTGCAAAGGATGGATGTCTTATATCTTATCCACAGTCAGCAGACAATATCACTGGTGATATTGACCTTGTCGTATACACTGCTGCTATCCACCCTGACAACAAAGAACTTAAAGCCGCTATTGCTGCTGGTATTCCTACTATGACAAGAGCAGAACTGCTTGGTCAGATTATGAAGAACTATCACACAGCTGTCAATGTAGCTGGTACACATGGAAAAACAACAACGACTTCCATGATTACTGAAATTCTTCTTGCCGCCAACGCTGACCCAACTATATCTGTTGGTGGTATATTACACAGTATAGGCGGCAACATAAGAGTTGGAAGTTCAGACATTTTTGTTACAGAAGCATGTGAATACACAAACAGCTTCCTTTCTTTTAATCCTACGTTAAACATTATACTTAACGTTAAAGCTGACCACCTTGATTTCTTTAAAGACCTTGATGATATACGTCATTCATTTAAGCTCTTTACAGAAAAGCTTCCATCTGATGGAACCTTAGTTATCAACACAGATATTGATAATTACGAATACTTCTACCAGGATACAGACTGTGAGGTTATCACCTTCGGTTCTGATCCAGCCAGGTCAATGTACAGTGCTGCCGATATAAATCATGATGAATATGGACGCTGTTCTTACACTCTTCTTATTAATAATAAACCATCAGGAACTATAAAGCTTTCTGTTCCTGGTGTACACAATGTATACAATTCGCTTTCTGCAATCGCTGCATGTATTAAGCTTGGTATATCCATGGAAGCTATTCTTAAAGGTCTTGTGAATTTCACAGGTACTGACAGACGTTTCCAGAAAAAGGGAGTATTTAATGGAATAACAGTTGTAGATGACTATGCACATCATCCAGATGAGATAACTGCAACTCTTAATTCTGCAAAAATGTATCCACACAACAGAATATGGTGTGTATTCCAGCCACACACATATTCAAGAACTAAAGCACTTATGCCGGATTTTGCCAAAGCGCTTGCTCTTGCAGATAATGTTGTACTTGCCAAAATATATCCTGCTCGCGAAACAGATAATCTAGGAATAAGTTCTGCTAATCTTTGCAGTCTGATTAAAGCTGAAGGAAAAGAATGTTACTATTACGAATCATTTGAAGAAATTGAAGACTTTTTGAAAAAAAATTGTATCAACGGTGACCTGTTGATAACTATGGGGGCTGGTGATGTTTATAAAATCGGGGAAGACCTGTTAAAATAGGCATTTCTCCACTGTATAATATTTTTTCAACAAAGTTATCCACATTATCCACATTTTTATGTTGTTATACACAATATAAAAGTGTGGATTTTTTTGTTAACAACCTTTAAGTCAAAAATACAGCAAAATACATTATTTATACCACTTTGTCCACGAGTTATCCACATTATCCACAATATCCACAACAATATCCACCTGCTTTTAACACACTTTTCATTTAATTTTCACTATGATATAATCTGCACTGGCAGAATATCTGCCGCTTAATATTATGTTACATCATAGCAATCATTAATCATCAGGAGGATAGACAAGCTATATTTATAGCTTTTAATATCATATGGGCAATCTTACATTAACTACAAAGAACAATTATGGATACACAGCCATTTCCAATATATTTATAAGCAGCTTTGTACCTGAAGCCAATGGCGAATTCGTAAAGGTATATCTTTATCTTTTACACCTTATAAGCACTGGCAATTCCAATATAAGTATCTCTTTACTTGCAGATACCTTTAACCAGACTGAGGCCGATATTATGAGAGCACTCAGATACTGGGACAAGCTCAATGTCATATCATTAACATTTGCCGGTAACAACGACAGCCTGTCCAACATAACCATCAATGACTTCAGCTCTGACAACAGTGCCGCCAGCACTACTAAAGCTGATTTTAACAATACCACATTTCCTGAAGCTGCCAAGCTGGCATCCCCAGCAGCTATAGCACCAACAGTGCCTGCTGCACCTTCATATAACATATCAGAAGGTCCAAAACATGTCGAACCTTCCAGCATGCAATATTCTGCGGAAAAAATAAGCGAGCTTAACTCCGATGAGAACTTTTCTATGCTGCTTTATGTTATAGAATCATACCTTGGACGTCCACTGTCTATTAAAGAAACCAATGCAATAGTATACTTTTATGATTCACTTGACTTTTCTATCGAACTTATAGATTATCTTTTTGAATATTGTGTAGAACACAACAAGAAAAGCATTAACTATATTGAAAAGGTTGCTCTTGCGTGGGCCGATAAAGGTATACATACTGTTACAGAAGCAAAGGAAGAAGTATCTAACCATACCGACTCTGTTTACCAGATTATGAAAGCCTTCGGAATCTCTAACAGAGATCCTGGACAGCATGAACGTGCCATGATATCTAAGTGGGCTGATACTTACTGCTTTGACACTGATATAATTATAGAGGCCTGCAACAGAACAATCAAAGCCATACACCAGCCAAGCTTTGAATATGCTGATACTATTCTTTCAAAGTGGAAAAGCTCAAACATCACAACTATGGCAGACATCAAAAAGGATGATGCAGCATATGCAGCAAGCAGCAACAGCAAAACCAGATATCAGAGTTCTGCCAAAACCGGTTCAACAAAATTCAACAATTTCCAGCAGCGTGATAAGAAATCTGATGACTGGTACAACTCTTTACTTAGCAATAACAATTAACCTGTCAGCATAGCTTATGTTTTACAGCTTACCGATATTATCAGATTTAACTTATCAATATATTTAATTATATGAAAAGGAGTAGTTATGTCACTTACTAACACACAATATGCAGCTGTTATGCGTATGTACGATGATATTCATACACACAATGCAGCCATACAGAACGAGCGCTACAAAGAAGTAACAAGTCTTTGTCCACAATATCAGACAATCGAAGATGAGATAATCTCCCTTTCTATGCAGGAAGCTGCCAAACGTATCGGAAATGACTCATCTGACACGAATACTGATGAGTTCAATGAACGCCTGCAGTCCCTTATTAAACAAAAAGCTGTACTCCTTGCTTCTATAGGCAAGCCATCTGATTATCTTGACAATATTTATACATGCAAAAAATGTCAGGATACAGGATATATCAACGGCACCAGATGTTCATGCTTTAAGAAAAAAGCTATTGACCTTATATATCATGATTCCAATCTAAAGAACATCACTGCCAACGAAAACTTTTCAACATTTTCCTTTGACTGGTATGACAAAACAACTATTGATTCTGCAACAGGACTCACACCATACAATAATATTCACAAGGTATTTGATGTATGCCAGTCTTTTGTAAAAACTTTTGATACTAACTTTTCAAACCTTTTATTATTAGGAGAAACCGGTGTAGGAAAAACTTTCCTTTCCAACTGCATAGCCAAGGAACTGCTAGACAGCTATCACAGCGTTATATACCTCACTGCCATAGAGCTGTTCAAATGCTTTGAAAACAGTGACTTCAGCAAAGGCGAAGATGTGGAATATCAGGATGTCAGCTACTTTATTGACTGTGATCTTCTTATAATTGATGACCTTGGAACAGAAAGCTACAACTCTTATACCATTTCCAAGCTGTTTTATGTAATAAACGAAAGAATACTCAGAAGAAAGAGTGTTATTATATCAACTAATCTTTCTATGCCCCAGTTAGAGAATACATATTCAGAACGTATATTCTCAAGACTTATCAGTGCATATACAATACTCCGCTTATTCTGTGAAGATATAAGGGTACAAAAGGCTACAAAAGGAAAACATTAATTTTAAAAAATGTCAAATATAATCTTAAAAAATGCCAAATATAATTGACTTCTATAATATTTATGATTATAGTTAATTATGTATGTGTATTTAGAATTTAATTCACTGGAAAGTATGAATTAGATTCTTTATATAATAAATATTTTATCTATACAATGGAGGATAATACAATGCCACGAGACGAACGTCATACTGCAACAATTCCATACGGAACACTCGGAATCATTCCTTTAAAGAGCTGCTCTGCTATGGGCGAAAAGGTTGATGAATACCTTGTAAACTGGAGAGAACAAAGAGAACACGAGAATCAGTCTAATCTTGCATTTAGCGGATATAAAAGAGACAGCTATGTTGTAAGTGCCAGCACACCTAGATTCGGTTCAGGTGAAGGTAAAGGCGTCCTTAACGATTCTGTCCGTGGTTATGACTTATATATTATGGTAGATGTATGTAACTACAGCATCGAATATTCACTTTGCGGTAACACTAACCATATGTCACCTGATGACCACTACGCAGATCTTAAAAGAGTAATCGCTGCAGCCGGTGGAAAAGCAAGAAGAATCAACGTTATTATGCCATTCCTTTATGAAAGCAGACAGCATAAGAGATCTGGAAGAGAATCCCTTGACTGCTCTCTTATGCTTCAGGAGCTTACAGCTATGGGTGTTGAGAATATCATCACTTTTGATGCACATGATCCACGAGTACACAACTCTATTCCACTTAAGGGATTCGAGTCTGTATCATGCACATATCAGTTTATTAAGTACCTTTTACTTGGCGTAGATGATCTTCATATCGACAGCGAACATATGATGGTAATAAGCCCTGATGAGGGTGGTATGGGACGTGCTGTATACTTTGCCAATGTACTTGGTCTTGATATGGGTATGTTCTATAAGAGAAGAGATTATACTAAGATTGTTAACGGACGTAACCCTATCGTTGCCCACGAATTCCTTGGTACTAACGTAGAGGGCAAGGATGTTATCATTATCGACGATATGATATCTTCTGGTGAAAGTATGATAGATGTTGCTTCTGAGTTGAAGAAGAGAGGTGCAAGCAGAGTATTCTGTGCAACTACATTTGGTCTTTTCACTAACGGCTTTGATAAATTCGATGAGGCTTACGAAAAAGGTATTATCGATAAGATTCTTACTACTAACCTTGTTTACCAGCCAGCAGAGCTTCTTTCTAAGCCTTGGTATATCAACGTAGACATGAGTAAATACATGGCTCTTCTTATTGATACACTTAACCATGATTCTTCAATCAGTGATCTTCTTAATCCTGTTGACAGAATCCAGAAGAGAGTTAAAGAGTATAACGAAAGATATGCTAAGTAATAGATGACCATAAGGTCTTAGCATTTATATATATAACAGGGAATATTTATCAGTATAATGTATGGCGGCGGCTATATAATGTATTGGTAACTATTCCCTTTTTATTGCAGCTTACATCTTATAATGATAAGATACTGAATGTAATTAATATTTAATGTAATAATACAACCATTCATAACTAATAATAAATAAAGCCTTTCTGCAGCAATGCAACAAATAAAAAACGGTTACTATATTATCGCTATGTAATATAGTAACCGTTATTTTAAGTTATTCAATTGTTTTTCCTCCAAATCATTATTCTTTTAATTAACTATTCTACAATGAATATAATTATTCATAATGCTTGGTATGTGTCATATTTCCATTGGACTATACCTTCCTTTCTCACTCAATTCCTTACATCTATATTAACATTCTTAATGAATGGTTTCGATATATAATCTATCTATTAATATATTATCTTATGAACTTGTCTCTTTTAATATAGTTAATATATATCTTTTATATCGATTATTAATATATTTAAGGTCTTGTTTGTTTGTAATTGTATATTAACATGCACTTGTTGATTTGTCAACTCTTTTTTAGATTATTTTTTATTATTTTTAAACTTGTCATTCAGTTGTTTGATGGTAATGTGAATTGTTTGAATTGTGTCAATATTGCAGTATATTATATACGCTATTATGATGATTGTACAATATTAAACCCTCATATATTGAACTCCCTATACAGCCTTTCTCTTTCACTTTCATCTGTCACCTTTGCTATATCTTCCACTCTGCCTCTTTTCTTTAGTTCCACTACTAGCCTTGCTAATTTCTCCTCTCCTTTTATCTTTCCTCTTGCCTCTCCTCTTGCTTCCCCTTCCTCATAGCTCTGCTTTTTCACGCCATCTATATATGCCTTTTCATCAAATTCTGTTAGCAACATATCTGTCACCTCCGCCATATTTTTACTAAGGATATCCTTTAGTACATTATCGCGTATTGCTTCATCAATTGCAAGGGCTATGGCCTCTGCAAATATTTCTTTCTTATTAACTGATTTCATTTCTTTCTTATATTCCTCCGTCAACATATCGCTTTTCACTCTTACAAGTGCAATAAATCTGGAATACTCCATCAGCTTCTGGCACTTTTCCAGCAACTCCTGATTACACCCATAGTTGATATTAAGTAGTTGTACAGTTACTTCTACGCTAGGTTTATTAGCTTCTGCTTCTACTATATCCGTTCTCTGTACTTCCCCCTCAAGCACCTTTTCAAATGAATCAGACAATCTTAATTCCTGTTCCTCTGGTTCATCCTCTGTTCCATTATAGAAAACAACATATCTTGGAAATGGCAATTTCACAAGGCGCTCATTATATATAAGCAGATTATTCTGATCTATATATCCCTTATACAACTCAGCAAAATATATAAGCCCTCTTACAGGCATATTGGGATTCACACTACTCTGATGCTCATAAAGATTCAATTCACTATTAATAATAAATGAAATATCATTCTTATACCCTATGTATATCGCATCTTCTATCGTGTTAATTGTAATCAGGCTCTCATCCATATGCTCTGTGTTATTCAATGCATTGTACAAACTAAGCAAATCCTTTTTATTATTAAAAACCTTTCTAAAAAGCGTATCCTTATATTTTCTGTTTAACTTTAATTCCATATATTCTGCTCCTGTATTTTTATATTTACGTATATTAGCTTCACATATATTCAGCTACGTATATCAGCTATCAACACTTCATCTATTAATAATATTATATATCTATAAAAACACACTTTTTGTATATTTGCAATATCATTTTTATACTTTCGTTGTAATCGATCCAATATATGTTGTAATCAACTTATTTTTTGTTCATTAAACAAATCATATAAAAATAGAAAATATAAGATAAAAAAACGGTTACTATATTATCGCTATGTAATATAGTAACCGTTATTTTAAGTTATTCAATTGTTTTTCCTCCAAATCATTATTCTTTTAATTAACTATTCTACAATGAATATAATTATTCATAATGCTTGGTATGTGTCATATTTCCATTGGACTATACCTTCCTTTCTCACTCAATTCCTTACATCTATATTAACATTCTTAATGAATGGTTTCGATATATAATCTATCTATTAATATATTATCTTATGAACTTGTCTCTTTTAATATAGTTAATATATATCTTTTATATCGATTATTAATATATTTAAGGTCTTGTTTGTTTGTAATTGTATATTAACATGCACTTGTTGATTTGTCAACTCTTTTTTAGATTATTTTTTATTATTTTTAAACTTGTCATTCAGTTGTTTGATGGTAATGTGAATTGTTTGAATTGTGTCAATATTGCAGTATATTATATACGCTATTATGATGATTGTACAATATTAAACCCTCATATATTGAACTCCCTATACAGCCTTTCTCTTTCACTTTCATCTGTCACCTTTGCTATATCTTCCACTCTGCCTCTTTTCTTTAGTTCCACTACTAGCCTTGCTAATTTCTCCTCTCCTTTTATCTTTCCTCTTGCCTCTCCTCTTGCTTCCCCTTCCTCATAGCTCTGCTTTTTCACGCCATCTATATATGCCTTTTCATCAAATTCTGTTAGCAACATATCTGTCACCTCCGCCATATTTTTACTAAGGATATCCTTTAGTACATTATCGCGTATTGCTTCATCAATTGCAAGGGCTATGGCCTCTGCAAATATTTCTTTCTTATTAACTGATTTCATTTCTTTCTTATATTCCTCCGTCAACATATCGCTTTTCACTCTTACAAGTGCAATAAATCTGGAATACTCCATCAGCTTCTGGCACTTTTCCAGCAACTCCTGATTACACCCATAGTTGATATTAAGTAGTTGTACAGTTACTTCTACGCTAGGTTTATTAGCTTCTGCTTCTACTATATCCGTTCTCTGTACTTCCCCCTCAAGCACCTTTTCAAATGAATCAGACAATCTTAATTCCTGTTCCTCTGGTTCATCCTCTGTTCCATTATAGAAAACAACATATCTTGGAAATGGTAATTTCACAAGCCGCTCGTTATATATAAGCAGGTTATTCTGCTCTATGTAGCCCTTATACAGCTCAGCAAAATATATAAGACCTCTTACAGGCATATTGGGATTCACACTGCTCTGATGCTCATAAAGATTCAATTCGCTGTTTATAATAAATGAAATATCATTCTTATACCCTATGTATATCGCATCCTCTATCGTGTTAATTGTAATCAGGCTCTCATCCGTATGTTCTGTATTGTTCAACGCGTTGTATAAACTTAACAAATCCCTCTTATTATTAAAAACCTTCCTGAACAATGTATCCTTGAACTTTCTGTTTAACTTCAAATTCATATCCCCTCCGTACTTCTAATTTCATTACTAATCTTATTACTAATTTAATTACGTTTTTATTGTCATACTAGTAATAATAATATTGGTATTATATAAACATATTTGCTGTATATTTACAATATGTTTTTTATACACTTGTTGTATGTTGAAGGATAAATGTTGTAATTGGTAATATTTTTGTTTCAACACATCATTAACAGACATTATTAACAGGCTGCTTTTAATATATTCAGAATTATAAATGCATCCTCTCTTTTCAATAAAATATTTAGCAAAATAATTACAATTAAATAAAAATAAATCCCCCATTCATACTCACATGGGTTGTATGAATGGGGGATTATAACGATTACATATTAAATTATATTTAAGATGTATCGTCATACCTTTATGAAATAAGCTGTTCTTATGTATTAGCTACATACTGCCTAAATTACTGAAGGAGTGTAAGAACACCCTGGTTAGCCTGGTTAGCCTGCGCAAGCATAGACTGTCCAGCCTGAGCTAAGATGCTGTTCTTGCTGTAGTTAACCATTTCTTCAGCCATATCTGTATCACGGATACGTGACTCTGCTGTCTGAAGGTTCTCAGAAGCTGTATCAAGGTTGTTGATAGTGTGCTCAAGTCTGTTCTGGACAGCACCCATCTTACCTCTTGCTGCAGATACCTTCTTAATAGCTGCATCAATAGTTGTAGTAGCTGTCTTAGCGCTCTCCTGAGTGCTTAAGTTAACACTGCTTCCACCAACACCAAGTGCATCTGCGCTCATGTCATCAAGTGTGAAGCTCATTGTCTGACCTTCGTTAGCACCAATCTGGAGTTCAATACCCTTGCCTGTTGCTGTTGTTGATGGCTTTAAATTGACTGATGTCGCAGTATTAGCATCCTGTTCAGCAGCAATTCCTGTCTTTGACTTAATTAAAGCTGCCATAGCCTTAGCATCTGCATCAGCTATTGTTCCAGCAGTTGCCACTTTAACATAATTGACATTCTTATAGTCATCACCTAACTTAGCAGGATCATCAACATAAGCGAACTTTTCACCATTAACTGTGAAAATCTTATCTTCGATATTACCTGTTCCATCATATGAACCTATTTGTTTATTAATTGTTGTAAACTCTTCAACGCCCTCAGTACTAGCATCTGCTACTACTCCTGCTGCACCATCCACACTAATTAATACACTACTTGGAGTATCACTAGCATCCTTAGTTGTTAATGTAAGCTTTTTATTACCATCAACACCAAAATCAAATTTATCGCCAAGTGATGTGTTAGATAATGCTTTAGCAATTGCATCAGCAGTTTCCTGATCAGTAGCCTGATCAGCAGCAGCAGTTCCTAATATATTACCATCTTTGTCTTTCAAACTTTTCGCATCATTAGTTATTGTTACTGAGGCTGTTGTAGCATTGTTATTCTTATCCAAGATAGTGATGGTATATGTTGTGCTCTTACCCTTATCAAGTGCTCCAACTGCAGTTGCTGCTGTATTAACCTGAGCTACTGCAGCATTCTTAGTTGTTGCACCTGTTGCTGCACTCTTACTTACAGAAGCCTGAACCTTGCTTCCTGACTGTGAACCATCAAGTAACTTCATTGTGTTGAACTCTGTTGTATCAGAGATTCTTGTTAACTCACTCTGAAGCTGTTCGATTTCGTTCTGTACTGCTTCTCTATCGTCATCTGTCTCTGTTCCGTTAGCTGCCTGTACTGAAAGTTCTCTCATTCTCTGAAGGATTGAGTGTGATTCATTTAAAGCACCTTCTGCTGTCTGGATAAGTGAGATACCATCCTGAGCATTAGTTGAAGCCTGATTAAGACCTCTGATCTGTCCTCTCATCTTCTCTGAGATAGAAAGTCCTGCTGCATCATCTGCTGCACGGTTGATTCTGTAACCTGAAGATAACTTCTCTGTTGACTTTGACTGTGCTGATGAAACTCCGCTAAGCATTCTGTTAGCGTTCATAGCTGACATATTGTGTTGTACTACCATAGTATGTACCTCCGTGTAAATATAATAATTTTTTCTGGGGAATCCGTTCCCTCAAATGCTTCATGCACATTTGCTTACCAGTTACTTGAATATAAACAATTCGCATAAAGCAAATCCTATATAATAAGCAGAACTTCCATGCTAATTCTGCGTATTATCTTTGTTTGCCATCTTGTCTTCTTTAATCAGTCGGCGTATCTTGGTAAGTGTGTCTGGTGAAAGCTTGGATTCTGCATAATAAGGGGAAATGAAGCGTGATGCTTCTTTGCCTTCCTTCTCTTTGTTTCTTGCAAGCACCTTGCTTCTTACAATATTCAGTTCCCTAGGGGCATCTATCAGAAGGTGGATATTTCCTTCTGAACCTCCCGAATAAACAACCCTTATATCCTCACCTATGTTGATAAATTCACCAGGCTTAATCGTAAGCTTTAACATATAACCTCCTTGTTAACCTGTTATCTGCAACAATTTATCTTAAAATGTTGCATCCTTTTGAATTAAATGGAGGATTTGATATGGGAACAGCACAACCAATACGTAACGATGAAGAATTAGAAGCATTTAGAAACTACTATCTGGAGCAGAAAACGAACTACCGCAACTATGCCTTAATATGTCTTGGCGTTAATTCAGCATTAAGAATAAGTGATATACTGAAGCTGAAATGGAACGATGTTTATGATTCCAGGAAAAAATGTTTCAAAAAACATATAATAGTGACAGAGAAAAAGACTGGAAAAGAAAACCGAATAGCTATTAACGCAAGTACAAGAACCGGATTGCAGACATATCTTAACAGTCTGCACTATTTTGACGTAAATGAATATATATTTATGGGGCAGAAAGAACACACCCATCTATGCCGTTCACAGGCATTCCGGATAATAAAGCAGGCAGCCTCTTCCCTTAATATGGAGAATGGAATAAGCTGCCACTCTATGAGAAAAACATTCGGATATTATGCATGGAAGTATGGAACACCACCAGCAGTTCTTATGGATATATATAATCATTCATCATACGAAATAACTAAAAGATATCTTGGGATAAAGCAGGATGATAAAGATTCGGTATTCTTAAGTGTGAATTTATAAGGTGAATTCATAACTTGAAAAAGTCGTGAAAGAATATAAAAATAATAAGAAAATAAAAATATAAGATACTAAAAAACAAGATAATAAAAAATAAGATAATAAAAATAAGATAATAAAAATAAAATAATAACATTTTTAACCCAAACTATTTTTATAATTTTATTAGTAATTGCAGTTAAGTATTATTATTATATGACGATATAGAATATGTAATTGAGTAGAACAAACATTCAAAGGATGCAACATTTTAAGATAAATTGTTGCATCCTTTTTTATTAATTATATGAATTCTAAAAGATTTTATTCAATATGTTTATCCATTACATCTACTGATATAACGCATGATTCAGCTTTAAGAACTTTTCATCTCTTTTTGCTATTGTTTCTTCTTCCTTACCATCAGAATAATCATAGAAACCTTTCTTGCTCTTAACACCATATTCTTTCGCATCGTAATGTTCCTTAAGAAGTTCTGATCCTTTAGAAACTTATGTCACCATGCACACATCAAAGGCGGACCGACACCTTAGACCTTAGTATCGCTCCACCTTTAACAGCATTATATTATAACACTATACATCATTATATTTCTAGAAATCTACTTCTGTATCATAGTAGCAGCACTTAAGAAGCTTCTCCATCTCTTCCTGGCTTGGCTGACGTGGGTTAGAGCCTGTACATGCATCCTTGATAGCATTAGCTGCAACATCTGGAAGCTTAGCAAGGAATTCATCTTCTGGAACGATTCCCTGTTCTGCTGGAAGTCCACCCTCACCATAGTTCTTAATGCACTGTGGTATGTTAAGCTCGTCATTCATCTTACGAAGCATAGCGATTAAGTTATCAATCTTAGCTTCAGTTGTATCTCCACCTAAGCCTAAGAAATCAGCTATGTATGCATAACGCTTAGCTGCTGTCTCATCCTTAGAGTTAAACTTGATAACCTTAGGAAGATACATAGCATTAGCTGCACCATGGATAATATGTCCACCTTCAAATGCTGCACCTGTCTTATGTGCCATAGAGTGTACAATACCAAGTAATGCATTAGAGAATGCCATACCTGCAAGACACTGTGCGTTGTGCATTGCATCTCTCTTCTCCATATCTTCGTTATATGAACCAACAAGATCATCCTTAATCATCTTCATAGCATGAAGTGCAAGTGCATCTGTATAATCACAGTTAGCTGTTGATACATATGCTTCAATAGCATGTGTCATAGCATCCATACCTGTATGTGCTACAAGCTTCTTAGGCATAGTCTCTGCAAGCTCTGGGTCAACAATAGCAACATCAGGAGTAATCTCAAAGTCTGCTAAAGGATACTTAATACCTTTCTCATAATCTGTTATAACTGAGAATGCTGTAACCTCTGTAGCTGTACCTGATGTAGATGAAACAGCACAGAAATGAGCTTTAGTACGAAGCTTTGGTAAACCGAATACCTTACACATATCTTCAAATGTTGTTTCTGGATATTCGTACTTAATCCACATAGCCTTTGCTGCATCGATAGGAGAACCACCACCAATAGCTACTATCCAGTCTGGCTGGTATTCTTCCATAACCTTAGCGCCCTTCATAACTGTATCAACTGAAGGATCTGATTCAATACCCTCGAATAGCTTAACCTCCATTCCTGCTTCCTTAAGATAATCCTCAGCTCTCTGAAGGAATCCGAAACGCTTCATAGAACCACCACCTACACAGATGATAGCCTTCTTTCCTTTAAGAGTCTTAAGTGCTTCAAGAGCTCCCTTACCATGATATAAATCTCTTGGTAATGTAAAACGTACCATAATCCTGTACCTCCTAATACATATAGAATAGAATAATTAAATGAATCGTATTGATTGTTAATTCCATAACAATCTTTATACTGATAGTATATACCACTCTTTTAATTTATTCAAGTAAATATATGATATTTTTTTGTATTTTATATGTATTTTCTTTTCAAAAAAGAAGCTTATTTTTAACATTTATCTCTTGTTTTATATGTATTTTCACATTATATCTCCATTATCCAATATATATCTTACTTTTATATATAGATACCATGGTCAAAAGGTCTAAACCCACACGAGCTTGCTCATATATGCGTGAAATACCTCAGGACCCGCCCCGATATGAGCATAAAAGTGGGATGATAATCCCACGATATGCAAATAAACATTTTTTGTTTAATTATCGGTTATATTCCGCTATAATATGATTAACAGACATATTATACCTGTTAACCTTCATAGCTTATTCTATCATCGAATAGATTAATCTGCTTTAGGCAATATTTTTCTTATATTGTTATACATAATATAATTCAGATAATATATATGCACAGGGAGAATTAGATCGAAAAATAAGATTTTTCACACGCAAGATTTGTGCTTCGCACAAACTTGAGATGCGCTGAAAATCAGCGCAAGAATGGAGGATTAACTATGTACGAATTCACTAATGACTGCCTTATAGGCATTAAAGAAATTGATGATGAACATGCAAAGTTATTTAAAATGATTAACGATGCAATATCTATGGGCAACGAGCTTGATGACATAGCTCCTGTCGCTAATAACCTTATATCAGGTCTTAAGGACTATGCTGCCACTCATTTTACACATGAGGAGGCTTATATGGAAAGCATCAATGACCCTGAACTAGGCCTTCAGAAAAAAGAACACGCTGCATTTACGAAAAAGGTTAATGAGTTCTGTCTTGATACATCATCAAAGGAAGCAGCTAAAGCCTCATTTAACGAATGTATTTCATTTCTTGTACGCTGGTTATACCATCATATACTCAGTAACGATATGATGATTGGTAAAATGTGTACTCCTGTCAATAAGGAAAATGAAAGCTCTGCTGATGCTGATGGAAAAAAACTTTTTACATTTACTGATAAGTATAAAACAGGTATTGAGTTTATTGATGAAGAACATAAGCGTCTGTTTGAAATAATAGATGAAACCTATGAGCTTATTCATGACCACTTTATCCATGATAAATATGACCAGATAATGTCTTTACTTGATCAGCTTAAGGACTATACTGAGTTCCACTTCCATGATGAAGAAGAATATATGAAGAGCATCAATTATCAGGGACTTGAGGCCCAGCAGCAGGCTCATGCATCTTTCATTGATAAGCTTGTTAATATTGATATACACGAGCTTGAAGCTATGGACGACAACCAGCAGCAATATCTGCTTGACCTTGTAAACTTCCTTGTAACCTGGTTAGCCAGCCACATACTTGGCGCTGATAAGAAAATACCTGCAAAACCAGCAGACAAATAAACACACTTACATATAAAAAATAGATTGTAAATATATCTTTTTATATTTACAATCTATTTTTTTTATTGTTTATAATATTGTTTATAATATGATGTGAGTTTCAAAAGTCTAACCCCACATGAGCCCGCACATCTGATATAAGACAAATGACGATATTACATGCCAGCATTGTGCTTCTCAAAAAACTTCTTAGTTTCTGCCACTACAACTCCACTAAGTGCAAACAGTGCAATCATGTTAGGGAGTGCCATAAGTCCATTGAATATATCCGCTATTGTCCATACAGCACTTACTGTCATATATGGTCCTATAAATACTGCTAATATGTATATCCAGCGGAATATCTTTACATGCTTCATATTTCCGTTACTTAAATATTCAAGACATCTTTCACTGTAGTAATCCCATCCAAGAATAGTAGTAAATGCAAAGAATACAAGACAAAGCATAAGCACAAAGGATGAAACCTGTGCAGGAAATGGCAGTCCATTCTGGAATGCATATGTAGTAACCTGGACACCCTGAAGTCCCTCTACCTGCCATGCTCCTGTTATAACTATTGAAAGTCCTGTAAGTGTACATATAACTATTGTATCTATGAATGTACCTGTCATGCTTACAAGTCCCTGACGTACTGGCTCTTTTGTCTGTGCTGCTGCCGCTGCTATAGGTGCACTACCAAGTCCTGCTTCGTTAGAAAAGATACCTCTTGCAACACCCTTCTGCATAGCTACAAGCATGCTTCCTACAACACCACCTGTTATAGCTCTTGGTGAAAATGCTGCTTCCACTATAATCTTAAATGCTGTTGGAACCTTTGTTATGTTAGTTATAACAAGAACTCCAACAAACAACACATATAATACAGCCATAAATGGTACAATAACCTGACTTACACTTGCTATTCTCTTAACTCCACCTATAAGAACAAGAGCTACACATACTGCAAGCACAAGAGAAGCTATAACAACTGACCATGAATATTCTCCTAAAAATGGGATATTCACGCAATGCGAATTATCTGCATCAAAGAAGCCATTAACAGCACTTGATATACCATTTACCTGGCTGAATGTTCCTATACCAAAAAGGCCTACACATACACCAAAAAATGCAAATATTTTAGCAAGCCATTTCCATTTCTTTCCCATGCCCTGCTCTATATAGTAAAATGGTCCACCCAGACTATGTCCATCTTCTGAAACAACACGGTACTTAACAGCTAAAAGTCCTTCTGAATATTTAGTTGCCATTCCAAAAAATGCTGCCACTATCATCCAGAATAACGCTCCTGGACCTCCTGCGCATACAGCAGTTGCAACACCAACTATATTACCTGTACCTATCGTGGCACTTAAAGCTGTACACAGGGCTGCAAAGCTTGATATTTCACCTTCGCCCTCCTCTTCGTTCTTTATCATCCACTTTAATGCAAGAGGAAGCTTTCTTATCTGAAGCACACCAAGACGTACTGTAAGCAGTATACCACCTGCTATGATAAGAACCATAAGAGGTACACCCCAGACAAAATTATCAATTGTTGTAAGAACCTGATTAACTAAATTCCACATATGTCCTAACTACCTTTCTTTATTTTCATAAATATAAATGACAAATATCCGGTTATATGACTTTCTATGGAAAACTGACAAGCTTTTCAGCCTGAATGGAATACATGACCTTAAGATTATATATAAGTATATATAAATATATATACTTATATATACTTGTATAATATATAGAACATATGGCCTTCTCTGTCCTTTTGCCTGAGAGATTCATATACGCATGTATATGTTGCACCTTCGGCTTCTGTATTATATCAGAATCTCCAGAGAGTCGATCCATTTACAGTTGCACCAGTCCTTTACACTGGCACCTGAGAGTGTTACTCCTTCGGTAGACATCAGTCACTTTCCTGCAAACTTCATATCGAAATTGTCATAGACTAATATATATCTATTTCAGACATTTTTCAACATTTTTTTATAATAATTTTAGACAATAAGTTTTAGACAATAAATTTATTCCAATGAATTTATTCAAAGTAACGTCTTATTCCATCTATAAGGCCATCTCTTAAAGTCTCAAGCCTGCTGTCGTTATGATCTGAACATTGATTTCCAAGTTCTATATCAACTGATGGTATTGTGCTGTACGAGGTCTGTGTAAGATCTATCTTCATACTTCCCTGTCCGTTTATCTTAGCACCGTTGTTACTAAGACCTGCTATAAGTGCTTCACCTAACGCATTATGTTCCTGCCAGTGTGTGGCAACTGGTTCCATGTCCTTTATGCCATCAGGAACAGCTATATAAAAGCACCCCTTATCATAGCTTAAGTTATCTCCATCCCAGTGAAGTGCTATATGGCAATCAGCTGCATTATTAGCTATAACTGTCCTCGCCACATTATCAAGCTGTACATCATCAGAATCCCTTAACATAAGTACATCATAGCCGTTATCCAGCAGTCCGTCTCTTAATATCTCTGCCATGCGGAGTGTTACTCTGCTTTCAGCAACACCATCGTTAAATGTCATTCCAGATGACACTGCTACAGCCATCGTTGAACCACTTGCTGTAGTTCCTCCTGTTGTCTTAGGTGAACCATCCGGATGACAGAATGTTTTTACTGTTGTGCCACCTACTGTACCATGTCCTGCATTCACTGCTACTGTTATGCCTTTACGTTCACTACTGCTTTTATAATATACTGCATTTCCTGTTGTTATGACTGCATTTCCAGCGTACTGCCATGAAGGATCAAGCTCGACTCCTTCCTTGTCAGAATATGCAGGCTTTACAGCTGCATTGTTGTCAGTAGTGTCAGCTGCTTCTATACTTGTTTCTTGTTCATTATCTTCTTCAGTGATTGTTTCCTCTGTATTATTCTCTTTAGTCAGCTGTTCTTTTTCTGTATCTGACATAACAGTTTCATTCACACTAACTGCCTGTTCTGATGAAGTGCTTTTATCCGCTTTACTGCACGCTGCAGCTGTAACTATACATAACATAGCACTTATGCATACTAATAATCTTTTTCTCATATATAATCCCTATAATCTATCATAATCTAATTACCAAACACGATTTATACTTTTGACTCTTACATCATTCTATTAGATTATTTTTGAATAATCAAGTAATTATTTACTTTTGTTCTTTTTTGTAATTATTTACTTATGTTTACTTTTTTATTAATACTTTTATAAACCAATAACACGATATATATAATCCATATCCATATTGGCTCTTATAACATCTGCAAGCTTATCATACTCAGCCTGTTTATACATATCATAGCTTATATGAGCGCTGTCTTGTGATATTCCCCGTCTTTTACATAACATTTCTATGAAACTATCACAGAATTCCTGCACATCAAAGATTCCATGCATATATGTTCCTGCCACATTGCCACATACACATCCATCCATATATTCCAATCCATCCACTGTATTTCTTATTTTTGCAAATGCCACGTCTGTTTTTACAACACTCTCTCCCATATGTATCTCATAACCACCACATACTTTTCCTGTAAGTCCACTCCATATGCCTGACTGATCACATATTATCCCTTCCACTCTTGTCCTGTGCTTGTTTCTGGAAAATGTTGTTACAACTGGAAGCAGTCCCATTCCTGGTATAGTCTCACCTGTCTCTGCGTTGCAGCTGTCATCTATCACATCCCCTAGCATCTGATAACCTCCGCATATTCCAAGCACTAAAACATCCTGTCTTAGACACCTTATAATCTGTGCTTCTATCTGGTTATATCTCATCCACTTAAGGTCTCCTATAGTATTCTTGCTTCCAGGAATAATAATCAGGTCCGGACTTTCTATCATAGCTGCATTATCAACGTACCTTAGATTAACTATATCCATACGCTCCAATGCATTAAAATCTGTAAAGTTAGATATATGAGGCAGTCTTATAACTACTATATCAAGCTGCTTCTTTAGTGTGCTGACAGACTTATGTGATGTATCTATTCTTTCAGAAAGACTGTCCTCATCTTCTATGTCAAGCCTTGTATAAGGAATAACGCCTGTAACTGGTATATGACATATATCATAAAGCTGTTGTATGCCTGGCTCTAATATCTTCCTGTCGCCACGGAACTTATTCATGACTAATCCCCTGACACGTTTTCTTTCCTTTTCCTCAAGAAGCATAATCGTTCCAACAAGCTGTGCAAACACACCTCCACGGTCAATATCCCCGACTAAAAGTACTGGTGCATCTACAAGCTCAGCCATCCCCATATTTACAATATCATCTTTTTTAAGATTAATCTCTGCCGGACTTCCAGCTCCCTCTAACACTATAACATCATATGCCTTATCAAGCTTGTCATATGCCTGCATAATATCCGGTATAAGCTTCTTTTTATACTGGAAATATTCCTTTGCCGGCATATTTTTTAACGGAGTTCCATTTACTATAACCTGTGAACCGACATCACTTGTGGGCTTTAAAAGTATTGGATTCATACATATATCAGGTTCTATCATGGCAGCTTCTGCCTGCATGACCTGTGCCCTTCCCATCTCATAACCATCCCTGGTCACATAAGAATTCAAGGCCATATTCTGCGATTTAAAAGGTGCAGCCTTATACCCATCCTGTTTTAACACTCTTAATATTCCTGCTGTCACTATGCTCTTTCCTGCATTAGACATAGTTCCCTGAATCATAAGATTCTTTGCCATATATTACTGCACCTCCATTATATTCTTTATAAGATATTCGTTATCCTCATGCTTCTTTACAGAATAGTCAAGCAGAATATCTTTATCAAATATATTGCCGCCGTGTATCTGTTTTTCCATATACAGTAATCCTCCTTCTCCACTAAGAGCCTGTGCTTTTTAAAAACCGGCCTGTAAAAGCAGTACAAGTCTTATCACTGACACCATGACAACCATAAGAAAAGCCGTAATGTAAAGAAGAACGTTGCTTCGTTTTATATCCTCTGTTTCAAGTTCTCTTATGTCATCGCCTATCTGCGGTTTCTTTACAAGTCTGCCAAAATAATAATTATCGCCTGATAAAGCTACCATAAGTGCACCTGCACAGGCTGCCTCTGTCTGTGCAGCATTAGGACTGCTGTGCTTTTTTTTATCCCTTTTATATATTTTCCATGCATTTTTAATGCTGTAATGTATCTTATCCGTTCCTTTAAGCTTTTCACATATCTGTGCAGCACCTGCCGCTACAACCATAAGACAGCCTCCGATTCGTGCCGGTATATAATTAAACACATCATCCATCTTTGCTGCAAATCTTCCAAAATACATATATTTGTCATTCTTATACCCAATCATGGAGTCCATAGTATTCACAGCCTTATATATAAAGCCTCCCGGTGCACCAAAAAAAAGCATATAAAACAAAGGTGCCACAACACCATCTGATGTATTCTCTGCAACTGTTTCAACCGCAGCCCTTATAACACCATGATTATCAAGCTGCATGGTATCGCGTCCTACTATCATGGATACAGCTATCCTTGCCTGTTCTATTCCCTCCTGCTTTAATGCAGTATATACTTTCATGCTTTCCACTCTTAAGGACTTAACAGCAAGAATCTGATAGCACATTATAGTTTCTGCTATGCAGCCTGCTGCTATGCTGATATTATAAAACACTGCAAGAAACAATATCACAACAGCTCCTGTGACAAATAACACAAGAACTGCAAGAACTGCCCCTTTTATGTACTTCTCTCCATCTTTGTCGTCTTTTTTTAACAAAAGCTTTTCAAGAAACGTTATCAGCCTGCCAATAAGCTGTACAGGATGATACAGCCAGTGTGGGTCTCCTACTATAAGGTCCAGTATATACCCAAGCACTATCGCTATTGTCTGACATTTTATTATCGTTAAAAACATATATTATAATACCTTCTTTGCACTTATTATCCTGGCATCCTGCGTTACTTCACATATATAACCTTCTGCGTTGCCACAATGATAGTCATAATAACCACCACCATAAAATTCCGATAATATTGACATAATAGTTCCACCATGGACGACTAAAGCAACAATTTCATTATCTTTAGCATGTTTTACAATTCTTATAAATGCTTCTGTACATCTTTTCCTGAAAGCTTTAATATCCTCTCCCTCTGGAAATGGCAGCGTAGCATTGCTGTCTATCCATTTTTGATAATAAGAATCACCTGAAAGCTCTATATAGTTTTTCCCTTCAAACCTGCCAAAATCACATTCCTTTAAATCATCAACAACTACAGCCTCTCTGCCCGGATATATTATCTGTGCCGTCTGGATGCATCTTTTCATTGGACTTACGTATATCTTATCTGCAGCCGGATATATGTCTTTATGTACATTTTTTAACAGCTTTTCTATACCTGTATCGCATAAAGCTTCATCTGTTATTCCTATATATCTTTTTTCCTGATTCCCCATGGTGGCTCCATGCCTTATCAATATAACCTTCATACACGTATTGTCCTCATTTATTACTTCCATCACATTTAAGGCACTGTCCTATGCCACACATAACTCGCTCTACCCTGTCTGACTTCTTGACTGCACAGCATAAAGCCCTTCCAACAGTTTCCCTGTATATTCTGTCTTCTTTTTTCAGTGGAACTATTCCACCTCCTACCTCATCACATATAAGTATGATATCAGGATTAGCCTCATATATATCATTTATTATTTCAGCGGCAGGCATTGTCTTTGCTGTGGTGTCAGCCGTTATAGTATCATCAGTCGTTATGGTGTCAACCGTTATAGTATCATCAGTCGTTATGGTGTCATCAACTGTAGTGTTATATGCAGCACCTTCTTTATAGGTTAACCTTTTTATATACAGATGCAGGTGATTAAGCACCTGTGCTTCTTTTATATCCTTAAGGCTGCATCCTGCGCCATCAGCTACCTTTAAACAGCCCTTTTTTTCTAGTACATATTCAAGTTTCCCCTGAAATGCACCTCCAAAATAAACTTCCATATGTATTTCTCCATCACTATAATAAGCTAAGCTATCAGACAAGAAGTGAGATTATGCCTATCGCAGCTGTTATACACAACTCACATACACAAAGCAGATATCCTGCCAGGTCACCTGTAACACCACCGAACTCTTTATATGCCATATGTCTGTAATATAAAAACACTGCCACACAAACAGCATAGATTATAAATGCAAGTATTATATTAATAAAACATATTCCTGCAAAACACAGTACAAGCTGACAAAAAAGCATTATATTTACACGTTTTCTATCTGCTTTGCTTGTAAATGAATAAAGCATTCCTTTATTTACAGCACCTTTAAGATTAACTGCTGCCAGACCGCTTATTATCCTTGATAAAAAGAAAGTAAATGCCCATGCTATAGCAAGTCCTTCATACCCTTTAGACACTATGCAGTATATAAATGCAAAAAAAACGACATAATATACCAAAAGTCTTATAACTGCGAACGCACCTATATGTGAGTCCTTTAATATTCCAAGCTTCTTTTCAACGTCACCATATGAGTTACGTGCATCACAGGTATCCATGTAACCATCAAGATGAATCCCGCCAGTAATAACTACAGGCAGAATCATAAGTATAAGTGATACACTTATATATGGTACATAAAAATAACCCGATATCTTATATAAAACATACACTATCAGTCCTGTAACTGCACCTACAAGCGGAAAGAAGCCCATAACATATCTCATGTCCTTTTCTTCTAATTCCAGATGTGGCATAGGTATTTTAGAATACATGGAAAATGCTATCACCAAAGATTTAATCACTGACATATACTTTTCTCCTTATTTTTATATCCTGTATCTATATTTTCAGGATTTTATTGATATTAGTTATCTGTCTGTTTCTGCTTCTATTGATATTGGATATCTATCTGTTTCTGTTTCTTATCTTATCCTCCAGTATATTCTTTCCCTTATGAAACACAGGAATAGAATACACCACTTCAACTACAACATCAGCTTTTTTAGCAAGCTGTATATTAAGCCTTCCAAGTCTTTTTATATAGTTCTTTGTATCTGTATCATATTCGCATCCATCAAAAAACACCTCATTAGTTACAATCACAAGATGCCCGCACACCTGATACAGCTTCATACATTCATCTATTATGTTATCCGGATTCCCGCCTTTTTCAAAGCATTCATTAGCAAGCAGGTTAGACATACACTCAAGTAGTACTACCGGCTTATTGGAAATTCTTTCTGCAGCCTCACAGATATGCATGTACTGTTCTATAGTTTCAAAACCTTTTCCACTTCGAAGCCTGTGATGTCTTAGTATTCTTTTCTTTCCTTCTTCACCATACGGCTGCATTGTAGCTATATAATATTTCTTTCTGTCTCCTGATAACTTGCAGCATATCTGTTCTGCATACTCAGATTTTCCGCTGCCACTTACACCAGTTACTACTATCAACATTTCCCATAATCCTCATATGCTGTTATCTGTATATCTTCAAACGTTGTATTTTCCTTATATACCTGCATAGCCATATCAAGCAATGGAAAAAGCATAACTGCGCCTGTTCCCTCGCCTAGTGCAAGCTCTGCATGTATAACTGCCTTCCTATCAAGTTCAGCAAGCAAAGCCTTTATCGCTGGTTCTTTTCCCTGATGTGATACAAGTATATAATCCTTTACTACAGGACACAGCCTTACTGCAATAAGTGCTGCAACGGCAGAAATAACACCATCAACCACAACAGGAAGCCTGTATACTGCTCCCCCTATATACACTCCTGTCAGTCCTGCAACATCAAGTCCACCTATGCATCTTAACAGTTCCAAAGGATCATTCTTATATATGCCATACATCTCTTTTGCTTTTCTTATGACTTCTGTCTTTTTTAACAGCCCCTCATCGCTAAGACCTGCTCCCCTGCCTGTTACTTCCCCGGGATTCATGTCCAAAAGTATACATGCCAATGCTGCACTTGTTGTTGTATTACCTATACCCATCTCTCCTGTGGCAAGTATGTTATATCCATCATCCTTACAGCATTTAACCTGCTCTATTCCTGCTTTTACAGCCTTTATAAGCTGCTGCTTTGTCATAGCTGGTTCCTTTAAGAAGTTTTTAGTTCCAGGCATAACCCTTCTGTTTACAAGTCCTTTATAATCTTCTGTTTTTATAAGACTACCAGGCAGGTCCTGTGCTATTCCTATATTTACTGGAATAACCTTTGCATTAACGCAGTCTGCCATCCTGCATACACTTGATATTCCATCTGCCATGTTGCAGCTTACAACAGCAGTTACCTCCTGTCCTGTCTGGGTAACACCTTCTTCTACTATACCATTATCTGCACACATAACAACAACTGCTTTTTTGTCTATAGATACATCTGCATTTCCTTGTATTCCTGCTATCTGTACTATCATATCCTCGAACATTCCAAGTCCATGAAGTGGTTTTGCTATACCGTCCCAATGCTTTTCTGCCTGTTTCATAGCATTATTATCCAAAGCTTTTATTGTTGTAAGTTCTGGGAATATAGCTGCCAGTTTTTCTATATCTTTATCTATACCACTTACTTTATGTCTGTAGCATCTGCATGTCTTAATAAATCTTCTGGCTGCTTCTTTGTTTCCTGGAAAATATATATGAGGAAAACCTGCATACAGTGTATCACTTCCATAACCTTCTATCTCAACGCTTCCATCAGATGCTTTAGTCACAGAATAAGTATCACCCTTACAGTCACTATTCCAGTAGTGGAATTCGTGGGCTGAAAAACTCTTGCCTTTATCAGCAAGCATAGTATTTCTGCCTGATGTGAGTGTCATATATCCAAACCTCTGCAGACGTCCGGCATTATAGCCTGTGCCATCTATAACTCCTGCCATTGGATATACTTTTTTATCTGGTGCCTCAAGCTTCTTATGAAGATACAGATATCCACCACACTCTGCTATACATGGAAGTCCTCCCCGTATCTTATCCGCTATATCGTTTCTCATGGAAACATTATCCGATAGTTCTTTGGCATGAAGCTCTGGATAGCCTCCATACAATAATAAGCCATCAATATCATCTGGAAGCTTCTTATCCCTCAGCGGACTAAAATATACAGGCTCGCACCCATGTTCCCTTAAGAATTCAAGATTATCCTCATAAAGAAAACAAAATGCCTCATCCCTTGCTACTGCAATATGTATGATATCTTCTTTATTAGTTTTTTCTGTTTTTTTGCAGGCTTTACTATCAGAAGCATTTAATTCACAGCCTGTCTTACACTTTGTGGCTGTATGTCCCAGTTCTATAATACCTTTGATATCAATACTCTCCTTCATAAGAGCTGCAATAGTATCAACCTTTTCCTTAAAATGTTCAATCTCATCGGATGTAACAAGACCAAGGTGTCTGCTTTCAAGTGCTATGGCCTTGTTTACAGGAAGATAACCAAGCGGCTTTATTCCAGCCATATGTGCCGCCATACTTGCATCCTTATATAACTTAGAAGACAGATTGTTAAATATAACGCCTTGTATATGATTGTTTTCTATATATTCTTTATAACCTTTAAGAACCGCTCCTATTGAATTACTCATGCCTCGGCAGTTCACTACAAGAATAACTGGTGTATCTGTGATATCAGCTATCTCATATGAGCTTCCCTTCGTGCTAAAGCCCTGTCCATCATAATAGCCCATAACTCCCTCTATTATAGTTATGTCACTTTCTGATTCTTTTCTAAAAAGCAGCTCTTTTATAGTATTTTCATCACAGAACCAGCTGTCAAGGTTGCCTGTTTTCATGTTTAATACTCTTGAATGAAACATTGAATCTATATAATCAGGTCCACATTTTAACGCTAAAGGCATTAAGCCCATATCTTTAATACACTGGCATAAGCCGCATACAATAGTTGTTTTGCCGCTTCCACTGCCTGTAGCAGCTATCATGACTCGACTCATCTGTTACCTCTTCCTTCAATAATAAATACTGGATTGTTGGCAGCTAACATATGATATCTGCCTCTTTTCTTTATCTGTGTTACTGCTATCTGTACAATATCTATAACATCCACTTTTTTATCTTCCATAAGCCTTACGGAATCATTAAGCGTTTCTAATGTCACTGCTGTTATAACTATGTGTACACCAGGATTTTTCTTTAATACTATGTCCATTATTTTTTCAAGCTCTCCACCGCTTCCACCTATAAATACTGAATCCGCAGCAGGCAGTTTCTCTATCACATCTGCAGCACTGGCATTAATGATATCTATATTATCAAGTCCGAATTTTCTGGCATTTTGCGCTATAAGCTCACAGCCTTCTTTCATTCTTTCAACTGCATATACTGTTCCATATAAGGCATGCATGGCAAGTTCTACAGAAACCGAACCTGTTCCTGCACCGATGTCATACACTATGGCATCCTTAGCCGGTGATAACCTGCTTACAACACTTGCCCTGATTTCGCGCTTTGTCATAGGAATATCTGCACGTATAAAACTCTCATCTGGCAAACCTGTCATAACAGCTGCCTGTGGATAATGATTATGAACCGCCATAACTGTTAGTCCTGCTGCCGTATATTCTGCATATTTACTTACGTGCCCTGATAATATCTTTTCATTATCATATGACAGATTCTCACCTATCCATATATCTGCCCCGCCCAGTCCAGACTCACAAAGCCGCTTACAGATATGAGAAACATCGCCCTGCGTAAGAAAATATGTCCATTCATTAGTTAAGACAAGAGGAATATAATTCTGTTTCTTACCATGCAGACTGACCATTGCCGCCATCTCCCACGGCTGTCCTATCTTTGAAGCAAGATATATAACAGAAGATATTCCAGGAAGAATATTTATATCATACTTTTTTACAACACTTCCCTCCTGTGCTTTATAAAGCTGCTCTGAAAGTTTCTTTGTTCCGCTGTAAAAGCCTGTATCACCTGACATTAAAACTGCATATATTAAAGCCTTTTCTTTGTTTATAATATCGTAAATCTCCCCGGCTGTAACAGCAAAAAATAGTTTTTTATCTGTGTTACTATAAGCCTCAAGCAGTCTTTTAGAACCTATAATAACATCTGCGTGTTCTATTGCTTCACTTGCCTGCTGTGTAAGACATTTTCTGCTGCCCGGCCCCATTCCTATGATATACACCTGTTTCATCTGCTTCTCCCTTATATCACTCTGCTTTTTAACCATATGATAAGCCGTATTTACAGCTTTTCAAGATACTCTATTACCTCTTTGATACATTTTCCTTCATGTTCAACAGGTCTTTTTATAACCACAACATCCGCTCCTGTCTGTTCTGCTGCCATAAGCTTCTCATTGTATCCACCGCTGTTTCCTGACTCTTTAGTCACGAGCACATCTATGTGAAACTGTCTGATTAATGCTGCATTTATTTCTGTAGAAAACGGTCCCTGCATTGCTATAAGATGTGCTGGAAAAAAGCCTGCATCTATAGCATTCTGAAGCATACACGGATCAGGCAGCAGCCTTAGATAAGCTCTCTTTTTATAGTCTTTTATATTGACATATTCAGGGATGTTCTTACTTCCTGTTGTAAGTAATATATTTTTTTTAAGATAAGCGTTACTGTTTAGAATAGAAACAGCCTCTTGCATAGTGTCTGTATACACAAGCCTGTCATCTAAGGATGCTCCATCCTCATATGCTGCTTTGGGAACCGTTTCCTCTCTTAACACTCTTATGTACTGTACATCCGCTTTATCACATACATCTTTTATACTGCGTGTTACTACTCTGGCATATGGATGTGTTGCATCTATAACAATATCCGGTTTTATATATGCAAGTTCCTTTTGCATAGCTTCCTCATCAAGTCTGCCTACATGTATGTGAAGCTTTTCTTTATATATATTTTCAGATAGCTCTAAAATAATCTCTTTTCCATATTCTGTCGTCACATATACATGCGTGATAAACCCTGTATCACTTTTTTCTGCCAGATATCCGCACAGTCTTCTTCCCTCTGTCGTGCCTGCAAAAAGCATAACAGTAACATTTTTCATCATATAACCTTGTACCCTCTTGGTGTAACCATCCTGCCATCTATAACCTTAGTATGGCTGTTTCCTATATATACAGTTGTAAACATATCAACATCACATTCTGCCAGTTCTTTAAGCGTAAGTATCTCTGCCTTTTCATTATCCCTGCCTATATTTTTAACATATCCGCATATTGTATCTGGTGATTGTATCTTAGACACGATCTCACATGCCTCTTTAAGATATCCAGCTCTTCTTCGGCTGGACGGATTATATATGCACATTACCATATCACTGTCTGCAGCAGCCCTCACTCTTTTCTTTATAAGCTCCCATGGTGTCATGCAGTCACTTAAACTTATAACAGCAAAGTCATGTGATAACGGAGCTCCAAGAATAGCTGCACCACTGCTTGCTGCTGTCACACCTGAGATAACCTTTATCTGTACTCTTTTTTGAGCAAGCTCATATACAAGACCTGCCATGCCATATATCCCGCTGTCACCACTACATACAAGTACTACCTCCAGGCCTTCCTCTGCCTTATCTATAGCGTACTGGCACCTCTCTTTTTCCTGCATCATATCTGTAGAATAATACTCTTTTTCAGGAAAATACTGTTTTAATATGTTAACGTATGTCTTATATCCAACTATAAGCCCGGCATCAGAAATAGCTGCAAAGGCTTCTAGTGTCATATTATCTTTAGCCCCGCTTCCAAACCCAACTATCTTAAGCATACATACCTCCTTGTTTTACGAAGTAAAATGCGACTGCCCTTGCAGGAGCAGAGGTATTTATCTCCTTTATATTTTATGATTTTAACCGTTTCTTACATAATTATCATTCTATGCATATATTGCCACTGTCACTCCGTCACAGACTGTTTTTTTTACAATACATCTTTTATCTTTTGAGGCTGCACATGCACTTCTCTCACACACATTATCAACTCCAACCTTGTCCTTAACAAAGCCTGATGCAGTGAATTCACCTCTGATAGTGTTAAGATATTGTGCTGAATATGTTTTATATGGTACTTTCAGTTCCCGTGCAAAATCTATTATCCCCTGTTCGTCAGCTTTTCTGTCAACAGAAACAACTGCCGCTATTCTTTCCATAAGCAGGTCATTCTTATCACATGTACTGCTTACCGCTTTTCTTATCTGCCCGCTTGTTTTTCCTCTTTTACAGCCTATTCCTACGAAAAGATCCATAGGCACAAGCTTTAATGTACGCCTGAATATCATATGGTCAGACGGACTTGTTATAATCTGTATTCCACTTTCATATTTATCTATACTGCTTTGTCCGGCTGTTCCATATGCTTCCTCTCCAAACATTGTAAGCTGCCCATTCCACTTTTTAACAGTTTTTTCTAACAGCTTTTTATATGCTTTATCACCTGCTATTCCGACAGGTTCACCATTCAGCACTCTGCCTGATATATCCTGAATCATAACAGGATTAAGTATACGCATATTGTTCTCCCTGGCAAACATATCAACTGCAAAAACACCTCTTGCATCCGTAGCTGTTGTAATAACTGGCACTGCACCTATTTTACATGATAACTGGCTGCACCATTCATTTGCACCTCCAAGATGCCCCGAAAGAAGAGATATAAGGAATCTTCCCTGTTCATCAGCAACTAATACTGCTGGATCTGTAACCTTGCTCTTTATGTATGGTGCAAGAGTTCTTACCGCAATAGCAGCTGCACATATAAACAGTATTCTGTCACAATTCATAAACTGCTCACGTATAACTCTTCCAACCGAATCAAATGATATGACGTTATCATAATTATCTGAACATCTTGAGTGACAGTATATATCAACATTCATATCATCGTTTATATCATTGTTTATATCATCCTTCATGCTCTGTGCAGCTTTTTTAGCCACTTTCATGCCATCATGCGTAAATGTAATAATGATAGTTCTCATTCTTATCTTCGATACTCCGTCTTAAAATCCTTATCATATAGTTTTGAAAATGCATATTTATCACCAAGGAAATCTCCTACCATAACAAGAGCTGTCTTTGTTATGCCCTCTTTTTCTGCCGTTTCTGCGAGTTTATCAAGCGTTGTCCGTATACATTTTTCATCCTTCCAGCTTGCCTTATACACCAATGCACATGGAGTATCTGGTGTATATGCACCTTCATACAGCTTTTCCGTGAGTTCTTTAAGATGGGATGAACTAAGGAAGATAACCATAGATGTTTTGTGCTTTGCAAGTCTGCCTATATCCTCATTGTCTGGTACTGGCGTTCTTCCTGGCATCCTTGTGATAATAACTGACTGTGATACCGCTGGAACTGTATATTCACACTGCACAGCTGCTGCCGCTGCAAGAAAGCTGCTAACTCCCGGACATACTTCGCAGGCTATTCCATGCTTTGCAAGCTCTTCTATCTGCTCACGTATAGCCCCATATAATGAAGGGTCACCCGTATGCAGACGTACAACCTTTTTACCCTCATTTTCAGCCTTAACTATCACATCTATAACTTCATCCAGATTCATATATGCACTATTATATATCTCACATGATTCTTTTGCATACTCAAGCAACTCTTCATTGACAAGTGAACCTGCATATATAATAACATCCGCTTCATTTAAAAGCTTCATCCCACGAACAGTTATAAGATCCTTTGCACCTGGTCCTGCTCCAACAATCTTTACCATATAAATCTCCATTCTTCTATATACTTCTTATGCTTCATCTTTTATCTTTTCCAGCAGCTCATCTGCCAGCTTTGTTTTACCAAGTATTCCATATTCATTGGAAAATACTATGGCAGCAATCTTTATACTGCCTGCACTCCTTCTTTCGAGTACATTTTCAATACGTATCATAAGCTGTTCCATTACCGCTTCAAGCATGTCTGATTTTTTCAATATTTCAAGTGCTGCATCTGTTGTAACGCACCCTGGAAGCTGCCTTAGCACATCAGGTTTTGCACCTGCCTGCACTGCACACGTAGTAAGCACCTCCATACGTCCATCTGCAATCCTTGAATGTGTATTCATAATCCCTGCTCCAAGCTTTACAAGCTTTCCTATGTGTCCCACAAGAAGCATGCCTTCTGCTCCCGAAGCACACACAATATCTATAGTATCTCCTATATAGTTGCTGCATTTGATACTTCTTTTCAGTTCTATATTAAGAGTATTGAGTAAAAAATCCTGTCCATAATTACCAGGTGCTGCCAGCAGCATTTTCTCACCTTCTGCAACATGCATACTGACCTCTGTACGGATTGTATCTATAAGTGCCTGTTCGCTCATAGGCTCTACTATTCCTGTTGTTCCAAGTATAGATATGCCGCCTGTTATGCCAAGATTAGGATTAAAAGTTTTCTTTGCTATCTCTTCACCATCCGGAACTGAAATAACCACAAGAAGACCGCCATCATAGCAGTAATCCTCTGCTGCCTCCATCACACCTGCTTCTATCATCTTTAAAGGCACTGGATTGATAGCTGCTGCACCTACAGGTCTTGATAAACCTTTTTTAGTAATACGTCCGACACCTTTACCACCATCAACTATTATACGCTTATCGTTTTTTTGTTCATTCTGTCTTTTATCATAATATGCTTCTACATATGATACTTCTGCATACGATACTTTAGCATACACGTATATCCCATTCGTCACATCAGGGTCATCACCACTGTCTTTTCTTATCGCACATGATACTTGCGTATCCTTCATTGATATATCTTCAACATCCAGTAAAAGACTGACTCCTGATGGTGTCATAACTTTAACTTTGTCTGTTTTTCTTCCTGATAACAGCATCTGTGCAGCTGCCTTTGCCGCAGCACAGGCACATGTACCAGTAGTATATCCACATCTCATTTTCTGCTGGTTTTTATATACGTATCGTTCTAACATCTGCGCCACTCTTTATCATCATCTGCTGCCATATAAAACAATGCATTCATAACAGCCGCTGCAACATTACTTCCGCCTTTTCTTCCACGTGCTACTATATATGGCATACTGCTGTTTATAATATCTTCTTTGGCTTCAACTACATTAACAAAGCCAACTGGTACTCCAATAACAAGTGAAGGACAGAATTTTCCTGCATCATATAACTCTCTTATTCTCATAAGTGCAGTAGGTGCATTGCCAACAACCATAATGCATCCTGCATTACGTTCTGCCGCTTTTTCAACGCTGATGGCTGCCCGCGTTACTTCCCTTTTAGCAGCCTCACATGCCACATCTTCATCTGCCATATAACAGTTAAGCAGACATCCGAACTTTTCAGCCATCTTATGGCTTATTCCTGATTTTGCCATATTGGTATCCGTAACAATATCCACTCCTGAACGTATGGCATTAAGTGCCTTGTTAACTACTCCATCAGAAAATGTCATACTTGTCTCATATGAAAAATCTGCTGTGGTATGTATGACTCTTTTGACTATCGGTTTATACATATGTGGTATATCAGTAGTAAGTTCACTTTCTATTATAGCAAATGACTGTTTTTCAATATCCATAGGTTTCATATATAATCTTCTCCTTAATTCCTTCGGGTATTACATGATATTTATGTTATAGCTTCTTATGTTGGTACTTGATATTTGTTTTATAGTTTCTTCTGTTGGTACTTGATATTTATTTTATACAAGCTGCCTAAGTGCTTCTCTGTCTGGCTTTACAAGCACTTTCTTCCCCTGTTTTTTTGCATATTCTATCAGATCTTTTAATCCTTTATTCATAGCACCAACCTGACATCCTGTATCTATAACATAGTCTGATTCATCTATCTTTGCACATGCTTTTTTATATGTTTCTTCATCTATCGGTTCAAACATCCTGTTAACAATCACATCTTCAGCAAGCGACTTTGCTACAGGATATTCGCAATCATTTTCATATAGTATTCCTGCTAAAAATGCTATCCCTGCCCTCTGAAGCTCTCTATATGTAAATACACCTGTCCCTGCACCACCAACAACAAACACATGTGCCTTACCCTGTGGTCTCTTTAACTCTGCACTTCCATAAAGGCTGTTATATGTTCCCTGTGTGAGTCCATAAAGCCTGCTTATCCGCTCATCTGTAAATATGCTTTCAGGTCTTGCGAATTCTATGGTTTTATCTGTACCGATACACATAACGTAATCAGCCACCTTTGCTGCAAGTTCTATCTCATGTAAAGATACTATAACTGCAACTTTATCTCTTACTGCCATATCCTGTAATATATCAAGAAGCTCTATCTTATGTCTTATATCAAGAAAAGACGTCGGCTCATCTAAAACAATAATCTCTGGTTTCTGACATATCGCTCTTGCAAGCATAATACGCTGGCGCTGTCCATCACTTATCTGTGAAAAATCTTTATTCTCTATATCAGCCGCCGAAACCTTTCTTAAGGATTCTGTCACTATCTCTTCGTCTTCCTTTGTCAGCTTTCCGAAATAATTCGTATAAGGATATCTTCCCATAGCAACGACATCACGGCATGTCATCATCTCTGTCTTTATCTTTTCAGTAAGGACAACAGACATAGTTTTAGCATATTCCTTTCCTGTAAACTCGTCAGTCCTTCTGCCCTTTATGTATATGTTTCCTCCTATTGGATGCAATTCTCTTATTATGTTCTTCAGTATAGTTGATTTACCAGCCCCATTAGGTCCTATAAGTACAAGAATCTCGCCTGGTTTTACCTTCATGGCTATATCCGATAACAGTACTTTCCCATGATATCCTACACTTAAATCTTCTGTCTGCACATATATCTGTTCCATATATTCTCCACTTATACTACATTTTAAAAACTGCTTATTATTGTAAAAACATGCCATTACTTTTTCTGCTTAATCATAAGCCATATAACAACAGGCGCACCAAATATTGCTGTCACTGTTCCTATAGCAAGCTCAGATGGTGAGAATATAGTTCTTGCAATAAGGTCACAGAACATACAGAATACTGAGCCACTTAAGAATATGGCAGGAATGGTTATTAATGGTTTCGTTGTTTTAAGTGATAATCTCGTTATATGTGGCACAGCTATTCCAACAAAGGATATAGGTCCTGCAAGAGCTGTAACACATGCTGAAAGTAAACTTGAAAGTAATACTATACATACTCTGAAAAATTTAATATTGATTCCCATGCTCTGTGCGTATCCCTCACCTAAAAGATAAGCGCTTATCGGCTTGGAAAACAGAAATGTAACAATCGCTGTAGGAAATATTATAAATGCTGCAAGCTTTACAGTTGCCCATGAGCTTCCAGAAAAACTACCCATTGCCCAGTGTGTAAGATTAGCTATATTAGAATCATTGGCAAATGTTATACATAAATCTGTTATTGCAGAACATATATAGCTTATCATAATTCCAACCACTAATAACATGGACATGCTTTTTACCTTATTGGCAAAAAACAGTACATAAAGCATGGCAAACAGTGAACCAACAAAGGCTGCTGCAACCTGTGCCCAAAGCGGCATGCCGGAAACATGTTCAAGTAAAAATATCATCGTAATAGCAACAAACATCTTGGCTCCTGATGATATACCAAGCACGAAGGGACCAGCTATAGGATTTCTGAAAAAAGTCTGCAGCAGAAAACCTGATAGTGATAATGCTCCACCAAGAATAGCTGCCATACATAATCGTGGAAGGCGTATTTTCCATATAATATTGTATTCAGGTGTTCCAGAATCACCTTTTAAAAATATTATCTTACCAATCTGTACAGGAGATATATGAACATTTCCTGTATTAATATTCATTATAACTGCTGCTGCCATTAATATAAGCAGCGCAACATAAACAAACTGATAGCGGAATATCTGTTTAAATTTATTATTTTTCTGATTAATGTTGTTATCCACACTTATCCTCATTTTTCTTTGCGTTCATCATATATTAATTCATTGTTTATCAACCCTGTGCTTATCAAAATGACTGTCTCATTAAGATGTATTTGCTTAATGTGACAGTCATTGATACTAATATTTATTCACTTTATTTAAGCTTTTTTAAATATGTAAGCTCTGATGTGCCAGCGTCTGCTTTAAACATAAGATTGATATCGTTGATCATGCTTCCGATTGTATCTGCAATCTGGAAGAAATCTGGTGTTGTACACCATACATTGCCATCCTTAACTGCCTTTAAATCAGAAAGTACACTGTTATAAGACGTAAAATCAGCCATTGTAGATGGCTTACCACCTAAATTCCATACATATATAATGTAATCTGCATCTTTAGCCTTCTCATAGAAGCTCTCGATTCCAAGCTCCTGTGTACCTGTCTTATCAGGGTTAAGATCAGAGAATATATAGTTACCACCTGCTATGTTAACCATCTGTGCAAGATAATCACCTGCATTTCTTACATATAGCTTTCCCTTTGATGTTATATAGAATACTGCAACAGACTTTCCTGTATTCTCTGCCTTAGAGAGTGTATCCACATAAGCAGCCTGTTCGTTAAACATAGCTGTAGCAGCCTCCTCTTCATTGCAAAGAGCAGCATATAGCTTAGCCCACTCTACTCTGCCTAAAGGATGATCCTCATAGGTAGACTGGTCTAATATATAATTAACTCCAAGTTCCTTTAACTTAGCTGCAACGTCAGGCACACTTGTAAGCATAGTTGAATATATGGCAAGTGAAGGTGAACCTGCTATGATTGATTCATAATTAGGAGCCTTATAATCACCAACATATGTAAGCTTTCCATCATCAAAGGCTTTCTTTACGGCATCTATATACCATGATTTCTTATCATAAGTAACCTGGCTTATGCCTGAAAGACAGTTACTCGCATTCATAAGCGATGTAACTGGTGTAGATGATACAAGCATGTTAGTTACAGGAGCCTTTAATACTAATGTATCTGCATCTACCCCTGATGGTGTAGACATTCCATCTGGAACAAGTAATATTTTAGACTGCTTTGATACAATAGCTGTATCTTCATCTCTGTTAGTTATAGTAAGAAGCTTATAACCGCCCTTATAATAATCTACAGAAAAAAGCTTTGCATACTTAAGCTCCATAGAATGATCGAACACTAACTGACCATCATAATTGTTTCCATTGTCCGCATTGTTTCCTGAGCTTGTACCACATCCACCCATTACTAAAGTTGATACAAGCATTACCAGCACAAGTAATAGTGCAAGAAATCTTTTCTTCTTCATTCTTTTTTCCTTTCCTTTTTCATATGAAGATGTATGGTTATCAACGTATATGTGATAACCGGAAGATGATTGCGTCATTCTCTGCAGAAAGGAACGGCACATATATACAGATATGCTTTGTTTATATATGCCGGCATAAAAATCAATAGTCTGTTGTTCTCGCAACGACTATTGTGACTCTGCCTGTAAACCGGTCTTCTGACTCACAGATCATAAGTGATATCCGCCTTCCCGGATTGTATTGTATTACTCTCCAGTGGCATAATGGATACCGCCTCCCTGTATACAGCAGCGGAACTGTTCAGGATTCACACCTGATTCCCTGAAGTAAATGATATATGTTTTAACATATTGCTCCATATATTAGCTACTTCGTTTACAGTGATTATTTCGTTATCATCTATATTATAATTATTTAAAATATAATTATAATGATATATTATTTCATATAATCCTTTTAAATGCAAGATATTTATTTAACCCCGATATCACAACCTCCGATATCATTATTTGCAGCCATCCTTCATCATTTCATTTTCTTTGACAAAAACTTTACTATGTAATCATAATTCTCTGGTAAATGGGGAAATGTACAATTCGTACAATCTTTAATCTTCTTTCCACTTTCCCGCTCAATAATCCGAGGATTGCCTGGACAATCCTCATACTGGTTCAGTGGGCAATAACAAAAAAGGCAGTTAAAATCCTGCCCCTCTTCTATCTTATGACATGGAAAGTATTTACATTGTTCATTCTTAAAGTAACGGTAACTGTTCTGCATAATAATTCTCCATTCTTTCGTGTAAAAAATCTTATTTTTCAATCTAATCTCCTATCTCAATATTGGAAATTGGTAAAATATCACTTCAGCTGCAAATGTATGAAAAATATTTTCTTCCCTGCTCCTGCGCAGCACCGATGCTGTTATAAAATGCGATTGATGGCGTGTTCCATTCTAGACAGCTCCATTCTATTTTAGAATATCCATCCTCTTTAACGTATTCTTCTATTCTAGAAAAAAACTTTTTACCCAGGCCGCGATGACGATATTCTTCTTTTAAAAGGAAATCCTCAAGATGCACCCCTGCCTCGCCCGCAAATGAGCCAAACACTGGGTAATAAATAGCATATCCTATGATTTCTTCATCATATTGTGCAATCAATACTGTTGCTATTTTCTTTTCAAAAATCCAATAACGCAACGTTTCCTCTGTGGCCGTCATATCCTGAGGTCTTTTCTCGTATTCTGCCAGATTTTTTATAAGCTTTTGTATAATTTTAATATCACTTATATCTGCTTTTCTTACATTAAATAATCCATTCATTACCTGATAACCTCTTTTTATATTAAATTCTGATGCTGTTATTTATTATACCATATGTTACTCTTTATTTGCCATGCTCTCATAAACCCGCGCTGCGCACTATATCGCCCTGCTACTTTGGCTGCCTTTTTCTCATTTGCCTGTCCTAATGTCCTTGCAAGAAGCGCATTAGTTCCAACTCCGGTTCCTATTCCAACTGCTACCATGAGCATCTGAACCATAAGCTTATTTACCGGCATCTCCTTCATCTTATTACTTTCTGCCATCTTAATCCTCCTTGTTTTGCGAAGCAAAATCCGAACCCTTTGGTGAGGAGAGGATTTAGCCTCATTGTTTTGCGAAGCAAATGTCTGCTATGCATTTGTCCTCATTTTTCTGCATAAAAAAATGTGTACTTATCACATAAGCTGGACTTACGCTGATAAGCTACACACTTTTAACTGCAATATATATTTTTATCCTGTGTGACAGCAGATACACACAAAAAAACGAGCAGCAAAACTGGATTTACGCTAGTCTGCTACTCATTCATTCATATATTATATTGGTGGTTTTTCAAAAAGTCAAACAAAAATTATTCATTTACAGTTTTTTATATAACAAATATAAGTGATTTTTTTCTATTTATAAACAGGGAAAAAAAAGATATAATCTAATTGAAAAAGTGAAGTGAGGAGAAAAAAAGATGTATTCATTACTGATTGCAGTAATCTATTTAATATTTATTAGTCTGGGGTTACCGGATTCACTTCTTGGCTCTGGTTGGCCTGCAATGCATGCCGCATTTTCGGTGCCGTCTTCCTATGCAGGATATGTGTCTATGGCAATTTCATTTATGACGATTATTTCAGCACTGCTTAGTCCTATAATGATAAAAAGATTCCATACGAAGTGGATAGTTATTGTATCAATATTTCTAACGGTTATGGGTTTAATAGGTTTTTCTATTTCTACATCTTATGCCATGTTGTTTGTTTTTGCGGTTCCATATGGTATGGGGGCTGGCGCTATTGATGCATCTGTAAACCATTATGTGGCCAATAACTATTCAGGATCTGTCATGAATTTTTTACACTGTTTTTATGGTGTAGGTGCAGTCATAAGTCCGAATATTATGGCAGTGGCATTAAGTAAGGCAAGTTGGAATGAAGGATACCGGTGGACTGCATATATTCAGATTTTTATACTATTAATTTGCATTATTTCCCTTCCATTATGGAAAAAGAATGAAAGTGATTCTAATAAACAGGAGGAAGAAGTTGCAGGAATACGTGAAGCATTAAAACGTCCCGGTGTAGTGCTTACATTAATCGCATTCTTTGCATATTGTTCTGGAGAAGCGACATGTTTCCTTTGGACCTCGAGCTATTTTGCAGGAGTAAAGGAAGGACTAACGGATCATCTTATTGCATCATTTGGCTCGCTTATATTTGGCGGACTCATGCTAGGAAGATTAATATCTGGGTTTGTATCAAATAGGCTTGGAGACAAAATGCTAATAAGAATAGGAATTTTTGTTGAAGTGGTCGGGATACTACTCGTAATGATACCTGTGGCTAGCTTTATTCCTGCTGCAATTGGTTTTGTGATAATTGGTACAGGTATGGGACCTGTATATCCAGCGATTCAGCATATGGCACCAACAAACTTTGGTGAAAGATATAGTGCAGCCGTTATTGGACTTCAAATGGCATCAGCTTATATGGGTAGTACATTTATGCCAATGATTTTTGGAAATATTCAGGAGAAGATTGGAATTGGTATTATGCCGTTTTATCTGCTGATATTTGCAGTTTTAAACATCTGGATGCTTGAACGAACTTATGTGGTATTGACTGGCACAAAGTATGCCAATTTCTCACGTAGATAAAATTTAATTGCTTTCTCATTTTCCTGATAGACACTTAATTTTAATTTTGATCTGAATTCCTTTGCATGATTTAGAAGTTGTTTTCCGATACCTTTTGATTGCATTGTTTCTTTTACAAAAACACCTTCGATATAGTCATCATTCAATCCAATGAAGCCATCTATCTGCTTTGTACAGTCATCCTCATGTACATATATTTCTGCGTGAGGAAGCTCATCAGCTAATAACAATAATGCTATAAATTGCTTTTTATTCTCATTCACTTCTCGGATTTTCATATCTATTACTCCGTCAAATTGGAATTTGCCAGTCAATTACTTATCTTTTTCCAAAGAAGTAAGAATAGCAATCCTCATTACAACAATCGCTTTATTCATACAATTACACTTCTTTGTAAAATTCTAATTCTTTTCTTTATTTTATTTCCATTAGTCAGATTGAAAGTTAGAGATTTTTCATTTTTGTTATGAACTCTTCATAACTACATTTTCCCATTGTCAAATCCATCATGGCTAAATATTTCATTTCATTCTGAGTATATGGAATATTAATACATGACTCTAATAATTTTTCTTCGTTTTTCAAAGGTGTTATCACATTCTTTTTGTTTTTGTAGGCATAGTAATAACGAACCCCAAATTTTCTTTGAGAGACAGCATTTAAATGTATGCCATCTGGATTTGCTGACAACCCCTGGGCAGTTACAAAATATACATGATTATGATCATTGGCATATCGTAATAATTCTTTATTCACCAAGTCATACTCTGTACAATTAAAACCAAAGCCTATCTTTCCTAAATAGTCACCAAGTCCTCCAATAATAAACGGTACATCGTCTAAATTAAGTTCATTTTTTAAAGCCTCAAAAATTGTATGTAATTTTTCA
>OGLN01000246.1_pt1 | contig 43877 bp, 43 predicted proteins | sample 1572641 | NCBI WGS metagenome assembly OGLN01 (sample SAMEA2581903, study PRJEB24529) | metagenome | biome: Human gut stool | place: China | collected 2011
GCGGGAACGACTTGCCATGCTCATAGCCGCAGTACGTCAGAAGATTACAGCCAATCGAGGTTGCTACTTCCTTCTGCGTCAGATTGCGGGTCACACGGTATTCCCGGAAGCGCCGGGCTACCAGCTGTTCACGAACCTTGCCTACTTCTTTCACATTCATAACACAACACATACCTTCTTTCACGCATCTACGATTTGTTCCACATAAAGGGAATTGATATTTTCCCAATCTTCCATCGTTACACAGCCCTGTCTGCCCAGCAGATAAGAAACCACGCTGAACCGGGAATCCAAGTACGGATGCAACTTAACCGCATCACGCAGTTCATCATAGGTAAGCGGTTTTGCGGTCATTTTTACATTAATCGGCTTCATCTTTTACTTTCCTTCTTCCATATCATTTTCCCGACTGTACACCCGTTGCCAGGTGATCTGTAATTTGGATTGTGATAACAAACTTGTTATCACACAAACGATGATAACAGATTTGTTATAAGCTGTCAAGGAAGGAGGGCAGAAAATGATACAAAAAATGATAGACGTAAGAACCGACCACGATGAAACACAGCGTGAGTTAGCAAAAGCAATCGGATATCATCAAGTGCAGATTGCACGATATGAAACCGGAGAGAACACACCACCCATTCAATACCTGGTAAAATTCTGCGAACATTACCACGTCAGCGCAGACTATATTTTAGGGCTTCCAAGGGGGCTTGAATGGCCACGGGGGTAAGGTGCATTACCTACAAAAATGCATATGAAATCCCCCATATTATACAGGGGGGATTTCATCCCGAAAGACGGCGCTCTGATGGTGGCTTTTTGATCGCTGCGGCGATGAGGATACCAGGCCGCACCCAGAGCGCGAAGGCAGCTGCTACGGCCTTCCCAATGCAGAGTGACACACGCGCCTACGGCGCTGGTCATCGGGAAAGGCCGGAATAGAAAGAAAAAAATGGAAAGACCTCCGGCGGCAACGCTGGAGGTCCTCCCATACCTGGTGCATGATTGGAGAAGCATGTAAATTTTGTTCAATTGAGAGTAGACGTAGAGCGCATTTGGGCTGAATGGGCATCCGGATCAAAGATTGCGCTTCCGGGGTCCCCTGTGCGGCCCCGGTGCAGAGTTTACGGGTTTTAGTCACAGTGTTTTTACGCACGCTGGGCGTGCGCGCTCAGTATGAGTCAGTACTGCACCTATTTGAAAACAATTCCGGCCCGGGTAGCGTGTACCGACTGCGTTTGCAGTCAGCGCACAAGCCACCCGGGCCGCCGTTATTATTGTATCTGGTACCTGAAGCGATCATAGGTGTTTGTCCATTGTTTTTTCCACTCTTGCCGCATGAGCCAGTGTCTCACTTTCCCCATTGCTCCAGATACTGCTCCAGGCAGAGACCCTTCTTGTAGATATCCTGGGCGTACTCCCTACCGACATACCGATAATGCCACGGCTCATACACGATTCCGGTGACATCCGTCTGGTCCGTGGGATAGCGCAGGATGAAGCCATAGCGCCAGCTGTTTTCCAGCAGCCACTTCTGCACGGCGGTGTTCTCCTGGTTGGTGTCCAGCAACTGATAATTGACGTCCACAATGTCCACCGCCAGCCCCAGCTGGTGCTCGCTGGTGCCGGGGACCGCCACCTGATGCCCGGCCTTCTCCCGGGCCTCCTCCCGGCTATAGCCCTGCTCCATCCACTCGGACACCTTGTTGTCATGCAGAGTCTGCTGGAAGTCCTGAGTCCGGTAGGCAGAGCAGATCACCGGCGTCAGACCGGCGTCGTAGCATCCGTCGATCATGTCCATCAGCGCGTCATAGCAGCGCTTGTCGATCTCAAGGCCGTTGGGCAGGGTCACCAGGTCCACCGTCCAGTCCTCCGGCACCTGATTCCAGGGGTTCACCAGAGTCAGAAGCTCCGGTATAGGCTCGGGGTCCGGCTCCGGTTCGGGGTCCGGAGTCGTGGGCTGGTCATGGGAAACGGGAGTGGTGTTGGAGTTGTCCGGCAGCACCTGGGGCTGCTTGTTCAGCTCCACGATCAGCACCACCGCCAGAATGACGGCGGCGCACAGGGCCGGGATCAGCAGCCAACGGCGGCTATTTTCTCGCTTTTCCAGCCGCCGGGACGGCTGTTTTCTGCTGCTTTGCATGTGAAGTGATTCTCCTTTTCAGTTCCGCAGCGTAGCGGGATATGTACCGTTTTCGTGGAGCCGGGCCAGTTCCTGGGCCACGGCCTGGCGGTCCTCGTGATAGGTCATGCCGAACCAGCGGTCCGCCGAGTGCAGCACGGACACGGACAACTGCCCCTTCTTCAGCAGGTCCCCTACCATGTTGGGCAGCAGGCACTCGGCCTTCAGCTCCTCCGGCGGCAGGGCGCGGAGGAAGTCCTCCAGATAGGTCTCCATCTGGTCAAAGATCGACGGCATGAAGCCCCAGAAGTTCATGGACACCGGCGTATCCGCCGCCAGCTCACGGCGCTGGCCGTCGGCCACGTCGGCAATGCTGCCGTCGGGGAACAGCTGGATTTTCAGGGCCTCGTGAATCCCGGCCAGATGGCCGTTTTCCACCTGGCAAACGCCCCGGGACACGGTGCCGTGGGCGCTGACGGTGTTGCGCAGCAGATAGCCCACCATGGTGGCCTTCCCCTGCTGCGGCAGACGGCCCAGCTCCTCATAGATGGCCCGGTAGGCGTCCACGCCGTAATAGTCGTCGGCGTTGATGACGCAGAAGGGCTCCTGCACATAGGGCCGGGCGCACAGCACGGCGTGGGTGGTGCCGAAGGGCTTGGTACGCCCGGCGGGCACGGTATAGAAGGTCGGCAGACTGGAATAATCCTGCACGGCGTAGCATACCTCCACCGGCTCCCCGTCCCGGGCCGTCAGCCCGGCAATCCGGTCGCCGCAGAGGCTGCGCATCAGGTCCTGCATATCGTTTTTGATAATGAACACGATCTTGGTGAAGCCCGCCCGGATGGCGTCGTGGATGGAGTATTCCATCAGAATTTCGCCGCTGGGGCCTACGCCGTCCACCTGTTTATTTCCGCCATAGCGGGAGCCAAGCCCGGCCGCCATGATAACAAGCGCTGCCTTCATATCTGTTTTCCTCCTCATATTCCGGACCCAGTGTTCCGCGCCGGGTCCGACAGTGTAGTTCATCATACCACATTTTTTCCGCCGCTTCAACCGTTTTACCGTATGAAACCGGGAAGCAGGCTGGTAAATATGGGGAAATTCATAAAATTGTTACAATTTGGGATGGAAATTTGCGGCCGCAGGATATATAATAGGAGACTGTTATAATAGGTGTGCTTTGCGAAGCGGCGCACCGGCGACTTATCCCATTGCAAAGGAGACACGCTATGACAACCGAAAAGACCTCCTCCCCCCGCCGCAGCGGGGCGGATTGGTTCGGCCTGGTCGCCTTCGCCGTGCTGGTGATCTGCAGCACGGTGCTGGTGGTGCGGCTGATATCCACCAAGTTCCTGCCCACCGGCCAGCTGCTGCTGGCAGCCGGGGTGCTGTTGGTGCTCAGCTGTCTGCACGGCTGGGTCCAGCTGCCCCGCCGGGAGAAAACCGGCGGCAAGATCGCCTGCGGCATCGTGGCCCTGGTGCTGGCCGCCGCCATGCTCTATGGCGCGGTGGCTCTTGGTTCCGTGCAGCACGCCATTACTGACATCGCCGATAAATCCGCCGAGACCGACATTACCTGCGTCATCGTCAATACCGATGACCCCGCTCAAAGCATTGACGACATCAAGGGCTATCTGCTGGGCATTCTGGAGGACCGGGATACCGAGAACACCCAGTCCCTGCTGCAGCAGCTGCAGGAGAAGCTGGGAGCGGCAGAGCACACGGCATACGCCTCCCCTGCCCTGCTGACCGACGCTCTGTACGACGACCAGGTGGGGGCCATCCTGCTGAACAAGGGGTATATCCCCCTGCTGGAGGAGCAGGAGGGCTATGCCGACTTCTCCGACCGCACCCGGATTCTGTATGAATACACCACGACCAAAACCGTGGAGCCCACCCCGGCGGATACCAACGCCCCGGTGGACGTGACCAAGGACCCCTTCGTGGTCTATTGCAGCGGCATCGACGCCCGCAGCAGCAACATCAACATCACCAGCCGCAGCGATGTGAACATTCTGGCGGTGGTGAATCCCACCACCCGGCAGATCCTATTGGTGAATACCCCCCGGGACTACTATCTGCCCCTGGCTCACAACGGCCAGTTGGACAAGCTGACCCACGCCGGGATCTACGGCACCGGCGAGTCCATGCAAACCCTGGACAACCTCTACGGCACCCACACGTCCTTCTATATGCGGGTGAACTTCGCCGGTCTTACCAAGATCGTGGACGCTCTGGGCGGCGTGGACGTGTATTCCACCAAGAGCTTTTCCATGGGTGGGTACGACTTCACCGAGGGCGTCAATCACCTGAACGGTGAGGCGGCCCTGTGCTTCTCCCGGGAACGGTACGCCTTTGCCGATGGCGACAACCAGCGGGGAAAAAACCAGATGGCCGTGATCCAGGCCATCATCAGCAAGGCGTCCTCCCCTGCCGTGCTGAAGAACTATCAGACGCTGCTGTCCTCCCTGTCCGATGCCTTTCTCACCAGCCTCAGCTATGACGACATCGCCTCCCTGGTGCAGATGCAGCTGCAGGATATGTCCGGCTGGCACGTCACCAGCTACGCCGTCTCCGGCTCTGGCGATACCTCGTATTGCTATGCTCTGGGCGATGCCGCCTGGGTCATGCGCCCCAATATGGACACCGTCAATACCGCAAAAGAGCTCATCCGCCAGGTCATGTCCGGCGAAACGCCTCAGCTCCCCTAAGCGGCACACGCAAAAAGATATAGAGAAAAAACAAGGAGAAAACCCATGAGTTATCGTCGCAGAAATGCCTATTCATCCTATTACGGTTCCCGGGGCGGAAGCCGGGGCCCGGCAGATTGGCTGGGACTGCTGGCCCTGCTGTGCATGCTGGTGTGCAGCGTGATCCTGCTGGTGCGGGTGCTGGACGCCGGGGTGCTGACCACGGTGCTGACCGTCGTGTTCATCCTGGTGCTGGTGCTTCTCAACGGACTGCACGCCTTTGTGCAGCTGCCGGTGCGCCGCAGTGTGGCCGGGAAGCTGGTCTGCTCCGTGGTGGCCCTGGTGCTGTCTGCCGCCATGATCTTCACCTCCACCGCCGCAGGCTCCTTTATGAAGTTCCTGTCCAACATCACCTCCGGCGGCTCCGCCAAGACCACCGTTTCCGTGGTGGTTCGGGCGGATGACAAGGCCGAAACCGTCAACGACACCTTCGGCTATACCTATGGCATCCTGGAGGCCCTGGACCGGGAGAACACCGACGCCCTGCTGTCCCACATCGAGGACGGCCTGGGCCAGGTGCAGACCGAGGCCTTCGGCACCCTGCCCCAGCTGGCCGATGCTCTGCTGAATAAGCAGGTGGACGCCATCATCCTCAACAACAGCTATTTCTCCGTCCTGAAGGGCACAGAGGGGTATCAGAGCTTCTCCAAGGACGCCAAGGTCATTTACCGGTTCTCCATTGACAACCCGGATGCAGAGCCCATTGCCCCCAACGCCAACATTTCCCGGGAGCCCTTCGTGGTGTATTGCAGCGGCACCGATGAGCGGGTGGATTATATTCCCCTGAACAGCCGCAGCGATACCAATATTCTGGCTGTTGTGAACCCCTCCACCCACCAGATCCTGCTGGTCAGCACCCCCCGGGACTACTATCTGACGCTGCCCTCCAAGGGCCAGAAGGATAAGCTCACCCACTTCGGCCTGTACGGCATCGAGGAGTCCATCAAGGGCCTGGAGCAGCTGTATAACGTGGATGTGGATTATTACGCCCGGGTCCACTTTGCGGGCCTGGTGGGCGTTATCGACGCCCTGGGCGGCATCGACGTGAACTCGGACGTGGCCTTCAACACTGTGGGCATGGAGGTGCCCGACGAGGACGGCAGCGGCAACTTCCACTTCGCCGCCTACTCCTTCCAGCAGGGGCTGAACCACCTGGATGGCCGCCAGGCCCTGGCCTTTGCCCGGGAGCGGGACGCCTTTGACGACGGCGATATGCAGCGGGGCCGCAACCAGATGCTGGTGATCCAGGGCATCGTCAATAAGGCCGCCTCCCCGGCCATTCTCAAGAGCTATCAGGACGTTCTGAGCGCTGCATCCGATTCCATCGCCACCAATATGCCCAAGGAGGATATCATTTCCCTGGTGAAGATGCAGCTGCAGGATATGTCCGGCTGGAACATCACTACATACGGTCTTGCCGGTGAAAACAGCGCCGACTATTGCTACAGTCTGGGAAATGACGCCCGGTACGCCGTGGTCCTGCCCAATGAACGGATGGTTGCCACTGCCCAGGACCTGATCCAGCAGGTCCTTCGGGGTGAAACGCCTGTTGTGAACCCGTAACACAGAAAGGACGGAACGCTTATGAACGAACAAGAACAGCCCCGCCGCAGACGGCGCCGGCTATACCGCACCAGCGCCGATTGGTTCGGTCTGGCTGCTGTGGCCCTGCTGATGATATGCAGCCTGGTGCTGCTGGTGCAGCTGATGTCCACCAAGCTGCTGACGGACCTCTATCTGATTCTCATCGAGATCGTGCTGCTTCTGATCAACGCGGGCCATGTGATCATCCAGCTGCCCATCCGCCGGGTCAAGACCAGCAAGCTGGTGTGCGGCCTGCTGGCGGTGATCCTTTCGGGTCTGATGCTGTATGGCTCCGTGGCTGCTGCCTCCGGCAGGAGCGCCCTGCTGGCCATCGCCGGCAAGAACCTGCAGAAAACTACCTCCTATGTGGTGGTCATGGCGGATGATCCCGCCCGCAGCATCGGCGACACCGTGGGCTACACCTTCGGCATTCTCAGCCAGGACGCCGACATCAGCGCCGACAACACTAGCGCCCTGCTGGAGGACATCAAGGACGGCCTGGGCGGCAAGGTGGACACCACCACCTATTCGGAGCTGACCTCCCTGGCGGACTCCCTGTACGATGGAAACGCAGGGGCCATCATCCTCAATTCCGGCTATCTCACCGCCCTGGATTCGCTGGACGATTACAGCACCTTCACCCAGGACACCCGCATCATCTATGAGTTCAGCACCACCAAGGAGCTGGAGCCCATCAAGCCCAACGCGTCCATTACGTCCCAGCCCTTCGTCGTCTATTGCAGCGGCATCGACGCCCGCAGCTCGGACATCAATATCCAGAGCCTCAGCGACGTGAACATTCTGGCGGTGATCCATCCCCGGACCCACCAGATCCTGCTGATCAACACCCCCCGGGACTACTATGTGCCCCTGGCCCGCAACGGCCAGCGGGATAAGCTGACCCATGCCGGTATGTACGGCATCAACGAGTCCGCCGCCGTTCTGGGGAATCTCTACGGCGTGGAGGCGGATTACTACGCCCGGGTGAACTTCGCCGGACTGAAGAAGATCGTGGACGCCCTGGGCGGCGTGGACGTGAACTCCGACTATGAGTTCACCACCGTGGGCATGGAGGTGCCCAACGAAAACGGCGACGGCGTCCACATGGCGGGCTACACCTTCACCAAGGGCATCAACCACCTCAACGGTGAGCAGGCCCTGTGCTTTGCCCGGGAGCGCCACGCCTTTGACGACGGCGACAACCAGCGCGGCAAGAATCAGATGGCCGTGATCCGGGCCATCGTGGACAAGGCCTCCTCCCCTGCCATCCTCAAGGGCTATCAGAAGGTGCTGGACGCCGTGTCCACCTCCTTCATCACCAGCCTGACCTATGAGGACATCAGCAGCCTGGTGCAGATGCAGCTGCGGGACAACGTTCACTGGAACATCACCAGCTACTCTGTCAGCGGCGAGGGCGGCATGGAGCCGTGCTATTCCGCCGGAGGCGAGGAGCTGTGGGTCATGTGGCCCGACGCCACCCAGATCAACACCGCCAAGGGCCTGATCCAGCAGATTCTGAACGGCGAGACCCCCACCCTGCCCCAGGATTGACACAGGTACTCTAAACCCAAGCAAAATGCCCGGCAGTGCCGGGCATTTTGCGGGTCCGCAAACCAACGCGAGGATAGAAAGAGGAGAGAAGAACCATGAAAGAGAAAACCCTGGGGCATATTTATGCCCTGTTCACCATCCTGGTCTGGGGCAGCTGCTTCGTGCTGACCAAGGTCATGCTGACGGCCTACACCCCCACCCAAATCATCCCCCTGCGGATGGGGCTTGCATACCTGACCCTGTGGGCCCTGCGGCCCAAAACCATGAAGCTCCCCTGGAAGGACGAGCTGATGTTCATCCTCATCGGCATCACCGGCGGCAGCTTCTACTTCTTCCTGCAGAACACCGCCGCGGCCCACACCTCCGCCGCCAACGTCAGCATTCTGGTGTCCATGTCCCCCATCCTGACGGTGATTCTGGCCCAGCTGTTCTCCCGGAAGGGCGAAAAGCTGGGAAAGCTGGTATACATCGGCGCGGTGGTGGCCATTGCCGGTGTGGTGCTGGTGGTGCTCAACGGCACCCTGTCCTTCCACCTGAGCCCTCTGGGAGACCTGCTGGCCCTGGCCGCCGCCCTGATGTGGGCGGTATACTCCATCCTGGTGAAGAAATATACCGAGCGGTATGACAACTTCCTGGTGACCCGCCGGGTGTTCCTGTGGGCCTTCCTGACCTCCCTGCCTCTGGTGCTGCTGACGGACGGTCTGCCCAGTCTGACGCCCCTGTTCACCCAGCCCAATATTCTGATCTCCTGGCTGTTCCTGGGCGTATTCGGCAACGCCGTGTGCTTCGCCATCTGGAACATCGCCTTCAAGCGCCTGGGCGTGGTGGTCACCAACAACTACCTGTACGCCTCCCCCTTTGTTACCGTGGTGGTGGGCTGGCTGCTGCTGGACGAGAAGATCAGCTGGATGAGCATCCTGGGGGCGGTGCTGATCACCCTGGGCGTCATTTTCGCCAACAAGAGCACGGAGCAATAACGCCATGGAGATCCGAAAGAGCACGGCCGATGACGTCCCCGCCATTCTGGAGATCTTCTGGTCTGCCAAGGCGTACATGGCCGCCCACGGCAACCCCACCCAGTGGGGCGGCGACTATCCGGGCCTTCCCGAGCTGCTGCCGGACATTGCCCGGGGCGACAGCTATGTCCTGACAGACGGCGGCGTCATCGTCGGCACGTTTTCGTTTATCATCGGCGACGAGCCTACCTATCAGGTGCTGCTGAACGGACGGTGGCACGCGGACAGGCCCTACGGCACCATCCACCGCCTGGCCTCAAACGGTACAGTCCGCGGGGTGTCCCGGGTCTGCTTCGACTTTTGCACCGGCCTTTCCGACTATATGCGGGTGGACACCCACGCGGATAACCGCACCATGCAGGCCGCCATTGAGGGCTACGGCTTCCGAAAATGCGGGAATATCTACGCCTCCAGCGGCACCCTGCGCACGGCCTATGACTATGTGCGGGAGGGCTGATACCCGACTTGAAGTAAAAAGCGGCTGTCCACCTCGGTGGACAGCCGCTTTTGCAATCTACTGAATCAGCGATTAGCCGTTCTCGCGCATCTTGGCGAAGCAGTCGCTGCAATAAACAGGACGGTCGCTCTTGGGCTCGAAGGGCACGCGGGCCTCGCCGCCGCAGGCAGCGCAGGTAGCGGTGAAGAACTCCCGGGGGCCGCGGGCGGCGTTCTTGCGAACGTCGCGGCAAGCCTTGCAGCGCTGGGGCTCGTTCTGGAAGCCGCGCTCAGCATAGAACTCCTGCTCACCGGCGGTGAACACGAACTCCTTACCGCACTCCTTGCAAACCAAAGTCTTGTCTTCGTACATGATTTTACCCTCTCTTTGAGATGAAATATATTGCGTTCAGCTGTTGCTGATATCGCCGGATGAAAGCTGCCGCGCCACTTTGCGGCGAATCCGCTGCACGGCGTTGTCCACCGATTTGATGGGCTTGCCAACGGTTTCCGCGATCTCGCCATAAGCAAGACCGTCCAAAAATAACCCTAAAATCTTTTCCTCGAAAGCGGACAACTGTTTGCGGGTATTCTCCAGCAGACTGGCAGCCTTTTCTCTGTCGATCAGCAAACGCTCGGGATCGACCTGCGCGAAGACGGAATTTGCGTTCAGAAGCGAGGGATTCAAGGGGACAGATTGGTTAAGCGGTGCGTTCTTCTGGCTGGCATCCCGCCGGAGCGCGGAACACACCTGCTGATGGATGCAGAGCCCGGCGAAGGGCCGGAACAGTGGGGAGCGCTGGGGATCAAACTCCCGCATGGCCTTGATCAGGCCGAACATCCCCTCCTGCATAAATCTCTGGGCGCGAGCTTGGCTCATCATGCCAGTCTCCTCACTGTCACCGCCTGCCAGAAAATACGGGCGGGCACAGGAACGGACCAGCCAATGATACCGGGTGGCTAAAACGTCCTCCGCCTGACGCTGCCCTGCACGAATCAGGGAACAAAGTTCCTCGTCGGACAGGTTTTCTAATTGGTCATAGCGAAGTCCAGTATCCAAAACCATAGACATTATACCTTTTCACTAAATAATTTGTCAAGCCTTCTTGGGAAATTTGTGTATCCTGTGATGAAAATCACAGTTTTTTTATGAAATCAGCCAAAACGGAGGCCACCTGATGGGCAATTTCCGTGGTTTTCGCCTCCACCATCACCCGGATCAGGGCCTCGGTGCCGGAGGGACGGATGAGAATGCGGCCCTGGCCGCCCAGCTTTTCCTCCCAGCGGCGGGTCTCCTGCCGGAGACCTTCATCGGCCATGATGCGCTCCTTGACCCCGGGAGTGTGGGGGACCTCCACGTTGATGAGCTCCTGGGGATACTGGGGGCAGCGGGCGGCCAGCTGGGAGGCGGGGACGCCGCTGCGGCGGAGGGTCTGCAAAAATTGCAGAGCCGTCAGCTCGCCGTCGATGGTATTCCCCTGCTCGTCCACCAGCAGGCAGCGGTCCGCGTCGCCGTCGAAGGCGATGCCCAGATCGTACCCGCCGGAAACGACGCCCCGAGCCAGGGACTCCAGATGGGTGGAGCCGCAGCCGTTGTTGATGTTGACGCCGTCAGGCTCCGTGTGGATGAAGTCCGCCTGAAGCGGGAGCGCCCGGAACAGGTCCGGAGCGGTGGCGCTGGCCGCGCCGTTGGCGCAGTCCACCAGCACCCGCAGGCCGGTCAGGTCGCAGTCGATGCTGCCCAGCAGATGCTGCACATAGGCGCTGTGCAGGGCGTGCATACCGTGGTGGCGGCGGCCCACGGCGCCGTCCACGGAGGCCGGAAGCTCCGCATGGTTCAGGATCAGGTCCTCCACACGCTGCTCCATCTCATCGGAGAGCTTGTAGCCCTGGGCGTTGAAGACCTTGATGCCGTTGTAGGCATAGGGGTTGTGGGAGGCGGAGATGACGATACCGGCGTCCGCCTGCTGCTGCACCGTCAGAAAGGCCACCGCCGGGGTGGGGATGGTGCCCAGGGGCATCACGTCGCCGCCTACGGAGCAGATACCGGCCATCAGGGCCGCCTCCAGCATATCGGAGGAAATGCGGGTGTCCTTGCCGATGGTGATGAGAGGACGGCTGCCCTTTTCCTCTGTCAGGACGGCGGCCACCGCCTGTCCCACATGAAATGCCAGCTCCGCCGTCAGGGTCTGCCCCGCTATGCCGCGGATGCCGTCGGTGCCAAAGAGTTTTCCCATATTCCGATTCTCCTATTCGTTAGATTTCCAGCTGTTCCTGCCCCATGAAGTCCATGTGCAGGTGCTCGTATGCCTTGCGGGTGACGCAGCGGCCCCGGGGGGTCCGGGTCAGAAAGCCCAGCTGCATCAGATACGGCTCGTACACGTCCTCCAGGGTCACGGACTCCTCGCCAATGGTGGCGGCCAGGGTATCCAGGCCCACGGGGCCGCCGCCGTAATTCTCGATGATGGCCCGGAGCATCCGGCGGTCCACCGGGTCCAGGCCCAGATAGTCGATCTCCAGAGCCTGAAGGGCGTGGTCCGCCATTTCCCGGGTAATGGTGCCGTCGCCCTTGACCTGGGCAAAGTCCCGGACCCGGCGCAGCATACGGTTGGCGATGCGGGGGGTGCCCCGGGAGCGGCGGGCGATCTCCATGGCCCCCTCCGGCTGGATGGGGACGTTCAGGATCCCGGCGCTGCGGGTGACGATCAGGGCCAGCTCCTCCGGGGTGTACAGCTCCAGACGCAGGGTGACGCCGAAACGATCCCGCAGAGGGGCGGACAGCTGCCCGGCCCGGGTGGTGGCCCCGATGAGGGTAAACTTCGGCAGGTCCAGCCGGATGGAGTTGGCGGAGGGGCCCTTGCCGATGATGATGTCGATGGCGTAGTCCTCCATGGCCGGGTACAGGATCTCCTCCACGGAGCGGTTCAGACGGTGGATTTCGTCCACAAACAGAATGTCGTTTTCACTGAGGTTGGTCAGCAGCGCCGCCAGGTCGCCGGGCTTTTCAATGGCGGGGCCGGAGGTGATGCGGATGTTCACCCCCATCTCGGCGGCGATGATGCCGGCCAGGGTGGTTTTGCCCAGGCCCGGGGGGCCGTGGAGCAGCACATGGTCCAGAGGCTCCGTCCGGCGGCGGGCCGCCTCGATGAAAATGGACAGATTCTCCTTGGCCTTCTGCTGGCCGATGTATTCCCGCAGGGTGTGGGGGCGCAGGGACAGCTCGCCGCTGTCCTCCGGCAGGAAGCTCTTGGAAACAAGGGGCTCCTCGTAAATATCCGTTCCGAAGTCGATGCTCATGGGCCTGCCTCCTTACCGTACCATTTTCTTCAGCGCCTGGCGGATGATCTCCTCCAGGGGCAGGGCGTCCATGTCGATGCCCTTCAGGGCCAGGCCGATCTCCTGGGACCCGTAGCCCAGCACCGCCAGAGCCGCCGCCGCCTCGCCGCCCTTGTCGCCAGGCAGGGATACGGGTACCGCTCCCCCGCCCTGGGCGGAGAAGCTGCTCTGCTCCTTGGCCAGCTTGTCCTTCAGCTCCAGGATGATGCGCTGGGCGATCTTTTTCCCGATGCCCGGGGCGGCGGTCAGCGCCTTCTCATCGCCGGTGACAATGGACAGGGCCAGATTCTGGGGCGTGGCGGCGGACAGGACGGACAGGGCCGCCTTGGGCCCCACGCCGGAGACGCCGATGAGCATCCGGAAGCTGTTCAGCTCCGCCTGGGAGGAGAATCCGTACAGCTCGAAAATGTCCTCCCGGACGTGGAGATGGGTATACAGCTTGGCGCGCTCACCCTTTTTCAGCTGGGACAGGGTATAGTTGGTGGTGGCGCAGGCGTATCCCACGCCGCCGCAGTCGATGACGGCCAGATTGGGGCCGGTTTCGGCCACGGTGCCGTTTACATAGTAAAACATATCAGACGGTCTCCTTTACATCCGGATCCTTCCGCCGCAGGAGGCTGGTGGCGCTGCGGGCGTGGCACATGGCGATGGCCAGGGCGTCGGCGGCGTCGTCGGGCCGGGGGATGGACCTGAGCTTCAAAAGCCGGCGGGTCATGTCCATGACCTGGTGCTTGTCGGCCAGGCCATAGCCCACCACGGCCTGCTTGATCTGCATGGGAGTGTATTCATACACCGGCAGGTGCAGGCGCTCGGCGGTGTACAGAATGACGCCCCGGGCATGGGCCACGGCGATGCCGGTGGTAATGTTCTTGCTGAAAAACAGCTCCTCGATGGACATTTCATCGGGCTGAAACTGGGTGATGAGAGTCTCCATATCCTGGGCGATCTGCACCAGCCGGGCGGCCAGCGGCTGACCGGTCGGGGTGGTGATGGCCCCATATTGTATCATTTGCTGGCGGCCTGCCTGGGCCTCGATCACGCCGAAGCCCACGGTGGCCACGCCGGGGTCGATCCCTAAAATGCGCATGGCTGATCCTCCACCAAGATATCATCTTATTATAACAAATGTTCGGGTGAAATGCAACACAGCGCAGCAGTTTTTTGCTGCGCTGTGGTTCAATCCTATCAGGCCAGGGGGTGCGCCTTGCGGTACACGTCCTGCAGGCGCTGCTTGATGATGTGGGCGTAGATCTGTGTGGAGGAGATGTCCGCGTGGCCAAGCATCTCCTGGATGGAGCGCAGGTCCGCCCCGTTTTCCAGCAGATGCACCGCAAAGGAGTGTCGCAGGGTATGGGGCGTGATGTCCTTGGTGATCTCGGCCTTGGCCTGATACTGCTTCACCAGCTTCCAGAAGCCCTGGCGGGTCATGCGCTGGCCGTTCATGTTGACAAACAGCGCCGTCTCCTCCTGGCCCGTCAGGCGGGGACGGATGACCTGGATATAGTCCCGCAGGGCCTTCACCGCCCGGGGGTACAGAGGAATGATGCGCTCCCGCTTTTCGTCGCCGCAGCGCAGGAACGCCGCTGGAAGATTCACGCCCTCCACATTCAGGGCGATGAGCTCCGACACCCGGACGCCGGTGGCGTACATCAGCTCCAGCATGGCGTGGTCCCGATAGCCCTTCTCGTCCACGCACTTGGGCTGCTCCAGAAACAGCTCCACCTCCCGGCCCGTCAGGATCTCCGGGCATTTGCGCTCCACCTTGGCGGCGGCCACGCCCTTGGCGGGGCTGGCCTTCATGGCTCCGGAGAGCACCAGGTAATGGTAAAAGGACTTGATGGAGGCGGCGCTGCGGGTGACGGTGGCCGCCGAGCGGCCCTGGTCCGTCAGGTGGGCCAGATACTCCTCCACGGCCGCGGGCTTGACCCGGCGCAGGTCGCTGCCCTGGGGCAGCCAGGCCCGGAACTGGGTCAGGTCCCGGACGTAGGAGCTGACGGTGTTGGGGGAGGCGTGCTTCTCCTGCTCCAGATAAGCGCGGTACAGGGCGATATAGTCGGGCATACACGTCTCCTCCTCTCTTTCTACAGTGTGCGGGCGATGACCCATTGCAGCAGCCGGGGGCCGAAGGTCAGCTCCAGAGCGGCCCCTATCAGCAGAATCAGGCCGCACAGCCCCACCCGGCGCCAGTAGGCCCCCTCTGTCAGGCGGACCTTCTGGCCGTCCCGGCGGCGGGCGGCGGCGGATAAACCCTGCACCGTCAGAAGCAGGATGCAGGGCAGAACAAACAGACATCGGGGCCCGAAGGCCGCCAGGGCCAGGTATACGCCGCCCCGGCCCAGAGCCCGGGCAAAGCAGCCGACGGAAAACGACAGAAAAAAGCCCTGGGCCACCGACAGAACCGGCAGCAGCACCAGTCCCGCCGCCGTCAGCCCCAGCAGCGCCGCAGCCAGCGGATAGCGGAAATAGGCGGCGGCCACGCTGAGGGCCGAGGCCGAAGGCCCCCGGCCGTCTGCCGTGGCCTGGGCATATTGATGCAGATAGTCGCTGAGCTCCTGCCGGTCCTGCTGGGGCACGGCCCGGCAGACGGCAAAGCCCAGCACCGCCCCCAGCACCAGCAGCAGGCACACCAGTACCAGCGCCGGAAGCCGCAGGGCTTGGGTCCTTACGGGAAACAGCTTCATTTGCACACTCACCTCATCTGATCCTATGAGACAAGCGGGGCAAATAGAAGCCATAAGCCAAACAAAAGGGACGTCCTTTAATATAGGCCAAAACGGCCGCCGGTGCAAGGATTATTTCGGCGGTGGCGGCAAATTTGTGAGTTATGTTAAATTGTTATGTAAACTGTGTTATGTTAACCTCGCAAACCGTGGGATCAGGTCGTCTCTTTTCGGATCGAAAAAAGCAAGATATGGGGCCGGACGGTCCGGCTTTGACCCCACATCTTGCCTGTACGCGTGATTACGATTCGTATAGTCCCCTGTCAAGGAAATTTTTGCCGCGGCAGCATTTTCGTGATTTTCACCACGCCGCTCCGGCGAGCCTATTTCCGCCGGACAGGCTTTCGGATCGGCGGTCTGGCGTCCCGGCGCTTTTTTCGGGGTCTGCTCCCCAGCAGGCCCGCCGCACCGGCGCCGCCGAAGATGGCGGCTGTCAGGTACAGCCCGCCGGTGCGGAAGGCAGGGTCGCCTATGGCCGCACCCGCCAGCCACGCCAGCAGATACGCCGCCGCACCGGCAGCCAGAGCCGCCGTCAGCGTCCCCTCTCCCCTGCCCCGGACGGCCACCCGTCCCCCGACAAAAGCGGCTAACGCCCAGCAGCCGCAGCCCCAGGCCAGAGCGCCGCCCTCCGGCAGGACGCCCTTCACCACCAGCAGCGCCCCCAGGGCGCAGCCCCCGGCCGCCGCCAGCAGGATAGTGCCCGCCCCCAGCCAGGTCCGTTTTCCCAGAACAGCCCCCAGTGCAGACATAAAAAGACCTCCCCTTGCCGCTTTTTTCTAAGCGTATGCAGGGGAGGTTTTTTTATGAAGGAAAATTACTCCTGGTCCTCGGTCTTCTCGGTCTCGGCGGGGGTCTCCTCGGCGGGAGCTTCCACGGGAGCCTCGACACCCTTCTTGGCCTTGCGGCTGCCCCGCTGCGCGGCGGCGGCCTGCTCATCCAGGGTACCCACGGAGCCGATGGCGGACTTCAGGAACTCGATGCGGACCCGGTCCTCGCTGGTCTCAATGACCACGGTGCGGTCGGTGATGGCCACGACGCGGCCATACACGCCGCCGATGGTGGTCAGCCAGTCGCCCTTCTGCAGGGAGCTGCGCATTTCCTCGGCCTGCTTTTTCCGCTTGCTCTCGGGACGGATCAGCATAAAGTAGAAAATGGCCACCATCAGGACGATCAGCACGATAGAAGACATACCGCCGCCAGCAGCGGGAGTATTGCCGGACGTGGTGGCGGCATAGGCAAATTCAATCATGGGACAAAAACTCCTTCTTTACGAATATAGCGTTATTATACAATAACTCTCTCCCCTTTTGCAAGGGGGACAGGCGAGTTTTTTCGGAAATCTTGCTCAAAGAGAACCGTCAGATCCTTCCGCTGAGCTTTTCGCTGTACTCCCGGCGGAAGTCCTCAAAACATCCGGCGTCCAGGCTGTCGCGGATGCGCTGGGCCAGCTTGTTGTAAAAATACAGATTGTGCATCACCGCCAGGCGCAGGGCCAGGATCTCCTCCGCCGCAAACAGGTGGCGGACATAGGCCCGGCTGAACCGGCGGCACACTGGGCAGTCGCACTCCGGGTCGATGGGCCGGTCGTCCAGCTTGTACTTGGCGTTTTTGATGTTCATGGCCCCCTGCCAGGTAAAGAGCTTGCCGTGGCGGGCGTTGCGGGCGGGCATGACGCAGTCGAAGAAGTCCACGCCCCGGGCCACCCCCTCGATGATGTTGCTGGGCGTGCCCACGCCCATGAGATACCGGGGCTTGTGGGCGGGCATATAGGGCTCCACCGCCTCGATGATGCGGTACATGACCTCGGTAGGCTCCCCCACCGCCAGGCCGCCGATGGCGAAGCCGTCGCAGTCGATCCGAGCGATCTGCTGCATGTGCCAGATCCGCAGGTCCTCATAGGTGGCCCCCTGGTTGATGCCGAACAGCATCTGATGGGGGTTCACGGCGTCCGGCAGGGCGTTGAGCCGGTCATGTTCCGCCTTGCACCGCTGCAGCCACCGGAGCGTGCGCTCACAGCTGGCCTTGGCATAGTCGTACTGCGCCGGGTTTTCCACGCACTCGTCAAAGGCCATGGCGATATCGGAGCCAAGGTTGGACTGGATGCGCATACTCTCCTCCGGCCCCATGAAGATGCGGTGGCCGTCCAGATGGCTGGCAAAGGTGACGCCCTCCTCGGTGATCTTCCGCAGGCTAGCCAGGGAGAACACCTGGAAGCCGCCGGAGTCCGTGAGGATGGGACCGTCCCAGTTCATGAACCGGTGCAGGCCGCCCATCTGCCGCACCACGTCGTCGCCGGGGCGCAGATGCAGGTGATAGGTGTTGGACAGCTCGATCTGGCAGCCCAGATCGTGAAGGTCGAAGGCGTCCACGCCGCCTTTGATGGCGGCCTGGGTGCCCACGTTCATGAATACCGGCGTCTGCACCGCGCCGCCGTGGGCGCAGCGGAACTCGCCCCGCCGGGCCCGGCCCTCTTTTTTGATTACTTTGAACATAGCTTCTCCTTAAATGAACAGACATCCATTTTCTCGGATGGTTCTTATTTCACGGGGCCTATTATAGCAAATCCGCCAGAGTATTTCAACTCCCCCGGCTTTTGGCAGAGAATCGGCAAAAAAGTGCGCGGCCCTCTTGACAAGACGCAGCCAGCGGATTATAGTAAAGCTAATGAATATTAGTTAGGCATCCGGAACGATGCACAAAATCAATATAACAGGAGAAGTGATCATGTAGAATCCGGTTTTGGGAGTGCGAAGGTATCAGGCCTCCCAGTGAAAGAATACGAAAACACACACTATTTAAGGAGATATACAATGAATAAGAATCTTTTGGTGCTCGCCGCGGGGCTGGCATTGATCGCCGCCGTGGTGCTTTTTGTGAAAAAACGGGGTGCCGCCGGGAAATGAAGGGGCGCCGGAAAGGCCCCGAATGGCCTACGGAAAATGGACGCCTATGACGGCATGAGTCTGTGCGGCGGGCTGCTGCTCCTGGGTGCGCTGGGGTACATGCTGAGCAGCCGGAAAATCACCGGATAAGCCTTCATAACGATCAACGGCCCGTACCGGCCAATACCCGCCGGTACGGGCTTTCAGCATTCAAGCCGCACATTTCAAACAGGAAAATGTTGCATTTTTCCGGAACGGATGGTATAAAAGAAGGAGAGCTTTGGCAAAGGAGGCGGCGGTATGTCACGCGACTCGGGGCCCAATGTATTCCAGCGCGGCGTCATGGCGCTGATCCTGCTGTCGCTGCTGCGAAGGGAAGATATGTACGGCTACCAGCTGGTGCAGGAGACGGAACGGCGCAGCGGCGGACGGCTGAAAACCCAGGAGGGCTCCCTGTACCCGGTGCTGTACCGGCTGCAGGAGCAGGGACTGATCTCCGACCGCCGCGTGCTGGTGGGCAAGCGGATGACCCGCGTATACTACCACCTGGAGCCCGCCGGAGAAGCCCGGCTGGAGGAAATGATCCGGGAATATGAATCCATGATGACCGGCGTGACGGCCATCATTCGAGAGGAGGTACCGCCATGCGGGAAAGACAGCGGCAGGTCAACCGATATGTCCGGGCCGTCGGCAGCTATCTGCCCTGTGCCGGAAAACACAAAAAGCAGCTGCTGACGGCTCTGCGCAGCGAGGCGGAGGCCTACTGCGCCGAAACCCGGGACGCAGACCTGGAAGCCCGGTTCGGGACGCCCCAGCAGGTGGCTGCGGCGTATGTGGACGCCATGAGCACCCAGGAGCTGCTGGCCGCCCTGCGGCGGCGGCGTCAGGTGCTGACGATCCTGATCGCGGCGGTGCTGACGGCGCTGCTGCTGTGGGTGGCGGCCCTCTGCGTCAGCTTGTATGATTATCATCAAGCCTATAATGGGTGGAGCGAAACAATTATCATTGAATAATTGAGAAATGGAGGAGAATCATGAAAAAGAAGATCTCGGCAATACTGGTGGTTGTTGTTTTATTTTTTGCTTTATCACCTCCTCAGGTGTACGCACAGAGTGTTGAGTCGATTCATTACGATGACGGCAGTTATATCCTTATTGAAAAAGAATGCTCTAGCCAAAAAACGAAGGCGATTGGTTCTAAAAGTGGCAGTAAACAGTATAAATATTATTCGGCGGCTGACGAACTGCAATGGATAGTAACTTTAAGCGCGAACTTCACATTTAATGGTACAACATCATCATGCACATATGTTCGGGAGCCAAAAGTTGAGGTTTATGCTGGAAACTGGTCTGCAGTTTCAAAATCTGCATCCAAAGTTGGGAATGTAGCAACTGGAAAAGTCGAAATGAAAAAGGGCGGCTTATTTATTTCAAAATCTATTCCCGTTACAGTTACACTTTCCTGTGACAAAAACGGAAATCTAACATAAATTATAGATTACTGGTAGATATCGTTATTGATAACAAGCCACCTAGAAAGATTGGAATCCAACTAGTAAAAAGTCGGGCAATAGACAAAACACCCCCTTATGTAGGATAATAACTACATTAGGGGGTGTCATTATGTCGGAACGCAATTACGCATATATAAATGAATTAGTGTCAACCGCACAAGCGGCAGTAGCCGGAGATTTTTGGGGATGCAAACAAGGAAATCCGGCTGTATTTAGAAATCACAAATACTTTTGCAAAATACTTTTTTTAGAAAAACTTTTTCAACAACATTGACATTATTTTCGCAATGTGCTACAATGAGCATTGTAATAGTCATGACTAAACACTTTGCAACAACCATTGATCAATACAAAACAAAAGAATCAAAAAGGAGTGCTGTATTCTATGAAAAAGAGAATTTTGCTTTTTGTTTTGACTCTTGCGCTTGCCTGTTCTTGTATTTTGCCTGCATATGCCGCAGAACGCTCTGGTAACGGGTATCATATCCGTGACATTTGGTATCATGGAAAGAAGTTTGAGTCGTCGCTGGCCGCCTCGTATAAAGCTGGAGATGGAGCCGCCTGTACGATAATTACCTGTCTGGCATTTACAGAATTCACACAAAAAAGTGTTACGGCATCTTTTGACACAAAAAACTATGGGTATGTTTCTGCCACCGGAGCTTCTCGTACAGGAAAGTTTAGCAGTGGAAATACATCCATTGAATCGCCCCTTGCTGTCTGTGGCGTTGGGGCAAGTCAGGTTATTAGTTGCCGCGATATTACTGGAGCAGCAGTTATCCATGCAGATAGCGATTATCAACTCTATGCCCATATGGTCAACCGCTGATAGAAGTCTTTTGTAAATCTTATTTATATCTAAAATGAATTCGCCCGCCTACTGCATATATAGTGTGATAGGCGGGCGAAATTCATCATTCAATCGGGGAGGGACTATCCAATGAAACGCTTCGTACCATGCTTTCTTGCGCTGCTCCTGCTGCTGACCGCCTGCTCCGGGCCTGAAGGCCCCGCCGGGAATCCCTCTGGGGACCCGGAGCCCACCCCCGCTGCCCAAGGGCACGCTCTGCCCAAGGACAACCGGGACGCCGCCGGGACAGGCGCGGTGTTCACCGACGACAACGGCTGGTATATTTGCGCCGCCGGGGCGGTGAGCTACTACGACTATGCCTCCGGCCGGACCATGGCCCTGTGCGCCCAGCCGGGCTGCTCCCACAGGGACGCCAGCTGCCAGGCGTGGGTGGGGAATGTCAACAGCTTCGCCGTTTTGGACGGGGTGCTCTACGCCACCCTCGATGACGCGGGCAGCGGCGCAAGCCTGGTGCGCAAGGAGCTGTCCGGCGGGAAAGTCACCGTCCTGGAGCAGTGGGACAACACCGACAATCATTTCTACACCGCCGCCCTGGGGCGTTTCTCCTGCGGCAAGGCCACCCTGCATCTGGAATGCCGCATCACGGAGCAGCAGGCGGACGGGCGGGTCGAGAGCCGAACCGAGGGCAGCTCCCTGCTATATGACCTTGCCGCCGGCAGCTATCGGGAGCTGTCTGTCCCCGGGACGCTGATGGGCTTTTCCGCCCGCTGGGGCGCCGTGGTGGAGGTGCTGAAGGAGCCGGACCGGATGAGTACGGAGGAGTTCACGGCCCTGTACGGGGAGGACGCCTCCTACGGGCGGTATCTCTACAAAAACACCCAGCGGCGGCTTCTGCTGTGGGATATGGAGAGCGGAGACTATACCGTTGTGGCCGATCATAACAAGGACGGCTATCTTATGAGCGTCGACCCCGCGCAGGTCTACGGCATGGAGCATATCTACCAGTGTGGGGACCAGCTGCGCCTTCTGAACCTGGAGAGCGGCGAGAGCCGCACCCTGCTGACCATGGAGGATATCATCCACTACTGGGTCATGGACAGCAAGGCATTTATCATCACCGAGACAGAAGCGGGCTATCGGTTCTGGATGGCCGATCTGCAGGATGGTAAGCCCGTGGAGCTGGTGGGTGCCACCGGCGAGCACGGCATAGCCATGAGCCCCTTCCAGGAGGGCGGCTCCTTCTTCCGGGCGTTGGGCGACAATGGCCGATGCGTCATCTCCAAAGAAGATTTCTACGCCGTACGCTTTGAAAACGCCGTGGATGTGGGGTGACGGATATGGAGTTGCAATTTCACGACGTCGCCAAGCGATACGGTGCAAAGGAGGCCCTGCGGGGCATTGACCTGACCCTGACGCCGGGGGTATACGGCCTGTTAGGCCCCAACGGCGCAGGCAAAAGCACCCTCATGAACATCCTCACCGGGAATCTCCGGCCCACCCGGGGCCACGTCACCCTGGACGGGCAGGACACCGTCTCCATGGGGGAGGCCTTCCGCCGCCGGCTAGGATACTGCCCCCAGCAGCAGGCGTTATATCCCGGCTTCACCGGGGAGCAATTTCTCTATTACATGGCGTCCCTCCAGGGCATGAGCCGGGAGGACGCCAAAGGGCGCATGGACTGGGCCCTGGCGCGGCTGGACCTCACGGAGGCGGCAGGCCGCCCCATCCGTGGCTGGTCCGGGGGCATGAAGCAGCGGCTGCTGCTGGCCCAGGCCCTGCTCCACGACCCGGATATCCTGGTGCTGGACGAACCCACGGCGGGCCTTGACCCCCGCCAGCGGGTGGCGGTGCGGAATCTCATCGGCGAGATCGCCGGGGAGAAGATCGTGCTGCTGTGTACCCATGTGGTGCAGGACGTGGAGTTCATCGCCCGGGAGCTGATTCTGATGAACCAGGGCCTTATTATCCGCCGGGGCTCCCCCCACGCCCTGGAGCAGGAGCTGGAGGGCCGGATATGGGAGCTGACCGCAGCGGAGGCGCAGCTCCCCGACATGGCGCAATACGGCACGGTGTGCGGCGTGTCCCGGCAGCAGGAGGGCATTTTGGTGCGGCTGCTCAGCGCAGCAAAGCCGCCCCTCCCCTGCGCCCCGGCCCGGCCCGACCTGGAGGATGTGTATCTGTTCCACTTCGGGGAGGGGGCGGCGCTATGACCTGGGAGCTGCGGAAGATCGGCGGCAGCGGGCGTCTGTGCCTGCTGCTGCTTCTGGCGGTGCTGTGCAGCGGGGTGCTGTTCGCCCTCCACGCCACCGGAGATGCCGGCGGCTATACCGTGTCCGCTCTGCGTCAGGCCATGGCCCAGAAGGATCTGCCGGGATATGAGGAGCGCCTGTGGCAGGAGCTGGAGCAGGCCGCATACACCGGCACGCGCAGCGAATACGACGCCCTGCGCCGCGAGCTTTCCGCCGCGGACGCGGCCCTGGCGCGGGTGCGACAGGCGGAGGAATATCCCTCCTTCCGGGCGGGCTTGGCGGCGGAATCCCGGCTGAAGCTGCGGATGGGACTGTTTGACGGCTTTGCCGCCCGCTCCCTGGAGCGGGGCGCGGCGGTCTATGAGTCCCTGGCGGACGTGATCCCCCGGACGGCGTTTCTGGGCGGTGCGGAGGTGCTGCTGTCCTTTCATCTGACGGACGCGCTGGCACTGCTGTTCCCCCTGGCGGCGGGACTGACCCTGCTGACCCACGAGCGGGCGGCGGGGCTTGTGAACCTGACCCGTCCCACCCGCCTGGGCCGGTCCCGGTCCTATGAGCGGAAGCTGATGGCCGGGGCGGCGCTGTCCACGGCGGGCTTCGTGCTGCTCTACGGCATCAACACCCTCATAGCGGGGCTTCTGTACGGCTTTGCGGGACTGGACGCCCCGGTGCAGAGCCTGTACGGCTTCGCCGCCTGCCCCTACCGGATGACGGTGGGCGAACTGCTGGCTCTGGCGGCGGGGCTGAAATACCTGTGGCTGCTGTGCTGCACGGCGCTGATTTTCCTGCTGTGCGCCCGGGCGGCCAATGCCGCCGCGGCGGTTGGCTGCGCGGCGCTCTGCGGGGGCATAGCCGCCCTGATGGCGGGCAGCACGCAGCTGTGGCTGCGAAATCTCAGCCTGTGGCAGCTGGCGGACGGCCAGGCCCTGTGCCGGGAGGCGGTGTATCTGAACCTGTTGGGCAGTCCCTCGGATCGGGTGCTGCTTGGCGCGATATTCCTGGCGGCTCTCGCCGTGATCGCCGGAGTAGGCGGCGCGGCGCTGTATGCCCAAACCCCCGGCGGTTCCGGCAGGCGGGTGGCCTTTACATGGTCGCTTCCCCGCCCCCGGCACACCTGCCTGGCGGGACACGAGCTGTATAAGGCGCTGATCTCCCGGTGCGGACTGTGGATCCTTTTAGCATTTTTTGCCGTCATCGCCCTGCTGTACGGCGGGTTTACCCCGGAGCGCAGTGAATTTGAGGTGTATTATCGGAACTATTCCGAGTTTTTATCAGGCGCACCCAGCCAGGAAAAGGACGCCTACCTGGCGTCGGAGCAGGCACGGTTTGACGAGCTGAACGAGCAGCTTGTGGAGCTGGGGCGGCGGTATCCCGACTCTGTGACCTTTGACCGGGAGGCGGAGCCCATACGGAATCAGCTCCACGCGGAGGACGCCTTCCACATGGCGCAGAACCAGTACCGCGCCCTGCGGCCGGGGCAGGTGTACCTGTATCAGACCGGCTATCAGCGGCTGTTGGGGGCGGATGCCCTGCGTCAGGATGTTTTGGAGCTGGGCGGCGCGTTTTTGGCCGTTGCCCTGCTGCTGTTCGGCAGCTTCGCCGGGGAGCGGGAGAGCGGCGTGGACGTTCTGCTGACGGCCAGCCCCCGCCGAAGGAGCGTGGTGCGGTGGAAATGCGCCATCGCAGGGGGCTATGTCCTGCTGCTGACCCTCGTCCTGTGGCTGCCGGGACTTTTGACGGTGCAGGGAGCCTACGGCCCTCTTGACATGGCCGCTCAGGCCAACAGCGTGCAGTGCCTGTCCATCCTGTCGGACGGCTGGACGGTAGGCGGCGTGGTGCTTCTTCTGCTGACGTCCCGGCTTCTTCTGCTGGCGGCGTCTGCCGCCGTGGTACTGCTGCTCTCCCGCCGCTGCGCCATGGTTCCGGCCCTGCTGCTGTCGCTGCTGCTTCTCCTGCTGCCCGTGGGGGCGGCATACGCCTGGATGTGAAAGATACAAAAAGGGTGCGGACATCGCCGTCCGCACCCTTTTTGGCTTATAACATGTAGGGATGATCCCATATATCGTTCGTATTGGACGCACCTGGCGATAGCTTGCTCCTGCTGGCTATCCTCAGATCAGCACTGCCCGGTGGAACACCTTTTTTCCCTTGCGGATGATCAGGCCGTCGCCGGTAAACTCCTGGCAGCCAAAGGATGCGTCGATGGAATCCACCTTCTTGTCCCCCACGGTGACGCCGCCCTGCTGCACCAGCCGCCGGGCCTCGCCCTTGCTGGCGCACAGGCCGCACCGGACCAGCAGGTTCAGCACGTTGATCTCGCCGCTGCCCAGGTCGTCGCCGGTGAGCTCGGTGGTGGGCATATCCTGAGCGTTAGCGCCGCCGCCAAACAGTGCCCGGGCAGCCTGACGGGCCTTTTCGGCCTCCTCCTCGCCGTGAACCAGCTTCGTCAGCTCATAGGCCAGGATGTCCTTGGCCTCGTTGAGCTTGGCGCCCTCCCAGTCGGCCATCTCGTCGATCTGCTCCAGAGGCAGGAAGGTCAGCATACGGATGCACTTGAGCACGTCCGCGTCGCCTACGTTGCGCCAGTACTGATAGAACTCGAAGGGGCTGGTCTTGTTGGGGTCCAGCCACACGGCGTTGCCGGCGGTCTTGCCCATCTTGTTGCCCTGGGAGTCCGTCAGCAGGGTGATGGTCATGGCGTGGGCGTCCTTGCCCAGCTTCCGGCGGATCAGCTCCGTGCCGCCCAGCATGTTGCTCCACTGGTCGTTGCCGCCGAACTGCATGTTGCAGCCGTTGTGCTGGAACATGTAGTAAAAGTCGTAGCTCTGCATGATCATGTAGTTGAACTCCAGGAAGCTCAGGCCCTTCTCCATGCGCTGCTTGTAGCACTCGGCCCGCAGCATATTGTTGACAGAGAAGCAGGCGCCCACCTCCCGCAGCAGGTCCACATAGTTCAGCTTCAGCAGCCAGTCGGCGTTGTTGAGCATGATGGCCTTGCCCTCGCCGAAGTCGATGAAGCGCTCCATCTGGCGCTTGAAGCAGGCAGCGTTGTGGTCGATGTCCTCCTTGGTGAGCATCTTGCGCATGTCTGTGCGGCCGGAGGGGTCGCCGATCATGGTGGTGCCGCCGCCAATCAGGGCGATGGGCTTGTTGCCCGCCATCTGCAGGCGCTTCATCAGGGTCAGGGCCATGAAATGTCCAGCCGTCAGGGAGTCCGCCGTGCAGTCAAAACCAATGTAGAACGTGGCCTTGCCGTTGTTGATCATCTCGCGGATCTCATCCTCGTTGGTGACCTGGGCGATCAGTCCCCGGGCCACCAGTTCTTCATAAATTCCCATGTTGTTCTGATTCCTTTCCGATATTTTGGGCGTACAGGGGGCAAAAAAACGCCCCCTGTCAGATTGACAGAGGGCGACAAAAATCGCGGTACCACCTCAGCTTCGCCGCCGCCTCGCGGCGTGCGGCCTCATCGGGTGCAGCGACACCCTATCGCTGTAACGGGCGAACCCGACACATTCCTAATAGGCCCAAAGCCGTTCAGAAGGCTGCTCCGGGATGTATTCTCCCGCCGCCGCCTCTCCCCTTTTCACCGCACAGGGGCTCTCTTTGCAGGCAGACTGGCCGGATACTTCTTCCCTTCATCGCTGTTGCATATGAAGTTAGGCACATTATAGCGTGTCCGTCCCCGGTTGTCAACGGGTCAGGCCAAGGTTTTCTTGAATTTTTCCGCCTGGTCCAGCAACTCCCCGGCCCCCTCCAGCATGGTGGCGGAGATAGAGGCCCCGCCGGTGAGACGGGCCAGCTCCTGCTGGCGCCGGGCACGGTCCAGCTGCACCACCCGGGTAAAGGTGCGTCCCCCCTGCTCCCCCTTTTCCACGGAGAAGTGGGTGTCGGCCATGGCGGCCAGCTGGGGCAGATGAGTCACGCACAGCACCTGCTTGGTGCGGCTGATGCGGGCCATTTTCTCGGCCACCTTCTGGGCGGCCCGGCCGGACACGCCGGTGTCCACCTCGTCGAACACCATTGTGCCCACCTGATCCTGCTCCGACAGCACGTTTTTCATGGCCAGCATGATCCGGGCCAGCTCACCGCCGGAGGCGATCTTGTGGATAGGCCGCAGCTCCTCGCCCACGTTGGCGGACATCAGGAAGCGCACCTGATCCATGCCGTTTTCCGCCAGAGCCTGCTCCGTAAAGCAGATGGCGAAGCGAATCTTGCCCATGTCCAGCTGCCGCAGCTCTGTGAGGATCTGCTCCTCCAGCCGTTCAGCAGCCTCGTGCCGGGCCTGGGACAGGCTCTCCGCCGCCTGACGAGCGGCCTTTTCTGCCTTCTTCAGCTGCTTTTCCAGGTGCAGCAGCGTGTCCCCGGCGTCCTGTATGTCGTCCAGCTCCCGGCGGCAGCGGGCCTGGTACTCCAGCATCTCCTCCACAGTGGGGCCGTATTTCTTTTTCAGGCGGTACAGCTGATCCAGCCGTCCCTCCACCCGGTCCAGCTCCTTGGGAGAGAAGTCGAAATCCTCCCGCTTGTCCCGGATGGTGTCCGCTAGGTCGTAAATCTCGCTGTAGGCGGCCTCCAGCCGGTCATACAGCTCCCCCAGCTCCGGGTCCAGACCCCGCACCGGGGCCAGGGCCCCCTGGGCCTGGCGCACCAGGTTGGCGGCGCCGTCGCTGCCGTCGTCGCCGTTGAGGCAGAAGTCCGCCCCAGACACGGCGGAGATGAACTTCTCCGCGTTGTGCAGCAGGGTCCGGCGGCTTTGCAGCTCCTCCTCCTCGCCGGGACGCAGCTTGGCCCGCTCCAGCTCCTGGAGCTGATAGGTCAGGGTGTCCACCCGGCGGGCCTTCTCCGCCTCGTCCATTTCCAGGGCCTGCATCTGCCGCCGCAGGGCGGCCATGGCCTGGTACTTTTCACGATACTCCGCCAACAGCTGCTCCGTCCGACCAAAGCTGTCCAGATACAGCAGGTGCTGCTCCTCGTCCAGCAGCTGCTGGCCGTCGTGCTGGCCGTGGATATTCAGCAGGCGGCTGCCCAGGGTGCGAAGCTGGGTAACGGTGACGGGGCGTCCGTTGACCCGACAGACGTTCTTGCCGTCGCCGTGGATCTCCCGCTGCAAAAGCAGCTCCCCCTCCCAGGCGATGCCCAGGTCCTCTCCCAGCCGGGGCGGAATGTCCGTGAAGCACGCGCTGACAAAGGCCATATTGGCCCCGGTGCGGATCAGGTCCCGGGAGGTCCGCTGGCCCAGCACGGCGCTGATGGAGTCGATGACGATGGACTTACCGGCGCCGGTCTCGCCGGTCAGAGCGTTGAAGCCGGGCCGGAACTCGATGTCCGCGCACTCGATGATGGCGATATTCTCAATGTGGAGCAATTGCAGCATCTGCGTATCCCTCCGATGTCTGCGCCATGTTCCGCGTCAGCGCAGCATTTCCTTGATCTCTTCCGTGAAGTCCAGGGCGCTCTCCGTGTCCCGCATGATCAGCAGGGCCGTGTCGTCGCCGGCCAGAGACCCCACCAGATACGGCACGTCCATGCCGTCCACGGCGGAACCGGCGGCGTTGGCCAGGCCCGGCAGGGTCTTGATGACCACGATATTCTGGGCGTTGTCCACCGTCAGGACGCTCTCCCGGAAGATGGTGCGCAGCTTGTCGGCAAAGTTCAGCTTGGTGCGGTGGGCGGAAACGGCGTAGCGGTACCGGCCCTGCCCGGCGGGCTCCTTAATCAGGTGCAGTTCCTTGATGTCCCGGGAAATAGTGGCCTGGGTGCTCTTGATTCCCTTGGCCTGGAGCCGCTCCAGCAGCTGCTCCTGGGTCTCGATGATCTCCTCGCTGATGATCTGGAGGAGCTGGTTCTGGCGGTCGTTTTTCATTTTTTAGAAGCCTCCGTTCCCATTTTTTTGTCCAGTATTTCGCAAAAGCTCTTTTTGGAGAGCCGCACCAGCCTGGTGGTATATTTTGAGGTGCTCACCCGCACCTGGTCTCCGTTTTTCAGGGAAAACGCCTTGCCGCCGTCCACGGAAAGATAGACGAATTTCCGGTTGGCGTCCGCCGCCTCCACCGTGATCACATGCTCCGGTGAAAGCACATAGGAGGACGAGCGGGTGGAATGGGGGCAGATGGGCGTCAGCAGCAGATTCCGGGCGGTAGGCTCCACAATGGGGCCTCCGGCGGCCATAGAATATCCGGTGGAGCCGGTGGGGGTGGAGACGATGATGCCATCGCCGCCTACCTTGGTCAGGCGGCCCTCCTCCGTGAAGATGTCCAGCCGCACCACCCGGGCGATGGAGCCCTTGGACACCACCGCGTCGTTCAGGGCGATGTTGTTATACACCTGCCGCCCCTCCCGCAGCACCGACACGTCCAGCATCATCCGGGATTCCACGGTGAAGCGGCCCTGGGCCAGGTCCCGCAGCCGGTCCAGCTCGTTGATCTCCAGCTCCGACATGAAGCCAAGGCTCCCCAGGTTCACCCCCAGCACCGGCACGCTGTGCAGCGCCACGGTACGGGCCAGGTGCAGGATGGTGCCGTCGCCGCCGAAGGCGATCAGCAGGTCCGCCTGGCGGATCTCCTGCTGTAAGGGGCGCATGGACAGGCCCAGCTCCTCGCCGTACCCCTCCCGCTGGAAGGGCAGGCAAACGGAGGCCTGCATCCCCAGGCTTTCCAGCATATCCCGGGATTGTCTACACACTTTCAGCTCACTGTCCCGGTATGGATTGGGACAAAGTATCACGCGTTTTGGTTTCATGCCGCTCACCTCAGTCCTTCAATTGGCTGTGGGACGCCTCCACGATCTCCGACAGAGAGAAGTCGCCGGGGGTTCCCTGCCCGTGACGAAGATAGCCCAGATATTCGATATTCCCCTCCGGTCCCCGGATGGGGGAATAAGTGATTCCAAGCACTGTAAAGTGGTTTTCCTTCGCATGGCGCAGAAACGCCTCCAGCACCTCCAGGTGCACGGCCGGGTCCCGGACCACGCCCTTTTTGCCCACCTTTTCCCGGCCCGCCTCAAACTGAGGCTTCACCAGGCAGACGGCCTCCCCCTCCGGGGACAGCAGCCCGTCCAGGGCCGGAAGGATCAGGCCCAGCGAGATAAAGGACACGTCCACGGAGGCAAAGTCCAGCTCCTGGGGAATCTGCTCATGGGTGAGGTACCGGGCGTTGGTGCGCTCCATGCACACCACCCGGGGGTCCCCCCGGAGCTTCCAGTCCAGCTGGCCATAGCCCACGTCCACGGCATAGACCTTCTGGGCGCCGTTTTGCAGCATGCAGTCGGTGAAGCCCCCGGTGGAGGCGCCGATATCGGCGCAGACCTTGCCGGTAAGGGTCAGCGGAAAGGTCTTCATGGCCTTTTCCAGCTTCAGGCCGCCCCGGCTGACGTAGGGCAGGGCGTGTCCCCGCACCTCGATCTGTGCGGTGTTGGGCACCGCCGTGCCGGGCTTGTCCACCCGCTGACCGTCCACAAACACGCTGCCGGCCATGATGACGGCCTGGGCCTTCTGGCGGCTTTCCATATGCCCCTGCTCCACCAGCAGCACGTCCAGTCTTGTTTTATTGCTCATGCAGCATCTCCTCCACACTGTCCGCAACGCTCCGGGCGTCCAGGCCGAAGGCCCTGTACAGCTGGTCCACCGTGCCCTGGGGGGCGAAGCGGCCGCCCAGATTCTTCAGGGTCAGGCAGCGGGGCTCCACCCGCTCCTGGGCCAGAATGGCGGCGATCCGCTGGCCCACACAGCCGGTGGCCATGCAGTCCTCCAGCACCAGCAGGCGCTCCGTGCCGGAGAGGGCCTCCTTCACCGCGCCGCTGTCCAGGGGACAGATCTGGTTCAGCTTCAGCACCCGGACCCGGATCCCCTTCTGGGCCAGAAGGTCCGCCGCGTCCAGGGCCTGGTTCACCAGAATGCCGTAGGTCAGGATCGCGGCGTCCTCGCCCTCCCGCAGGCAGGCAAATGTGCCGTCGCCGCCGTCCTCCCGGTAGCGGCCCTGGCCGCCCCGAGGATACCGCACCGCCACGGGGCCGTCGATCTCCTCCACCGCCCGGTGCAGCATCCGCCGCAGCTCGGCAAAGCTGGCGGGACACAGCACCGTCATCCCCGGCACCTGGGACAGGTACATGGGGTCGAAGCAGCCGTGGTGGGTCTCGCCGTCGGCTCCTACCAGCCCCGCCCGGTCCACCCCCAGCACCACGTGCAGGTGGTTCAGGGCCACATCGTGCAGCAGCATGTCATAACCCCGCTGCAAAAAGCTGGAATACACTGCAAACACCGGCACCATGCCCTGCTGGGCCATACCGGCGCACATGGCCACCCCGTGGCCCTCGGCAATCCCCACATCAAAAAAGCGCTTGGGCAGGGTGTGGGCAAACTCCGTCAGCCCCGTGCCGTCCACCATGGCGGCGGTAACGGCGCAGATCCGGTCGTCCTTTTGGGCCAGGTCCAGCAGCTCATGGCCAAACACGGTGGAAAAGCTCTCCCCCGACGGCTTCAGGGGCTTTCCGGTCTCCACATCGAAGGGGCCCACGCCGTGGTACTTCCCCGGCTCCTGCTGGGCGTAGGGGTATCCCTTTCCCTTGACGGTGTGCACGTGCAGCAGCACCGGCCGGCGCATATCCCGGGCCAGCAGCAGCATCTGGGTCAGGGTCTCCACATCGTGGCCGTCCACGGGACCCATATAGGTAAAGCCCATGTTTTCAAACACCGTGCTGCCGGGCAGCAGGGATTTTTTCAGGGCCGTTTTCACATCGTGACTCATGGCGTACACCCGCTTGCCGGTCTGGCTGCCGGTGAGCATCTGGCGATAGCGCCGCTTGAACTCGTAATACTCCGGCGTGCTGCGCAGCCGGGACAGGTGCCGGGACAGGCCGCCCACGTTGGGGTCGATGGACATGCCGTTGTCGTTGAGGATCACGATCAACGGCTCGCCGCTGGCTCCGGCGTCGTTGAGTCCCTCAAAGCTCAGTCCGCCGCCCATGGCGCCGTCGCCGATCAGGGCCAGGACGCTGTAATCCTTTCCCTGGAGCGCGCGGGCCCGGGCCATACCCAGAGCCACCGACACGGAGTTGGAGGCGTGTCCGGCGATAAATGCGTCGTGTACGCTCTCCCAGGGCTTGGGGAAGCCGGACAGGCCCCCGAACTGCCGCAGGGTATCAAACAGCTCCCGCCGTCCGGTCAGCGCCTTGTGGACATAGCACTGGTGCCCCACGTCGAACACCAGCCGGTCCACGGAGGTGTCGAACACCCGGTGGATGGCCACGGTAAGCTCCACCACCCCCAGATTGGAGGCCAGGTGGCCGCCGGTCCGGGATACCTCCCGCACCAGGAAATCCCGCAGCTCCGCACAGAGCTGCCGGGCCTGATTTTCATTGAGCCCCTTCACATCGGCGGGGCTGTCCATATGGTCTAAAATCAACGATATCGCTCCATTTCAGCGTGAGAGATGCAGGGCGTGCATGATCCGGGCCACCCGGTATACCACACTGGTGCACTGGTTGATGGCCACGGTTTTGCCCAGGGCCTTGCCGCCGATGGTAATGCCGGAAATCAGCGCCGTGGCCCCGATGGAGATCAGCATCGAGGTGGTGCTGAAGTCCCGCTGCAGGTGGGTGACGATCACCGCCGCGGTGGAACCGCTGACGATGCCGCAGATGTCGCCCACCACGTCGTTGCACACGGAGGACACCTGGTTGGCATTCTGCAGCAGGCGGATGGCCGCCTTGGCGCCCTTTTCCTTGTGGGCGGCCATGGAGTGGAAGGGCTTGGGGTCCGCCGCCGTAACGGCCACGCCGATCATGTCGAACACGATGCCCAGGCCGATGAACACGGCCAGCACCAGCGCCGCCACAACGTATCCCGTGCCCTCCAGGGCGGTGGTGGAGAAAAAGCTCAGCAGCGCCGACAGCACCACCGCCAGCACAAACACCCGCAGAGCCCAGCCCCGGCTGCTTTTCTTTTTCCCGCCGTTTTTGTCCTTGCTCCTGTCGCGTTCGCTCAAGAGTAGATCCCTCGCTTTGTTGTTATAGTACACTGAACAGGGCAACGCCGAAGGTTAATCTTACGGCTTAGGTGCGGGTTGGATTTCCCCGCAGCGCGCCTTCCGTCGCCGGTCAGGCGGTTTCCCGTTAGGCGCTGCGCCATGGTGTTGCCGGCCATGGGACCCGATTGCCACTTAGTCCGCACTGCAATCCCTCCGGCGTCCCGTGAGGACAGCCTAGGTGATTTCCACAGCGGTCAGACCGTCTCTTAGCCTCTTTTGCAGCCAGGGTTTCAAGGGAATCAACACAGCCTCCCTGGCCGGGGAAACCGGTGCTTCCACTTCCCTATCCACCCTGCCCACGCAAGGCAGGCTACTCTGCACACAGCGTTACGGCGGTAAAGCCGGGTAGCACCGCATTGCAGGTTCATCATCTGCCTCGTACACAGGTCGCTTGACCACAGGGGGAGTACGCCTGTGCACAACAGCAGGTCTCCACGGTAGCAGGGTCGGGTCCTCCATGCCATTGGAGGGCGCCCTACCATCGCAGACGCGGGGGCTCCCGCGTCTCCCCCCAGCACCCACCCCAAACTGGGCGTAAGCAGCAGGCACCAGGGACTTCACAGTTGTGCCCTTTAAAGGATTTTTAGGCCCTTCTTACAAGACGGCAGATCCGACTAGGATACTGCGCCGCTGTTCAGTAATTAAGTATATTAGCACACTTTTTCCAAATATTCAAGCATTTTATGCAACATATTCCGTATAAAATGCGGCAGGGACCGCCGGATGCAGTCCCTGCCGCTGGAGAAGATTCACAGAATGATGCAGATCAGGCCGCCGCTGCCGTCGTTGATGATGCGCTCCAGGGCCTCCCGCAGCTTCTTCTGGGAGTCCTGCGGCATCCGCCGGAGCTTTGCCTGCAGGTCGTCTCCCACGATCTCGTGGAAGCTGCGGCCAAAGATGTTGGACTGCCAGAGCTTGCCGGTGTCTCCCTCGAACTCCTGGAGCAGATAGTTCACCATGTCCTCGGACTGCTTTTCGCTGCCCACAATGGGCGAAACCGTGGTGGCGATGTCCGCCCGGATCATGTGGATGGAGGGGGCGCTGGCCTTCATGCGCACGCTGTAGCGGCCGCCCTGGCGGACGATCTCCGGGTCCTCCAGGTTCAGCTCCTCCACGCTGGGCATCACAATGCCGTAGCCCGTGTCCAGCGCCGCCTGCATGGCGGGAGCCAGTCGGTCATACTCCTTCCGGATGGCGGCCAGGCTGGTCAGAAGCTGCATCAGGTCGCCGTCGTCCGTCACGGACAGGCCCGACTGGCGGCTCAGGGTGTCGTAAAACAGGCTCCGGGGCAGGTCCAGGTCCGCCTCGGCAATGCCGATCCCCAGGTTCAGGCTGCGGATGGAGGCGGCGGAGATATCCCCCTCCCCCTGCAGGGCGGACAGGCAGTCCCGCAGCTGCCGCACATGGGCCAGATCCGCCGCCTCCCGGCGCACCGCCTGGTATACGCCGGTTTTGATGGGGTGGTCCGGCGGCAGAGCCTCCACCCAGGCCGGCAGGAACAGGTCCAGCTCCCGCAGGGGGAATTCATACAGCAGCCCCTGCAGCAGCTCCGTGATCTCCTGCTCCCCCAGCTCCAGACAGTTCACCGGCAGGCAGCGGACGTCATACCGCCGCTCGATGTCCGCCGCCATGGACTGGGCCCGGGAGCCCTGGGGCTGGGCGGAGTTCAACAGCACCACAAAGGGCTTGCCAAGCTCCTGCAGCTCCCGGATCACCCGCTCCTCGGCCTCCAGATAGTCCTCCCGGGGGATCTCCGTGACGCTGCCGTCGGTGGTGACCACGATGCCCACGGTGGAGTGGTCGCAGATGACCTTCCGGGTGCCCAGCTCCGCCGCCTCGGTCATGGGGATCTCGTGGTCGTACCAGGGGGTCATCACCATCCGGGGAGACAGGTCCTCATACTGGCCCACGGCGCCGGGCACCATATACCCCACGCAGTCGATGAGCCGCACGGAGAACGTGACCCCCTCCTCCATGCGGACCTCCACCGCCTCCTCCGGCACGAACTTGGGCTCGGCGGTCATGATGGTGCGGCCGGAGCCGCTCTGGGGCAGCTCATCCCGGGCCCGGTCCCGGCGGTAGCCGTCCTGGATATTGGGCAGCACCTGGGTCTCCATAAAGCGCTTGATGAAGGTGGATTTTCCGGTGCGCACCGGGCCCACCACGCCGATGTAAATGCTGCTGCCGGTGCGGGCCGCCATATCCTGATAAATGGATGCGGACTGATTCATGGTCCATTCCTCCTGCTCCATAACATCTTGTCTGGTGCTACTCTATGCGTCCCTGGGCCGGGATAGACGGAAAATTTTTACAGAAAAAGCCGACAACATGTTGATTACTAGGCAATACCTGTGTTAAAATACAGGTCAAACAGGTTCGTTAAAAATCCAACAAAGAGAGGGATGCCCATATGGAACAGTCCAGCACAGACCGCCGGGTGCGAAAAACCAAAAAGCAGCTGCGCCTGGCGCTGATGGAGCTGCTGGCGGAAAAAAGCGCCAAGTCCATCTCCGTGCGGGAGCTGACCGAGCGGGCGGATATCAACCGCGGCACCTTCTATATCCACTATCGGGACGTAGGGGACCTTCTGCAGCGGCTGGAGGATGAAATGGCGGATCGGCTGACGGCTCTGTGCAAGGACCACAAGCCTGAGGACTCCACCTGGGAGCAGTTCCCCTTCCTGAGGGACCTGTACCGCTTTATCCTGGACAACGCCGACCTGTGCCGGGTGCTGCTGGGTCCCAACGGGGACATTGCTTATACCGACCGCATCTGCCGCATTCTGCGGGATTATTTTCTGTATGACTTCCTGTCCCAGTTCTACCCCGGTGACCGGCAGCGGCTGAACCACTTCTGTTCATATGTCGTGTCGGGCAACCTGAATCTGGCGCTGTCCTGGCTGCGGGACGGGGGCCAGGAGTCGCCGGATGAGATGGCCCGTCTGGCGGGCAGTATCATCATGGGCGGCGTGGGTGCCCTGGGTGCGCCAAGTCTGTAACAGGTCCGGAATTCCCGGCAGCTGCTTATAACAACACCCCTCATGCAGGCGCATAAACCTGCATGAGGGGTGTTTCTTTCTGTTTTCCGGTTCGATGCAATTGCTTCTGGAAGCTCTGTCTTTGCTTACAGTTCGTTTCCCTCGTCCGGCTGCTGGACCAGCAGGGCCTCTCCGGCCGGGGCATCGGTGAAGTCCAGCTGCACCACCGCCTGGGCGGTGTTCACGGAGCAGCTGACGCATTTGCCGCGCTCCGCGGCTGCGGCGGCGCAGCGGTTCAGGAGGTCCGTCAGGATTTCCCGGTTCAGCCCGCCGCCCCGCCAGTGGAACACAAAATGGGGCTGCTTTTTCCGCAGGGCCTGGCGGGCGCGGTTCTCCACGTCCTCCGGCTTGGTGAAGGACAGGGGGCGGTAGTAGTACCCCTTGTCCGCCGTGCAGGGCGGCAGCGGAAGCACCAGCGTCTCGTGATCCCGGAAGATGTGCCGGTCGTCCAGGTTGAAATAGTCGTACCGGGGCGTGCCCCGCTGGAGGGAGTTGTCAAAGGTGGCGTCCAGGTGGTAACGCTGGCCGTCCACCGTTATCACGTTCCAGGTGTGGCGGTATTTCACGCCCCGCTCCGGGGCCGCCTCGCTGAGAGCCACGATGCAGGGCAGCTGCACCGCGTCGCACAGGGCCTTCACCGTTTTGGCAATGCCCTCGCACACCCCCACCCCCTGGGTCAGGGGGCCGATGATCTCGTGGGAATAGGGCTTTTTCAGCTTGTCATACCGGACGTTCTCCAGAATGAAGGCGTGGATGGACAGCTCCTTGTCCCGGTCGCTTTTTCCCTGCAGGGGCCGGGCCAGGCGGTCCAGCCGGGCGGCCACCGCCTGGCGGTGCTGGCGGATCTTCCCCTTGTCGAACAGGTACTCCGGCAGCAGCTCCACATGGTCCGCCCCGGGCATCCACCGGTACTGAAACCCGGTGACGTAGAACAGCAGCGGCGTGTCCAGCTTCAGCCGCAGATAGATGTCCGACAGCTCCGGGCCGTCCAGCCGGGGCACCCGAATCCCCGGGGCCAGGGCCTCCATACCCGCCAGCATGGCGTCGTATACCCCGCGCTTTTCCCGGTCCAGCTGGCGGTAATAATAGCCCGCCATCAGCGGCAGGCGTGGGGCAGCAGCTCCCGCACCTGCCCGGCCAGCCGGTCAAACTGGTCGCAGGACAGGGCCTGTGCCCCGTCGGACAGGGCGCAGGCCGGGCGGTCGTGCACCTCCACCATCAGGCCGTCGGCTCCGGCGGCCACGGCGGCCAGCGCCAGGGGAGCCACCAGCTCCGCCCGTCCGGCGGCGTGGCTGGGGTCCACGATCACCGGCAGGTGGGTCATTTTTTTCAGCACCGGAATGGCGGTAATGTCCAGAGTGGCGCGGCTGTCGGTCTCGAAGGTCCGGATGCCCCGCTCGCACAGGATCACCCGCTCGTTGCCCCCGGCCAGGATATACTCCGCCGCCTGCAGCAGCTCCGTTACCGTGGCGGACATACCCCGCTTCAGCAGCACGGGCTTCCTGACCTGGCCCAGGGCCTGGAGCAGGGCGAAATTCTGCATATTCCGGGCCCCGACCTGCAAAATATCCACCTGATCCAGGTCCTCCAGCTGGCGGGGGTCCGTGATCTCCGTTACCACCGGCAGTCCGGCCTCATGGCCGGCCTCCGTCAGCATGGAAATGCCCGGCCGGCCCAGTCCCTGGAAGGAATAGGGGGAGGTCCGGGGCTTGAATACCCCGCCCCGCAGCAGCTGCGCTCCGGCGGCCTTGACCCGCCGGGCGACCCCGGCCATCTGCACCTGGGATTCCACGGCGCAGGGCCCGGCGATCAGGCAGAACTCCGCCCCGATCCGGGCGCTGCCCACCTCCACCACGGTGTTCTCCGGGTGGGCGGCCCGGCTGGCCAGGCGATAGGGCGGCGTAATGCGCCGCACGTCCAGCACATAGGGCAGAGCCGCCAGACCCTCCGAATCCAGCCGCCAGGTGTCCCCCACCAGGGTCAGCACATCGGCATCCCGGCCCGGGGTCCGGCCGATCCGCACCCCCTGATTCATCAGGCGCACCGCCAGCTGCCGCAGCGCGGGCTCCTGGGTGTCTTTTTGGATAATAACGATCATATGATCCTCCATGCGGCTGTGCCGCTGTATATTCCCGGATATTGTACCCCAATGCGAGGGTTTTTGCAACCGGGGAATTTCCCGGGGAATATGCAGAATGCAATAACCGAAATACAGATAATTTCTATATATCTATATAGCTTGACGATTGCCAATGTGTATGCTATGATAGATGCAGTTCATCAGAATAGACAAAATGCGATGCTTTCAGGCGGAAATATTTTCCGTTCTGACGGCCTGCATGGCTCATCCCATCCAACCGGACATAAACGGAGGTATCAGATGAAAAGACTGCCGAAAATGCTCTGCGCCCTGATTCTTTGCGCCTTGGTGGTGACTGCCGCAGTTTCCTGCGGCCAGAAGCCCGCCCAGCAGCCCCAGGACCCGCCCCAGCAGGAGGACCCCCAGCCTGCCCCAGAGCTGAAGATCGCCGTGGACAGCGATCCGGCCCGTTCCGCCGTCATCCACTGGTTTTATTCGGAGGAGGTGCAGGCCCTGTTCGGGGACAAAGATCTGAATGACGTGCTTTTCTCGGTGGACCCCCGGGATATCGCCCAGGAGCTGAAGCTGGGGAACTATGACGCCGCCGTGTGCGCCCCCGATCAGAAGGCCCTGCAGCTGCTGGGCGGCTATGAGTCCATGCCCCTGCTCAAGGACGCCGTGATCTTTGTTCACGGCAACATCGGGCAGGAGGATGCGGACTATAACCTGTCCTCGGAGACCCTCCGCGGCATATACGCCGGCACCGCCCCCCTTTTCTGGGATGAGGCACAGACTCAGCCGCTGGTTCCCGCCTATGGCTATGCCAGCGATGCCCAGGACCCCCTGTGGCAGCTGATGTCGATGCAGTTCGGCTTCACCGCCGACGCGCCGGATATCCTCACGACGGGGACATCGGGCAACCCTGTGATGGCCACTGTCCAGACCGGGCGGGTGGGATCGCCGCTGTTCCCCCTGCACTATAACTGGCTGTTCGGTGAGGCGGGAATCAACGGGTCGGTGATCTCCGTGGACGGCGTGCGGCCCACAGACGCGACGCTGGCGGACGGGTCCTATCCCTTCACCCTGTCCTACTACGGCCTGTATTGGCCCAGCCATCCCCAGGCCCGGCAGATCGCCGCGATCTTCCAGGGCGTGCAGGCTATGCAGACTGCGGACTGACCGCGTCCCGGCGTCGTCCTCTCTTTTTTCGGAAAACAGTTGCCGTAACGGCGAAAATATACTATACTGTTTATTTGACAGTGCCGCTGGCACAATTTACCGGAAACAGGACGATGGATATGAAAACAAGCGACTTTAACTATGAATTACCGCCGGAGCTGATCGCCCAGACGCCCATCCCCCAGCGGGACGCCTCCAGGTTGCTGGTGCTGGACAAGAATACCGGCGCATGGCAGCACCGGCATTTTTACGACCTGCCGGAGTATCTCCGGCCCGGCGACTGCCTGATCCTCAATAATTCCCGGGTGCTTCCGGCCCGGCTGCTGGGCCACCGGCTGCCCGGCGGCGGGGCCTGCGAGGTGCTGCTGCTGATCGACCGGGGAAACAAGACCTGGGAGTGCCTGGTACGGCCCGGCAAGCGCATGCGCACCGGGGCGAAGCTGTCCTTCGGCGACGGGGAGCTGACGGCGGAGGTGGTGGAGGAGCTGCCCGGCGGCAACCGCCTGGTGCGCTTCGATTATGAGGGAATTTTCCTGGAAGTGCTGGAGCGTCTGGGGAAAATGCCCCTGCCCCCCTATATCAAGGAGGAGCTTCAGGACCAGGAGCGCTATCAGACGGTGTACTCCAAGGTCAACGGCTCCGCAGCCGCCCCCACGGCGGGCCTGCACTTCACCCAGGAGCTGCTGGATCAAGTATCCGCAATGGGTGTAAAGCTGGGATACGTTACACTTCATGTGGGCCTGGGGACCTTCCGCCCGGTGAAGGAGGACGAGATCGAGGGCCACGAAATGCACAGCGAATACTGTGTGATCCCCCAGGAGACGGCGGACCTGATCAATGAGACCAAGAAAAACGGCGGTCGGGTCATCTGCGTGGGCACCACCTCCTGCCGCACCATCGAAAGCTGGGCCGCGGAGGACGGCACCATGACGGCCAGCGCCGGATGGACGGATATCTTCATCTATCCCGGGTACCGGTTCAAGGTGCTGGACGGCCTGATTACCAATTTCCACCTGCCGGAGTCCACTCTGATTATGCTGGTGTCCGCCCTGGCGGGCCGGGAGCACGTCCTGGCGGCATATCAGGAGGCGGTGAAGGAGCGCTATCATTTCTTCAGCTTCGGCGATGCGATGCTTATCCTGTAAAGGATGCAGCAATACAATAAGGACCGACAAGCGAAGTGGGAGCCCGGCGTCTGCCGGACTCCCGCTTTTGCAAAAGTTTATATAACTTGCCGCCAGTCCGCCTTTTATGCCAATGCGGCGGAGCAGCGATTTGCGAGCTGCCGGTCTGTAGCCCGGCAGGATATTTTCCCCGCAAAAACAAAAGAAAGTGCTCAATTCACAAAGAATCAAGCACTTTTCTCCTGGCACGCCGTGAGGGATTCGAACCCCCGGCCTTCTGGTCCGTAGGTTGTCTCAAGGGCAAATCGGAATCATTTCGGCTCCGATTTGTGCTTTTTACCACCGTTCGCTCGGAGGATTTTCCGTTGTTTCCATTCAGCCCTGCCCGTTTTTTTCGGATTCTGGGTCAAAAGTGGGTCAAAGACAGATGTATGGCAGGAGAATTCGAACAGTCAGTTCGCATTCATGCCGAGAGGCTCATAGGTCAGCAGCTTTTTCTTCCAAAGGGTCTCCGTTTGGATCACTTCATCAGGCGTCACGGCCTTTGGCAGGAGCTGCAAAATCGAGAACTGGAAGTGCGTATACCTATCCGGGTAGTCGCAGAGCAGCTCCTTCATCAGCTTGTTGTCGCCGTGCAGCGACTTCACATAGTGTGTCCAGCGCCCCAATAAGCCTCCCTTGCCATAAGCGGAGCCAACATACTTCCGTCCGTTTTCCCGGTCAACAATGAGGTAGACCGCGTTGACGGTGGAAAGCGCCGTGTGCCACGATTCGTATGCCGTGGGATCCTGCACGATCTCCCGAAGCTCTTCATAGGTAAGGATCGCGTTTTCGTAGCCGGAAAAAATCTTCTTGTCCCGAATGGCCACAATAGGCTTTTCGTTTGTGCCTTTCTGCGCCCAGGCAAGCGCGCTTTTACCCCATTCGATCAAGAGTCTGCCTTCGTATTCCTTCAGCAGGTCAATGCGCTCCAGATTGTAAAACATTCGCTGCCCTTGGAACCAATCCTCCAGCGGGAAATCCTTTGGCTTCGTGTCCTGCGTGTCAATAATGCCGCCGCTTACCTTGTAGCAGGCGAAAAACTTTGCCGTCGTACTCTTGTCGCTGATAAATACGCACCAATAATCATACCCGTTGCTGAAGGTTTCACTCTGTACGCGGGTGTACTCCTCCACCATGTTCTTGTCATAGCATTTCTTGAATGCCTTGTCACCCAGCGAATGCCGGATCAGCTTTACCCGCTTTGGGTCAAGCCCCACATTTTTTAACACATCGGAAAAGTTCAGAATCGCCATGAAGGCCCCTCCTAAAGTCGTTCTCTATTTCAAATTCTACCACATACTTTTTCGCTGTAAAGCGCGCTTTCCCACTCACGCAAAATTTCCGCCAGTTCCGGTGTCAGCCGTTGACAGCACTCCTGCCGCAGTTCCTCTGGCACGCCGTAAAACGCCTCGGCGATGCTGCCGGTGATGGCGGCGAGGGTGTCGCTGTCACCGCCGAGGGATACCGCCGTGCGCAGCGCGTCTTCAAAATTTGTGCTTTCCAGAAATGCAATAATGGCCTGCGGCACGGTTTCCTGGCAGCTCTCTACATGATGGTAGGTGGGGCGAATTTCGTCGCAGCTGCGGCAGAGGTCGTAGCCAAACTCGTACTCCGCATACGCTTTAATCTCCGCTTTGTCGTGACCTGTGCAGGCGAGAAAGATGGCTGCGGCGGTGGCCTGTGCGCCCTTGATACCCTCCGGGTGGTCGTGGGTCACCTGGGCGGTGAGCCGCGCCAGATGCAGCGTTTCCGCCATATCTGTTGCCAGCCATGCGGCAGACGACACCCGCATGGCGCTGCCGTTGCCGTAGCTCTGGTAAGGCTGCGGGTCATCCTCATAGAGCCAGCCGCCAAAATGGGTGCCATAGCCCCGGTCGGGATAAGCGCGGCCCAGCCGCTGCATCTCCCGCACCAGTGCCGCTTTGATGGCGGCATCGTCCTGCCCGCGGCTGCTGAGCAGCGCCTTCGCCACCGCCAGCGTCATCACCGTGTCGTCGGTAAAGTCGGAACGGCGGCTGAACAGGAGGAAATCCTTCGCCTTATAGTTGTTGCAATCGAACTCATAGGGGCTGCCCACGATGTCGCCCAAAATCGCTCCGTACATATCCTTACCTCCCTCTTTTCTGCACGTCCTCGTCGATGCGGCGCTTCCAGTCGGCGTTAAGCGGCCGGGCGGCGCGGACGCTGCACACGGCCTCGCTGATGACCTCGTAGTTCAGCGCCGTGCCCGCCTCGTCGCACTTGTAGTTCACCGAGCGGTCCGCACCGATGCCGAAGCGTGCCGCCTCCCTTGCCGCGTCGATGTTTGCGCCGAGGAACAGAAATTCCCAGCCATACTTCTCCTTCTGCCGTTCAATCATGCGACGCACTCGCTCGTAATCGTAGCGGCGGCTGGCGTTTTCGTAGCCGTCGGTGGTGATGATGAACATGGTCTTTGCCGGCACGTCCTCCCGGCGGGCGTACTTGTGGATGTTGCCGATGTGGTGGATGGCACCGCCCACGGCGTCCAGCAGCGCCGTACAGCCGCGGGTGAAGTACTCCTTCTCCGTCATGAGCGGCACCTTGGCAAGGGGCAGGCGGTCGTGGATGACCACGCTCTCATTGTCAAACAGCACGGTGGAGACCAGGGCCTCGCCCGCCTCCTGTTTTTGCCTCGCGATCATGGAGTTGAAGCCGCCGATGGTGTCCGTTTCCAGCCCTGACATGGAGCCGCTGCGATCCAAAATAAAAACCAATTCCGTCATAAAAAAGCCCTCCTTCGTTTGTCTGTGCTCACATTGTAGCGCATCCGAAGGAGGGTTTGGTCGCCTGCGGGGCGACATTTTTTGCCTCAATCAAGCCGTGTCTCTGCTTGAAATCTCTGCGAAAATGCTTCCAATTTAATATCGTTGCCGCCGCTCAATGTAAACGCCTTGTTTTTCATTCGGTTCGCCATTTCTATGTCTCCAATGTCCATGAATGCTGCGGAGACCGAAGTCAAAAATGGCGCTGTTTCGACCTGCTGCCCATATTTTTTTGCCACATAGTCGTACACGGAGATGACCGCGTTGGGGGAGTTCGTTTGCCGGTATAAGCTGCAAAGCGTTGCTAAAAAACTTTTCGCCTCACCAGCGTTTGCTCGCAGCATGGCAATCTCCAGGGAACGAATCGCCGTATGGATTCCGACCTCATCTTTTCCTTGTTTTCGCGCAAAGGCAATGAGGTCTTTCACGGGGTGACCATAGTGCTCACGGCGCTTTTGATACAGGCTTGAGAGCCTGTTTTGATATTTTTCCTTGGGAATGTATCCGCTGCTTGATACCCATTGGTCATTCACCCATTTGAAATACTCCCCTTGATAGAATATCTCTTTTTCGGCACTACCTTTTGCCTGCAGCTTTTCCGGCAGACAGAAGGTAGTGCCGAAAAAGAGATATTC
>OGLN01000257.1_pt1 | contig 43391 bp, 37 predicted proteins | sample 1572641 | NCBI WGS metagenome assembly OGLN01 (sample SAMEA2581903, study PRJEB24529) | metagenome | biome: Human gut stool | place: China | collected 2011
TTCTCCGGCGACATGTGCGGCGGAGAAAATACTTCTCGGCCTGCAAACGTGCGCGCCGTCCGCCCAAGGCGGACAGCGCGTGCGCTGCAGTCAGGCCGCAAACCCCTTTGTCAAAAAGTAATACTTTTTGACAGACTCAGCAAACCGCCCCGGTGAAAACCGGGGCGGTTTGCTATAGTGCATGGTTTATTCAAACGAGATCATGTAGTAATAGACCGGCTGGCCGCCGTCGACGACGTTCACGTCCGACATCGGCAGACGCCCGCCGTACAGCTCGGCTGCGTGCTGCGCGGCATCGGCCTTCACGTCCTCACCGTAGTAGATGGAGACGATTTCGGGGTCGAGATCCGTGGCGGCATCGGCGATCGCAAGCAGCACCTTGTCCAGGTCCGCGTTGCTGCCGAGCAGCGCACCGTCCATCAGCGCCAGATACTCGCCCTTGTGGATATCGTGCCCGTCAAAATCAGAATCGCGCGCGGCGTAGGTGACCTGCGCGGTGTGCACGCTCTCGATCGCGGCGCTCATCTCGGCCTCGATCACGTCCTCGGCGCTCGCCGGGTCGAACGAGAGCATCGCGGTGATGCCCTGCGGCACGGTCTTGGTCGGGATGACGATGACCTTCTTGTCCGACAGCGGGATGCACTGCTGGGCGGCCATGATGATGTTCTTATTGTTCGGCAGCACGAACACGATCTCCGCCGGGGTCTTGTTGACCTCAGTGAGGATGTCCTCCGTGGAGGGGTTCATGGTCTGGCCGCCGGTGACGACACGGTCGACGCCCAGCTCGCGGAAGAGGTTTGCCATGCCTTCGCCGGCGGACACGGCCACGACGCCGAACTGCTTTTCGGGCGCGGCCACAGCGGGCTCTGCCTCAGGCGCGGGCTCCGCCTCGGGCGCGGCGGGGGCGTCGCTGCCGGAGAGGGCAGTGTGCTGGTTGCGCATGTTTTCGATCTTCACGGTCTGGAGCGGGCCATAGGTCAGCGCTTCGGTCAGCACCTCGCCGGGCACGTTCGTGTGCACGTGCACCTTGATGATCTCATCATCATCGACCACGACGACACAGTCGCCGAGGTTGTTGAGGAACGAGCGCAGCAGCTCGGGGCTCTTGCTGTTTTCGCGCGCCACGATAAACTCCGTGCAGTAGCCGAACGTGATCTCTCCGGTGTCGAACTCGGAGAAATCCGCGCCCTCTTTCGGCGCGGCGGCGGCAGCCGGAGCGGCCGTGGTCACTGGGGCGGCGGTGCGTCCCTGCAGATAGCCGAGCATGGCGTCCATGACGAGCACGAAGCCCTCGCCGCCGGCATCGACCACGCCTGCGCGGCGCAGCACGGGGTTGATGTTCTGCGTGTCGGCCAGCGCCTCGCGCGCGGCGGCGAGCAGCGCCTCGAGCATGGCCTCAAAGTCCGTGCTCTCCTTGGCAAACTCCACGGCGGCCTGCGCACCCAGACGGCTGACGGTGAGGATCGTGCCCTCGGCCGGCTTCATGACGGCCTTATAGGCGGCGTCCACACCGGCGGAGACGGCGGCGGCGAACTCTGCGGCGTTTGCGTTCTCGCGGCCCTTGAGGGACTTGGCGATCCCGCGGAACAGCAGCGACAGGATGACGCCGGAGTTGCCGCGCGCACCGCGCAACAGGGCGCTTGCGGCGCAGTCGGCCACGGCGCCGACGGTGTCGGTCTGCTTGCGGCCGAGCTCGATGGCGGCGGAGTTCATCGTCAGGCTCATGTTCGTGCCGGTGTCACCGTCCGGAACAGGGAAGACGTTGAGCTCGTTGATGCGTTGTTTGTTTTCTTCCAGTGCCGCATTCGCGCACAGGAGCATCTCCCGAAGCGCTGCGGCATCAATAATTTCTCTCAAATCTGTACACCTCCGACGGGGGAAATGAAAATGGCCCGGAAGCGCGGCTCCCGGGAGGGGAAGCGATGCGAAATGTCCCTGCTCAATCGAGGAACATGGAATCCACGAACACGTCCACACGCGCAACGGGCACGCCGGTGGCCTGATTGACCTTATAGCTGACCTCGTTGATGATGCTGTGGGCGAGCGCGGAAATGTTCACGCCGTGATCGACTGCGATGTGCAGCTCGAGCGAGATGCTCCCGTCGTCGGCGAACGTGGCGTTGACGCCCTTGGACATGGATTCTCTGCGCAGAAGCTGGAACGGACCGCTGTCCTTGCTGCGGCCGACCATGCCCTTCACGCCGAAGCAACTGGTCGCGGCGTCGCCTGCAAGGTTTGTGAATACTTCGTTGGTGATGCTGATGGTGCCATTCGATTGTTCGATTTTGACCATGTAGACAGCCCCTTTCTTAACAGCAGTGATATATTATATAACAATAGGTGAGAAATCACAAGCGAAAAAATAGCGAAAAAAGCAGGCAATTTCCGTGAAAATGCCGGTTTTTCCTCAGAAAATTGCATGTTTTCAATAATAACGTTTCGAAATATGAAATACGAATCAAAAAACTATTATTTACGTTTTTTTGCAACTGTGTTATCATATTGACGCGAATGGGTTGATAGGTACCCATTGCACAAATATAGGCTAACGCATAAGAGAAATAGGAGATGAAGTTTATGGCAAGAAAGCTCGTTACGATGGACGGCAACAATGCTGCCGCCCACGTGTCCTACGCCTTTACGGAAGTGGCTGCCATTTACCCGATCACCCCGTCGAGCCCGATGGCCGACCTGGTCGATCAGTGGTCCGCCGCCGGTCGTAAGAACATCTTCGGCACGAAGGTCCGTGTGCAGGAAATGCAGGCAGAGTCCGGCGCAGCCGGCGCTGTCCACGGTTCGCTGAATGCCGGCGCTCTGACGACGACGTATACCGCCTCTCAGGGCCTGCTGCTCATGGTTCCGAATATGTACAAGATCGCCGGTGAGCTGCTTCCGGCCGTGTTCCACGTGACGGCGCGCGCACTCGCTTCGCACACCCTGTCCATCTTCGGCGACCAGTCCGACGTTATGGCCTGCCGCCAGACCGGCTTCGCCATGCTCGCCGAGGGCAACGTGCAGGAAGTTATGGACCTGTCCCCCGTGGCGCATCTGGCCGCCATCAAGGGCCGTGTTCCGTTCCTGAACTTCTTTGACGGCTTCCGTACCTCGCACGAGATTCAGAAGATCGCCGTCTGGGATTATGATGATCTGGCTGATATGGTGGACATGGATGCGGTCAATGCCTTCCGTCAGCGCGGTCTGAACCCGCAGCATCCGCAGATGCGCGGCAGCCATGAAAACGGCGACATCTTCTTCCAGAACCGTGAGGCGTCCAACAAGTACTACGACGCCGTGCCGGACCTGGTCGAGGAGTACATGGCGAAGATCAATGCCAAGATCGGCACCAACTACCAGCTGTTCAACTACTACGGCGCCCCGGATGCTGACCGTGTCATCATCTCCATGGGCTCCATCTGCGACGTGGCTGAGGAGGTCATCGACTACCTCAACGCCCACGGCGAAAAGGTCGGCCTCGTGAAGGTCCGCCTGTACCGTCCGTTCCGTGCCGACAAGCTCATCGCGGCCATCCCGGCGACCTGCAAGAAGATCGCCGTGCTCGACCGCACGAAGGAGCCCGGCGCACAGGGCGAGCCCCTGTACCTCGACGTCGTCACCGCGCTGGCCAACGCCGGCCGCAACGACATCGTCGTCACCGGCGGCCGCTACGGCCTCGGCTCCAAGGATACCCCGCCGGCGTCCGTGTTCGCGGTCTACGAGGAGCTCAAGAGCGAGAACCCGAAGCGTCAGTTCACCATCGGCATCGTTGACGACGTGACCAACCTCTCCCTGCCGGAGACGGACGCGCCCGACACCTCCGCCGAGGGCACCATCGCCTGCAAGTTCTGGGGTCTCGGCGGTGACGGCACCGTCGGCGCCAACAAGAACTCCATCAAGATCATCGGCGACCACACCGATAAATTCGTGCAGGCCTACTTCCAGTATGACTCCAAGAAGACCGGCGGCGTGACCATCAGCCACCTGCGCTTCGGCGATCACGAGATCAAGAGCCCGTACTATATCAATAAGGCCGACTTTGTCGCCTGCCACAACCCGAGCTACATCACCAAGGGCTTCAAGATGGTTCAGGATGTCAAGCCCGGCGGCGTGTTCATGATTAACTGCGAGTGGACACCCGAGGAGCTCAGCCACCATCTGGACGCCTCCGCCAAGCGCTACATTGCCAAGAACAACATCCAGCTCTACACGATCAACGCCATTGACCTGGCCATCCAGATCGGTATGGGCAAGCGCAACAACACCATCCTGCAGTCCGCATTCTTCTCTCTGGCGAAGATCATGCCGGAGGAGGACGCCATCCGCTACATGAAGGAGAAGGCCAAGGCCTCCTACATGAAGAAGGGCGAGGACGTGGTCGAGATGAACTACAAGGCCATCGACCTCGGCGCGACCGCGTATGTGAAGATCGACGTTCCGGCCGACTGGGCCAACGCCGTGGACGAAGCGCCCGCCAAGGAGCTGACCGGCCGTCCGGCCACCGTCAAGATGGTGCGCGACATTCTCACTCCGGTCGACAAGATGGACGGCGACAGCCTGCCTGTCTCCGCGTTCGTCGACCATGCCGACGGCACGTTCGAGCTCGGCGCCTCCGCGTATGAGAAGCGCGGCGTGGCCGTCTCCGTGCCCGAGTGGGACAGCGCCAAGTGCATCCAGTGCAACCAGTGCGCCTATGTCTGCCCGCATGCGACCATCCGTCCGTTCGCGCTCACTGCCGACGAGCTGGCCGCCGCGCCCGCTCAGACCAAGGCGGTCGACTTCAAGGTCGGCGCCGGCAAGGGCGTTTACAAGTTCTCCATGGCCATCTCTCCGCTCGACTGCATGGGCTGCGGCGTCTGCACGCACGTCTGCCCGGTCGGCGCGCTGACGATGCAGCCGCTGGAGGGCCAGGAAGTGCAGCAGCCCGTGTTCGACTACATGGTCTCCGCTGTTGCCGAGAAGAAGGAGCTTCAGGACTTCACCGTCAAGGGAAGCCAGTTCCGTCAGCCCATGCTCGAGTTCTCCGGCTCCTGCGCCGGCTGCGCCGAGACGAGCTATGCCCGCCTGATCACGCAGCTGTTCGGCGATCACATGATGATCTCCAACGCGACTGGCTGCTCGTCCATCTGGGGCGGCCCGGCTGCCACCAGCCCGTACACCGTCAACAAGGAAGGCAAGGGTCCCGCCTGGGCCAACTCCCTGTTCGAGGATAACGCGGAGCACGGCCTCGGCATGTACCTCGGCCAGAAGAAGATCCGCGACGACCTCGCGGAGGACATCCGCTACATCGCCGAAAACGGCAAGGATCCCGAGAAGGTCGCGGCTGCCAAGAAGTACCTCGAGACCTACAACGACGGCGAGGCCAACCAGACCGCCACGGCGGAGTTCCTCGCTGTGATGGAGGCCAAGCCCGCCTGTGACTGCGAGCGCTACCAGCGCATCATGGCCGGCAAGGACTTCCTCAACAAGAAGAGCTGCTGGATCTTCGGCGGCGACGGCTGGGCCTACGACATCGGCTTCGGCGGCCTGGACCATGTCCTGGCGCAGGACGAGGACGTGAACGTGTTCGTCTTCAACACCGAGGTCTACTCCAACACCGGCGGACAGGCGTCCAAGGCCTCCAACATCGGTCAGGTCGCGCAGTTCGCGGCTGCCGGTAAGGAGCTCAAGAGCAAGAGCCTTGCCGAGATCGCCATGAGCTACGGCTACATCTACGTGGCGCAGGTCGCCATGGGTGCAAACCCGGCGCAGACCATCAAGGCCATCAAGGAAGCGGAAGCTTACCCCGGCCCGTCCCTGATCATCGGCTACGCTCCCTGCGAGATGCACAGCATCAAGAAGGGCGGCATGACCAACTGCCAGGGCGAGATGAAGCGCGCGGTCGACTGCGGCTACTGGAATCTGTTCCGCTACGATCCGTCCGCCGAGAAGCCCTTCGCGCTCGACAGCAAGGAGCCGGCCGACGGCTACCGTGACTTCCTCATGAACGAGGCACGTTACGCCCGCCTGACCAACGAGTTCCCGGATCGTGCCGAGGAGCTGTTTGCCAAGTCCGAGGCCAACGCAAAGAAGCGCTACGAGCACCTGCTCAAGCTCAAGAAGCTCTACGACGAGGCATAATTTTTCCTACCCACGCAGGCGGGGCTGATTTCAGCCCCGCCTTTTTGCGCTTTTTGCGCAAACAGGCACGCTCCTTTCTGAGGCCTCTGCCCAGGATTCCGCCTGACGGAACGTGTTGAAAACCGGCGGGGTATGGCGTATACTGAACATCAGATCATTCACGAAAGGGGAGACCGCCATTTGAATACGGACACCTATCAGAGCGCGCTCGAATCGACAAAAGACAGCATCGAGGACGTGAACAAAGCCATCGGCTTCAGCCTCGGCAGTCTCACACTGGAAAAACTCATCACCTCCGCCATCACGCTCGTGATCTGCATTGTCTGCATCTGGATCATCATGCGCATTGCGCGGCGCATATCGTCGCACTCGCGCCTGTCCGAGAGCCTGAGCAGGTTCATTCTCAAGGTGCTCAAGATCACGCTGGAATTCATGGCGATCCTCATCGTGGCCGACAGCCTCGGCTTTAATGTCACAGCACTGCTGGCTGTGTTCAGTCTGCTCGGTCTGGCTCTGTCGCTCTCGGTGCAAAACTGCCTCTCGAATGCCATGAGCGGTATCATCATCCTGCTCACACGGCCGTTTGAGGACGGCGATTTCATCGAGGCCGGCAATGTCAGCGGCACGGTGCGCGACATCGGCCTGATCTACACGCAGCTGTGCACGATCGACAATAAGGACATCTATGTGCCGAACAGTGACCTGTCGGCGTCCAAGATCGTCAACTATAACCGTGAGCCGCAGCGGCGCGTGGATCTCACCTTCGGCGCGGACTATACCTGCCGTCCGGAGCAGGTGAAGGCGGCGCTGCACAATGCCGTCTCCCTTGTGTCCGGCATCCTGCCGGAGCCCGCGCCGTTTGTGCGCGTGGCAGGGTACGGCGAGAGCAATATCGACTACGTCGTGCGGGTCTGGTGCAAGACGGCCGATTACTGGACGGTGTACTATGACCTCATGGAGGCCGTCGGCGCGGCGTTTGACGCCCACGGTGTGTCCATGTCCTACCCGCAGATGAACGTACACGTGCTCGATACACCGGAAAGTGCAAAAAAAGATTGACTTTCCCATATTTTCAGGTATAATAATATGGCCTGTGTGCTGACACAGGTGATCCTTGCTCTCATTTGAGATGAGGGCCATCAGACCAGAAGGAGGTGCAACTGAAATGGCAAAAACCACCGAAAAGTACGAACTGATGTACATCATCAACCCCAACCTGTCGGAGGAAGAGACTGCAGCAGTCGTCGAGAAGTTCAAGGCGCTTGTCGAGCAGAACGGCACGCTGGAGGAGATGGAGGAGATGGGTAAGCGCAAGCTCGCTTACGAGATCAACTACATTTCCGAGGGCTACTACGTGCTCGTCAAGTTCACCAGCGGCCCGGATTTCCCGGCTGAGCTGGATCGTGTGCTGGGCATCACGGACGGTATTCTCCGCTCCCTGATCACCCGTCGCCCGGAATAAGGAGGCACGGCAATGCTGAATCACATTGTGCTCATGGGCCGTCTGACCCGTGACCCCGAGCTTCGTTATACCCAGTCCCAGATCCCCGTGGCGTCGTTTTCGCTTGCGGTCGACCGTGATTTCGGCGGTCGTGACGGCGGCGAGCGGCAGACGGACTTCATCGACATTGTCGCGTGGAGAAGCACGGCGGAGTTCGTCTCCAAGTACTTCACCAAGGGCAGCATGGCCGTTGTGAGCGGCCGCCTGCAGATCCGCGACTGGACCGACCGTGAAGGCGGCAAGCGCCGCAGCGCGGAGGTCGTGGCGGACAATGTCTACTTTGGCGAGAGCAAGCGCCGCGACGGCGGCGATACGTCTCGCCCGGCAGCGCCGAGTGCATCGGCACCGGCTCACCGCGGAAGCTATGGCGGATATGACAATGTCCCCCAGGGCGGCAGCGCGTTTTCCGAGCTGGACGACGATGACGGCGACCTGCCGTTCTGATTTTGATAAAGGAGGATTACAGTCTTGGCTTTTGACAGAGATAAGAGCAAGAACCGCAAACGCAGAAAAGTTTGCCAGTTCTGTGTTGACAAGTGCACTTATATCGACTACAAAGACACCGCGAAGCTTCGCCGCTTCCTGTCCGAGCGCAGCAAGATCCTGCCGCGCCGCACGACCGGTACCTGCGCGATGCATCAGCGCGAGCTCACCGAGGCCATCAAGAGAGCGCGTCAGATCGCCCTCCTGCCGTACGTGACCGACTGAGTTTTTGTTCCCGGATGCAAACCTGCCCCCATCGCACGATGGGGGCAGGTTTTTGTTATGTCCCTGTTCAGCTCTCGAGATGCAGCGGGATTTTTTCCACCTGCGCAATGCAGGAGACCATAACGCGGATCTGCGGCGTGAGCACCTTGTCGCGGTGGTGCACCAGCTGGCTCCACTGCTCCATGTGGCAGTCCGTGACCGGCAAAATGGCGAGTCGGCCCTCTTCCGCGCGGCGGCGCGCCGTGTAGCGCGGCAGCACGGACAGGTACGGGCTGTGCTCGAGCAGCTGCATGACCATGCTCGTGCTCTCCAGCTCCAGGAACGGACGGATCGTCAGCTTCTGGTGCGCCAGCTCCACATCGAACTGGTGGCGGTAGCTGTTGGACTGCGGCATGAGCACGAACGGCTCGTCCACGAGGTCTGCCAGCTTGAGCTGTTTTGCCGCGGCGAAGCGGTGCTTGGGGCTGGCGACGATGACGATATCCTGCGGGCATTCAAAGAGCTTGACGCGCTGCGCGTCGTAGCCCATATCGTCGAGCGTATAGATCAGGTCGACCTCATTGTGCATGAGCATATCCGACAGCGTCTTCGTGTCGCCTTCGATCAGCTGCGTGTTCACGCGCGGACAGTGCTCATGATACAGCGGCAGGATCTCCCCGAAGCTGGCCGTCATGATCGACTCGATCGTGCCGATGCGCAGCGTGCCGGTCAGATCGCGCTCCTCGACCGTGAACGACACGGCGCGCGCGGCAGCCGACACGACATCGCGCGCATAGGGAATGAACTCCTGCCCATAGTGGGTGATGGACACCGTTTTGCCGATGCGATCGAACAGACGCACGCCCAGCTCATTTTCAAGCTGCTGAACCTGCACCGTAACTGCGGACTGGGAATATCCCAGAGATTCTGCGGCCTTGGAGAAGCTCTGCAGCTGTGCGACCTTTAGGAATGTGGTCAGCAAACGAAGTTCCATAGGCAATGCCTCCTTATCCCGAATTGGATCCGTTTTTTTCTCAATCATATAATACGTCGCAAATCCGGCCTGCGTCAAGCATTATTTCCGGTATTCGACACGGAGCAGGAACAGTTTGACAGCTATTTATCACGATTTCGAAAGCACCTTATTATTTTTTTGAATTGCATCAAAACCAAAAAAGAGAACATTCGAAATTGTGAATTTTACAACACACGTTTTCTGTGCTATTCTGGCATCGTAAAAGGGGATCAGAAGCGCCCCGAAGCAAATCTTTCAGGAGGGACTCGTTATGAAAAACATCTTGCTGAACGTTTTGGCTTTTGTTGCGTTTCTCGCGATCGAGATCGTCGCTGTTGCCTTCATGAGCACATATCCCGCAGGTTCGGCCGCCATGATGCTGCTGGGGCTGCTGGCACTCGTGATCGGCGGGGCGTACACGGTGCTCCTCGGCAGAGACATTGTAAACCTCAAACTCTGATAAACCACTTTTCTATTTGCTATCTATCTTTCATTTCTGTTTTTTCTCCTTGGTTTCCGGGAGTAACCGCCTCCCGGTGACCCCCCCCCCAACGTGTGGTTTTCTGCACGTAAAAAATCTCCTCCCGTTAACCGCCGGGAGGAGATTTTTTTGCCCGGCTTCGTGCCCGCAGAGGGATTTACAACGGCGGCGCACTGTGATACACTGGATGCGATTTTTCATATTGCGCAGCCTTCGCCGCTTCGGGCGGCAGGGGAAATGGGGTGCAAGGCCCCGCGAGTCGGTCACTGTGAAGCCGCCGTCCGGCGGATGAGTCAGAATACCCGAAGGCTGCAGGCATTTCCGCCGGAACCGGAAGCTGCAGGGCTGAACAGGATGTGTTGTTCAGCCGGTTTTGCTGCATCTGTCCGCCGGTCCCGGCGGGCAGAATTTTATTGTTTCAGGAGGAACGTACATGAAAAAACGGTTTCTGTCGCTGCTGCTGGTGCTGGTGCTGATCATGAGCCTCATGCCGGCAGCGCTGGCTGTGAACGCAGACGATGCGCAGCCCAAGACGATCAGCGTCACTTTCCGGCTGCACACGGACACGGATGAGTGGATCGCACCTACCGAGGTCAGCGATCTGCCGGAGGGCACGTCGGTGTTCACCGTGTTCCAGAAGGTGCTGGCCGACAAGGGCTACACCTATGAATACCACGAGCAGTACTGCTACGTGCAGGCGATCACTGCGCCTGACGGCACGCGGCTGGCCGAGTTTAGCAAGGGTCAGAACTCCGGCTGGCTGTTTCGCGTCAACAATGACTTTGCAGACGTCGGCATGAACGATTTCGTGCTCATGGACGGCGACGAGATCGAGGTGCTCTACACCGCCGATTACGCGAAGGAGCCCGGCATGTCGCTGCCGTATACCGACGTGTCGTGGGATCACTGGGCGTACACCGCCATCAAGCGCATGTATACCCGCGGCCTCATGGTCGGCGTGAACGAGACGACCTTCGCGCCGAGTCAGGAGATGAGCCGCGCGATGCTTGCGGTCATCCTCTATGCCAGAGCCGGTCAACCGGCGGTCGAGGCGGCGAACCCCTTCACCGATGTCCCGGCTGACAGCTGGTATACCGATGCCGTCATCTGGGCCGCGGAAAACGGCATCGTCTCCGGCTTCGGCGACGGCACGTTCCGCCCGAATGATGCACTCACGCGCGCACAGGCTGCCGTGATGCTCTGTGCCTTTGCCGCCTTCACGCAGGACGACGTGACGGTGCGTGCAGACCTCTCCGCCTACAGTGACGCCGGACAGATCCCGTCCTGGGCGATGGATGCGATGCAGTGGGCAAATGCGCGGCAGCTCATCATCGGCCGCGACAGCGCGCATCTCGCGCCGACTGCTGCGACGACCCGCGCCGAGATGGCGAGCATCCTCAGCGCGTACATCCGCAAATAACAGACGATCGTCAACACCCCCGGGCTGCGGCCCGGGGGTGTTGTGCGTTCGGAAAAAAGATTTACAACCTTGCTGCACTGTGCTACACTGAAAATACAACTGTACATTGCGCAGCCTTCGCCGCTTCGGGCGGCAGGGGGAATGCGGGTGCAAAGCCCCGCGAGTCGGTCACTGTGAAGCCGCCGGATGGCGGATAAGTCAGAATACCCGAAGGCTGCAGGCATTTCCGCTGGAACCGGAAGCTGCATGGCTGAACGAAGCAATTTCGTTCGGCCGGTTTTGCTGCATCTGTCTGCCGGTCCCGGCGGGCAGATTTTTTCATTCAGGAGGGAAACACATGAAAAAACGGTTTCTGGCCCTGCTGCTTGTGCTGACGATGGTGTTCAGCCTCATGCCGGCGGCACTGGCTGCGGACACGGTGGACGTGGCTGCACTGCCGGAGTATGCCGCAGATGCGGACATCAGCACCGGCACGGCGTACAAGATCAGTACGGAAGAGAGCCTGCGGGCCTTCGCCGCCGCGGTCAAGGCGGATGACGGAAACGGCACATATGCGCACGCCGGCGTCACGCTCTATCTCGCCGGCGACATTGCCCTTACCGGCACGTGGACGCCGGTCGGCAGCACGGCGACGTATGTCGGCGATTTCTTTTCCGGCACGTTCGATGGCTGCGGCCACACGATCAGCGGCCTGAATGTGCAGGGCAGCAAGGTCAATCAGGGACTGTTCGCGGCGATCAACAAGGCAACGATCCGCAACCTGAACGTCTCCGGCACGGTCAGCTGCGGCACGAAAAACTACGTCGGCGGCATCGTCGGCAAGGTGCAGGCCGGTACGATCGAGAACTGCAGCTTTTCCGGCAGTGTGACCGGCGGTTATACCGGCGGCATTGCCGGCGGCCTGAACAGCAACAACGTGACCATCAGCGGCTGCGTGAACGCGGCTGACGTGACCGGAACAACGGCCGGCGGTATCCTTGGTTACTGGAAAACGACTGCAGCCATTCAAAATTGTTACAACACCGGCAGCGTTACCGGTTCGGCTAAGGCGGGCGGTATTGTCGGCCAGCTGAACAAGGGCACTATTGAAAATTGCTACAGCATCGGCGACATTGGCGGTAAGGCATCGCAGAAGGGCGGCATTTTTGCCTTCAGCAGTGCCACGGTCAAAAACTGCTACTATACGCTGCCGGAGGCGGAAACGCTTGGCGGCACAGCAGCGGCGGCTGCGCACATCACCTCTCCCGACGGCCTTGCGGACAAGCTCGGCAACGCCTTCAAAGAGGACACAGCTGGCGCGAACAACGGCTACCCCATCCTCGTCTGGCAGGCGGGCGAAGTGGTGCAGCCTGACCCGCGCATCGAGCTGACCGGCCCAGACACGCTCTGGCGTACCACAAATGATGCGCAGCCGCAGACGACAATCACCGCCGCCTGCAAGGACATGGATGAGGACACGCACGTCGACTGGACGCTGACGGAGGGCGAGGGCATTGTCACGCTCGAGACGCCGGAGGGCGCGGGCGCGGCAAACCGGTCCGTGATCGTCAAGGCGACGGCCGACGGTGCCGGTAAGGCGGTCGTCACGGCTAGCACGGCCGATGGCATCACGGCGAGCATCACGATCTACGTCATCCCCCAGATCACGACCGTGGAGCTCGAGGGCGTTGTTGCCGTGGGCGAGACGGTGCGCGCCAAGGTCAATGTCCTTGGCGGCGGCGAGTACGACTACGAGAATTTCCCGAAACTGAAGATCGAGTGGCGCTATCTCACGGCCGCGGACTACAGCGCGGGCAACACCGGCACCAGCTCGTATCAGGAGATCACCGGCACGACCGGCCGGGAGTACACCATCCCGGAGGACATGGCGGGCAATTACCTGTCCTTCATGCTCTATGACACGGTCTCCAGAGAATACAAGACACTCAGCAGCCCCGTGCGCATCGCCACGGCGGAAGAGCGCCTGCTCAAGGCAGACGCCTCGGCCCTGACGCTCGATACCTCCGACATCCGCGCGGCCACGACGATCGCACTGCCGGCGACCGGCTCCGTGAACGGCTCGGCCATCACATGGGCGAGCTCGGACAGCAGCATCATCGACCCGGCCACCGGCGTCGTGACGCTGCCGGGCAGCGGCATCCGGACCGTCACCCTCACGGCGACGCTCACGCGCGGCGAGGCGACCGCCTGCCGCAATTTTGACATCCGCGTCTGGTCGCAGGCGGAACTCGATAAGGAAGCCGCCAAAAGCGAGCTGCAAAAGCTCGTCGAGCGGCTCGACGGCACCGTCACCCTGACGCCGGAATACGGCCGGGACACGAACGTGAACACGATGCTCAGCGCGAAGCTCGACGACAGCAGCATCGCGGTCAGCGTCTCCAAGGTCGAGGAAGTGTACGGCGGTGCGGGCGTCGCGGCCGACGGCACCATCACGTATTTCTACGCAGACCCGAACACTGCGCCGCTGCAGCGCAGCGGAAGCTACCGCGTCACGTTTGCGCTCAGCAAGGCCGGCGCCAGCGAGACACTGCAGGTCCCGGTCGTCATCGGCTGGGATGTGCAGCGTGTGCGTGACACGATCTCTGCCGAGATTACGAGCCAGCTCACCACCGAGGGCCTGTGCGCCGCCGGGGATGACCCGAACCTGCTCACGCAGGACCTGACGCTGCCGAAGGTCATCGACGGCAAGCGGTGGGCGCTCATTTCCTGGACGTCCAGCGATCCGACCGTGATCGCCGTCAGCGACAAGAACCAGCAGACGGCGGACACGCTCTTTGACCCCTATGTCGGCGTGGTCAAGACACCCACGCAGGATACGACTGTTACGCTTACTGCGACCGTGACCTTCCAGCTCACAGATGCGCAGGAGCAGACCGTCACCGTCAGCAAGGTGTTTACCGTCACTGTCAAGGGGCAGCAGACCAACATGCGCGAGCAGCTGCTTGCAAAGCTCGACGCGGGCTTTGCATCCTACGGCGGCCTGCGCGACGCCGTGACGGGTCTGCCCCTCACGCAGCGCGACGGCAGGTATCTCGCAGCCAATGATATTCATTTCCCGACCACGCGCGACTTCGGCGTGGACGGCAAGTACACCCCCGTGACCATCACAAGCAGCGATGCCGACACCATCGTGCCGCCGGATGTGAACAATGCCGCGCGTGCGGAGGTCTACCGCCCGCTGCCCGGTGAGGCTGCCAAGGATGTCACCGTCACGGTGACGATCACGGACAGCGACAGCGGCGTGTCGGCCTCGCGCAGCTTCCTGATCGCCGTCCAGCCGCTCACGCAGCAGGAGATCGACGCGGAGCTCGCGCTCATGGCTGCGGTCAGGGCGCACTACTTTGACGGCATCCGCAACGGCAACACGGACGCAAAGAACATTCTCACCGACCTGCACCCCTTCCAGGAGGCGTATCTGGATGCGGACGGTCAGCTCGTATGGGTGTACGACCATGCAGACCTGACCGGCAGCGGCATCGTCCCCGTGGCGATGGACGGCTGGACGGAAAGCGAGCAGTGGCGGCTGTTCCGCTCGACGGATCCGGACGTTATCAGCCATGAAAACCTGCTCGTGACTCGCGCGGCGGGGGACAAGACCGTTACGGTCAGCAGCGAGCTCTCGAGTGAGACGCTCGGCAAGTATGCCGCACGCTATCCGGACAACAAGGACTTTCAGGCACTGAGCTGCCAGCCGGTGTCCGTGGAGCTGACGGTGCCCGGCACGGAGCCGGTCACTCCGACGCCCGTGGATCCCACGCCGGTCGAGCCGGATCACAAGGCGCTCAGCGTTACCTTCCAGCTGCACACGGACACGGAAATGTGGATCGCGCCGTCCGTGATCGGCGACCTGCCGGAGGGCACGACGGCGATGGACGTATTCCGGCAGGTGCTCGCGCCAACGGCTACAGCTATGAGGCGAAGGGAAGCTATGTGCAGGCCGTCATCAAGCCGGACGGCACGAAAGTGGCCGAGTTCAGCAAGGGGCCGAATTCCGGCTGGGTCTTTCGCGTCAACGGGGAGTTCCCGGACGTTGCCATGCAAGACTGCCGGCTCTCGGACGGCGACGTGATCGAGGTGTTCTTCACCGCCGACTATATGAATGAGCCGGGAATGTTCCTGCCGTTCACGGACGTGACGAACCACTGGGCGTACAGCGCCATCAAGCGCGTATATACCCGCGGCTGGATGGTCGGCATGGACGAGAAGACCTTCGCGCCGGATCAGCAGCTGAGCCGCGCAATGCTCGCGGTCATCCTCTATGCGATGGCGGGCGAGCCGGCGGTCACGGGTGAGAGCCCGTTCACGGATGTCCCGGCAGGCTGCTGGTACACCGACGCCATCGTCTGGGCAGCGCAAAACGGGATCGTCTGCGGCTTCGGCGACGGCACGTTCCGCCCGAACGAGGCGGTCACGCGCGCGCAGGCGGCCGTCATGCTCTATGGCTATGCGGCCTTCACCGGCGCGGACGTGACGGCGCGCGCAGATCTCTCCGCCTACAGCGATGCCGGACAGATCCCGGCCTGGGCGCTGGATGCGATGCAGTGGGCGAATGCGCGCCGGCTCATCGTCGGCCGTGACAGCAGCCACCTCGCGCCGAACGGCGGTGCGACCCGCGCCGAGATGGCCGCCATCCTCAGCGCATACATCGGAAAGTAACACGAAAAAGCCGAACCCCCCGAACAAACTGTTCGGGGGGCTTCGCGCGCGATGGGAAGAAGGGAATGGGGAACGGGGAAGAAGGAAGGTTTGCTTTGAGATCCGCCGTGATCCGGCGGCGGCCTGTGTCTGCCGCCGCTGCACCGTTGGCTTGATATCAGTATAACAAAAAATGCGCGCCGCACAAGCCCGGAGGGGGGATATTTTTTCGGAAAAAAACCACACAATATACAAATACTTGTCCCGGTTGACGTGCGCACGCTTTGGCGGTACAATAGCAGCACGAATCAGAAAGGATGACTGCCATGTACAACGGTTACTATTATGGCTTTGATATGACGTATCTGGTGCTGGTCGTGCCGGCGCTGCTCATCGCGCTCATCGCGCAGATCCAGGTCAAGAGCGCGTTTTCACGCTATGCCGGTGTGCGCTGCACGAGCGGGCTGACCGGCGCGCAGGCGGCGCAGCGCATCCTGCAGGCAAACGGCATCACCGACGTGCGCATCGAGCACATTTCCGGCAAGCTCACCGACCACTTCGACCCGCAGGCGAAGGTTATCCGCCTCTCGGACGAAGTGTATGGCGTCGCGTCGATCGCGGCCGTCGGCGTCGCGGCGCACGAGGCGGGCCACGCCGTGCAGTACGCGACCGATTACGCGCCCATCCGCATCCGCGCGGCTATCATCCCGGCCACGCGCATCGGCTCCAATCTCTCGTGGCCGCTGCTCATCGCGGGGCTGATCTTCAACTGGACGGCGCTCGTCTGGGCAGGCATTTTGCTCTTCGGCCTTGTGACGGTGTTCCAGCTGGCGACGCTGCCGGTGGAGTTCAACGCCTCGCGCCGCGCGCTGGCGGCGATCGAGTCGCGCGACCTGCTCACGGACGATGAGCTGCGCGGTGCGCGCAGTGTGCTGCGGGCGGCCGCTATGACGTATGTCGCGGCGCTGCTGGTGTCGTTCGCGCAGCTGCTGCGGCTGATCCTTCTCTATGGAAACCGCCGCCGGGATTGACGCTGCCGTTGCAATCGGCGGCAAAGTATCGTAAAATAGCAGGTACGAACGGTACCTGCTATTTTCTTTTTGAGGTGATCGTATGCATCGTATTTTTATCGTGGAGGATGACGCGGCCATCGCCGCCGCGCTGCAAAAGCACCTGACGACGTGGGGCTTTGACGTGCGCTGCGCGGAGGATTTTCGCAACGTGCTCGCCGAGTGCACGGCGTTTGATCCGCAGCTCGTGCTGCTGGACATCACGCTCCCGTTTTATAACGGCTACCACTGGTGTCAGGAACTGCGGCGCGTGTCGAACGTGCCGGTCGTGTTCATCTCCTCGGCGTCGGACAATATGAACATCGTCATGGCCATGAACATGGGCGGGGATGATTTCATCGCCAAGCCCTTTGATCTGAACGTGCTGCTGGCGAAGATCCAGGCGATCCTGCGCCGCACGTATGATTTTGCCGCGCCTGCGCCCACGCTCGAGCACCGCGGCGCCGTGCTCAACACGGCGGATGCGAGCCTGACGTATCAGGGGCAGCGCATCGAGCTGACGAAAAACGACTACCGCATCCTGCAGACGCTCCTCGAGCGCAAGGGCAGCGTCGTCAGCCGCGAGACGCTTATGGAAAAGCTCTGGGAGACGGATAGCTTTGTCGACGAAAACACGCTCACGGTCAACATCGCCCGTCTGCGCCGCAAGCTTGAGGCCGCCGGCCTGCCGGATTATATCACGACGAAAAAAGGCCTCGGCTATCTCATCGAGTGAGGGGGCAAGATATGTTTGGTGCCTATGTGCGGGAAAACCGCAAGGTCGTGATCGCGCTCGCGGTCTACACGGCCGTGTTCGCGCTCGTGTTCTGGCTCTACCGACTGCCGCTGGGCGCGGTGGGGTATGCGGCGCTCGTGTGCCTGTTTTTGCTGCTGGTCTGGTTCGCGGTCGATTACCGGCGCTTTGCCGCGCGCCTGCGCCTGCTGCGGCGGCTGGAGCAGGAGATCACGCTCAGCACCGAGCAGCTGCCGGAACCGGACGGGATGCTCGAGGCACAGTATCAGGCGCTCGTGCGCGCGCTCGATGCCGACCGCCGCGCGCAGATGACCCGCAGCCAGCGCAGCTATCAGGACTTAGTTGAGTACTACACCGTCTGGGCGCACCAGATCAAGACGCCCATCGCCGCCATGCGCCTGCTGCTGCAGGATGCGGACACGGACGAGCAGCGCGCGCTGCTCGAGCAGCTGCAGAGCGTGGAGCAATATGTGGAGATGGTGCTCGGCTACCTGCGGCTCGAGAGCCCGTCGTCGGACTATGTCATCCGCAACTACGCGCTCGACGATATCGTCCGGCAGGCGGTGCGCAAGTTTGCCTCCCAGTTCATCCGGCGCAAGCTGCGTCTGGAGTATACGCCGCTGAACGTCAGCGTCATCACGGATGAGAAGTGGCTGCTGTTCGTCATCGAGCAGGTGCTCTCCAACGCCCTCAAGTATACGCGCAGCGGCTCGGTCTCCATCACGCTCGAAGCGCCGAAGACGCTGTGCATCCGCGACACGGGCATCGGCATCGCGCCCGAGGATCTGCCGCGCGTGTTTGAAAAGGGCTACACCGGCAGCAATGGCCGCACGGATAAGCGCGCGACCGGCATCGGTCTGTATCTCTGCCGGCGCATCCTTGCAAAGCTCGGTCACTCGATCACCATCGTCTCGACGCCCGGCGTGGGCACGACGGTGCGCATCGGACTCGAGCAGGACGCGCTCGAGGTCGAGTGAGCCTTACAGAATCGTAAGTTTCCGCCGGGAAAATGTAAGCCGGAAGTATGGCAGCCATTTTCCCGGCGGTTTATACTGAGCCTGTCATTACACAGGAGGTAACGGTTATGTCGTTTTTGGAAGTTCGTCACGTTCAGAAAATTTACACCACACGCTTCGGCGGCACGAAGGTGCAGGCGCTCACGGACGTGAATTTCACGGTCGAGAAGGGCGAGTACGTCGCCATCATGGGCGAGAGCGGCAGCGGTAAGACCACGCTGCTCAACATTCTTGCCGCGCTCGACAAACCCACCGGCGGCGAGGTCGTGCTCGACGGTCGGGCGCTGGGCACGATCCCGGAGCGGGAGATCGCGGCATTCCGCCGCTCGCAGCTCGGCTTCGTGTTTCAGGAGTTTAACCTCCTCGATACGTTCTCCGTGCAGGACAATATCTTCCTGCCGCTCGTGCTCGCAGGCAAGGCGTATCCGGAGATGGCCGCGCGCCTCGCGCCCATCGCCCGGCAGCTCGGCATCGCGGAGCTGCTGCAGAAGTTCCCGTATGAGCTCTCCGGCGGACAGAAGCAGCGTGTAGCCGTCGCCCGTGCGCTCATCACGCAGCCGAAGCTCGTGCTGGCCGATGAGCCGACCGGTGCGCTCGATTCTCGTGCGACGGATGAGCTGCTGCGCCTGTTTGAGGAGATCAACCGCGGCGGTCAGACCATCCTCATGGTCACGCACTCGGTCAAGGCGGCCAGCCACGCCTCGCGCGTGCTGTTCATCAAGGACGGCGAGGTGTTCCACGAGATCTATCGCGGCGAGAGCTCGGATGAGCAGCTCTATCAGAAGATCTCCGACACGCTCACGATGCTGGCAACGGGCGGTGAGCGCCATGCGTAATCTCTACCCGCGTCTGGCGGCGACGAATCTGAAGAAAAACCGCCGGTTCTACCTGCCGTATCTGCTGGCCTGCATCGTGATCGTGGCGCTGTTTTGCATCATCCTCACGCTCGCGAGCGATCCCTATCTCGGCCAGATGCAGCACGGCGGCAGCGTCAGTCAGGTGCTCGGTTTCGGCGTGTCGATCATGGCGCTGTTTTCCGCCATCATCCTCTTTTATACGAACAGTACCTTCACCAAACAGCGCAAGCGCGAGTTTGCCATCTACAACATCCTCGGCATGGAAAAGCGCCACATCTCCTACGTGCTCTTCTGGGAGTCGCTGTACACGGCGGCCATGGCGCTGTTTTTCGGCCTCGTGGCGGCGGGTGTGTTCTCCAAGCTCCTGCAGCTCGTGCTCGTGCGGCTCATCGGCGGGGAGGCCACGTTCGGGCTGAACATCCGCCTCTGGAGCATCGGCTGTACGGTGGTGTTCTTCGGCGCGCTGTTTTTGCTGCTGCTGCTCAATACCATCCGCATCATCCATCTGTCGAACCCCGTGCAGCTGCTGCGCGCCGGCAGCGAGGGCGAGCGCGAGCCGCGCAGCAAGTGGATCCTCGCGCTGCTCGGCGCGGTGTGCCTTGCCGCGGGCTATCTCATCTCCCTGCGCACAAACGCGGCCTTGTACGCCATCCAGAATTTCTTCCCGGCGGTCATCCTTGTCATCATCGGCACGTATCTCACGTTTATCGCGCTGAGCGTCGTCGTGCTCAAGGCACTGCGCAAAAACCGGCGCTATTATTATAAAACCAGCCACTTTGCCACCGTCTCCGGCCTCATCTACCGCATGAGCCGCAATGCGGCCGGCCTTGCGAGCATCTGCATCCTCTCGACGATGGTGCTCGTGACGGTCTCGACCACGATGAGCCTGTATAAGGGCGTGGATGCCTACGCCGCCGTGCAATGGCCGCAGGATATGACACTCACGCTCATGACCGACCCCCGGACGAACACAGTGCCGGACGTCGCGCCGGTTTTGCGGGTGGTGGATGATGCCATGACGCGCACGGGGCTCACGCAGAGCAACGTGCACGGCTATCGCACCGTCAGGTTTTCCGCGCTGCGCAGCGGCGATGCGCTCGATCTCACGAGCAAGCAGCTCACCGGTTCGAGCGCCGATGAATACACCGTCATGGTTCTGGACACGGAGGGCTATGCCGACCTGACCGGCGAGCAGGTGACGCTTGCACCCGGCGAGGCGCTCGCATGGACGGACGGCGCAGCCTTTGGCGACACGCTCACGCTCGGCGGCGATACGCTGCGGCTGCGGCAGCTCGATAGCTTCTCGCTCGTCAGCGGCAGCTCCATCATGGGTCTGCACACGCTGTATCTGGTCATGCCGGATCTCGACAGCGTGCTCGAGCTGCGCGCGCAGCAAAACGCCTATACTAACGAGCACGGCGGCACCCGCAGCATGCTCAACTACACGTACCAGTTCGACCTCTCCGGTACGGACGACGAGCAGCTCGACGCGCTGCACGCGCTTCTCAGCGACCCCGAGCTTGAGTCCGCTGCCGAGGCGGCGAACGTGAATTACACGACCGATATGCGTGCCGACGGCTATCCCACGCTGCGCAGCACGTACGGCGGCTTTTTGTTCCTCGGCTTTTTCCTCGGGTTCGTGTTCCTGTTTGCGACGGTGCTCATCATCTACTACAAGCAGGTCTCCGAGGGCTATGACGACCGCGGGCGCTTCCGCATCATGCAGCAGGTCGGCATGACGCCGAAGGAGGTCAAGGCGACCATCCGCACGCAGGTGCTGCTCATGTTCTTCCTGCCGCTTGTGACGGCGGCGATCCACATCGCGTTCGCGTTTCCGCTCATCAAGCAGATCGTGTTCGCCTTCGGGCTGCAGAACGTGCATCTGTTTTTGCTGTGCACGCTCGGAACGTTCGGCGTCTTTGCGCTGCTGTACACCTTTGTGTACCTGCTCACGGCGCGCACGTATTACCGCATCGTGCGCATGACGGATTGAATCAAAAAAGTCCGCACAGGCACTGCCTGTGCGGACTTTTTTGTATATGCGGCCTCAGCCCCAGAGGGCGGTCAGCATGGGGATGATCTGCTTCTTGCGGCTCATCACGCCGGGCAGGAACACGGCGCTGTCCTTCGGTTCGACCGAGAAGGCGGCGCGGATCGTGTCGTCATTGCCGATGTAGAGCAGGCTCGTGCCCTCCATGAGCACGTCCGTGACCATGAGCGCGATCATGTCATAGTGCTGCTGCTCGAGCTTCGTGGCCATGACGGCCAGCAGCTCGTCCTTGCGCTCGAGCACCGCAGCGGAATCGAGCGACGTGACCTGACCGACGCCGAGATAGTGGTCGGCGATGTGGAATTCCTTGAAGTCGGCAAAGCACAGATCCTCGGCCGACTTGTCGCCCGCGCTCGAGGCGGCAAAGAGCAGGTTGCCCAGCTCCTTGAGCGAGACGTTGGCGATGCGGGCCAGACGCTCGGCCATGGCGATGTCGCGCTTCGTGCACGTGGGGGATTTGAACATGACCGTGTCGGACAAGATCGCGCCCGCCATCAGACCCGCCATGTTCGGCGACGGCATGACGCCGTGCTCCTGATACATATTGGTGATGATGGTCGTCGTGCTGCCGACGGGCTCGTTGCGCACGCGGATGGGCTGCGTGGTCTGAATATCGGCCAGACGGTGGTGGTCGATGATCTCGAGGATCTCAGCCTGCTCCAGACCGGGCACGGCCTGCGCCAGCTCGTTGTGGTCGACGAGTACGACGCGCTTGCGCCGCGGACGCAGCAGGTGATAGCGCGAGAGCGTGCCGACGACCTTTTCGTTCTCGTCGAGCACGGGGTAGCAGCGGTAGCGGCTCTCGAGCACGACCTCTCGCACGTCGTCGATGTAATCATCGAGGTGGAAGCTGACCAGATCCTCCGTGTTGCACGGGCGGGAGATCGGGATCGCCTGATACACCAGCCGCGCCACGCGGCTGGCATCGAGCGGGGTGGAGATGACGCAGGTCTTGCCGGCGTTTTCGAGCCACGCGGGGTCGACGTCGGTCTGGCAGAGGATGATGCACTGCACGCCGATGTCGAGCGCGCGGCGGATCATATCCGGCTGGTTGCCGCAGAGAATGATGCTGTCGGGGTCGGAGAAGAGCAGGTTGTCGCAGCTCTGCGGCAGGGCGATCGTCACTACGCCGGACACACGGTCGACCTGCTCGGCGCCGTCGTTGAGGATGCGCCCCTCGATGACGCTCAGAAGGTTGAACAGCGGCAGCGCGTCCACGTGCCGGTCGCTGATCGTGCGCATGCTGTAGGCCGCGATGTCGCCGGCGGAGAGCATACCGTAGAGCGTGCCGTCCTCGTTGATGATGGGCATGGCGGAGATGTTCTGGTCGCGCATGATGTGCCAGGCGCGGTCCATCGTGACGCTGGAGTTGAGCGCCGGCGGCGTGTCAAAGTCCAGATCGCGCACCTGCGTGCGGACGTTGCTGATCGTGACCGGCTCCTGAAAGCCGAAGCGATCGAGCAGGCGCTTCGTCTCATCGCTGATGTGGCCGAGATGTGCGGCCGTGTAATCCCGGTCGCCGAGTGCGTTGCGCAGTGCGGCATAGGAAATGGCGGCCGCGATGGAGTCCGTGTCCGGATTCCGGTGGCCGGTGACGTAGATTCTGTTCATGTATTGTGTAACTCCTTTGGCGTTGTTGTGAGGCAAACCATATCATATTATAATCTGACACCCTGCCTTGTCAATCGTTGTTCGGAAAAGTGCAAAAACTGTCCGGTTTGTTGGCAGGCCTCTGGTCGTGGTCTGACCAGATACGTTGTGATAAGCGATAAAAATGGGACAGTGGAGGAAAATCAGTTGCACATTGTCAAAAATTATGCTATCTTTGGTTCGAAGGGCTTCTGGTTGAACCAGACGGAAGACCGGAGACCCGCGACGAACTGTGAGAGGTGGAAGCAAACCATGAAAGACCTGAAGCATCTGATCTATTTTGAGAATCTGCTGCAGGAGGCCAACAACGAGCTGGTACAGCAGGCCAAGGCGGAAGGGGAACACGCCCTGGGCTACACCTGTTACTTTGTGCCGGAGACGCTGCTGAACCTGCCCGGCTGCTTCTCGAGCCGCCTGCGTGCGCCGAATACCGGCAGCATCGATGTGGGCACGTACTACATGTCGAGCAAGATCTGCTCGTATACCCGCAGCATTCTTGAGCGCGGCATCGAGGGCGGCTATGACTATCTCGACGCGCTGCTCTCGTCCGAGACGTGCCAGATGATGCACCGCGGTCACGAGCATTTTGAGATTCTCGGCCTTGTGAAGGAGAAAAATCCGCAGTTTTTCATGAGCATGATGGACGTGCCGTTCTCGGACGAGGACTTCGCCGTCGATCACTATGAGGAGCAGCTGCGCGTGCACGTGCTCGAGCCGCTGCACGAGACCTACGGCATCGACATCTCCGATAAGGCGATCCGCGCGGCGATCCGCGATCACAACGAAATTTCCCGCGTCATGACCGAGATCGGCGACCTGCGCAAGGCGGCCAACCCCGTCATCACGGGCTATGAATTTCACGTGCTGCAGCTTGTGAGTCAGGTGTGCCCGCACAAGCGCATCCTGCCGTACCTCAAGCAGACGCTCACCGAGCTCAAGCGCCGCAAGCCGGACGCGCAGCCGTGGTTCCGCGTGCGCCTGGTCGTGACCGGCAGCGAGATCGACGACCCCGCGTTCACGAAGCTCATCGAGGACTGCGGCGCGATGGTCGTGGCCGACCGCTACTGCTACGGCAGTCTGCCCGGCCGCGAGCAGATCGAAATTCTCGACGGGGAGACGCCGCTGCGCGCCGTCGCCCGCCACTATCTGCGCACGAGCCAGTGCCCGCGCTTTATGGAGCGTGCGCGCTCTGACGGCCGCCGCACCTATGTCCGCGACCTGTGCCGCGAATACAGCGCCGACGGCGTGCTCTACGAGCAGATGAAGTTCTGCGAGTTCTGGAGCTATGAGCGTGTGCTCGGCGTGCACATCCTGCAGGAGGAGCTGGGCATCCCGACCGTCGGCATCGAGAAGGAGTACACCCTCGCCGGCGCCGGTCAGCTGCGCACGCGCATTCAGGCGTTCGTGGAGAGTCTTGAGATCAAGCACATTCAGGGAGGGAAACTGTGATGGCGGACAAGAAGGTCAAAGGCGCCGGGGATCGTTTTCTGCCCGGCAGCAACATTGCAAAGCACCGCGAGTGGCGCGGTCTGAAGGATACCTGGTACGACTATGTCGAGTGGGTCAAGGTGCTCGGCATTATGGGCGGCTTTGTGGCCAAGAGCCCGGTGCGCATCGCGCGCGGTATGCTGACCTACCGCTGGATGGGCTCATACCTCGGCGCGCTGAACATGATCGACCGCTGCGTCGAGGGCCTGCGCGGCCCGGCGCTGCGCGTGGCGCGCCTGTACCTCAACACGATCATGAAGGGCTCGACGACCTCCATCGCCGAGATGATGATGGGCGACCGCCGCTTCGGCGACAACGCCTTCGGCCGCACGCAGGTCGTGCTCGAGCAGACCATGTGCCCGGAGATCCTCGCCGGTTTCCAAAACCTGCGCCCCGCGCAGCTCGAGCCGTTCCAGGGACTGCTGCTGTGCTACATGGATCAGGGTGCAAATCCGTATTATATCGACGCCATGGAGAGCGTCGGCCTGCCGGCGGATTCCTGCCGCCTGTCGAACAATGCCGCCGGCGTTGCGCTGCTCGATGAGTTCCCGAAGATCGGCGCCTGCTGCATCTCCAATAACGCCCCGTGCGACTCATCGACCATGAACAGCCAGCTCATCGAGCGCCACCTCGACGTGGACACGCTGCCGGCCGCCATCCCCATGCGCTGGGAGGACCCGCACACGCGCAAGTACGCCCGCGAGTCCCTGCGGCGCATCATCGACTTTGTCGAGCGGCACACGGGCGAGAGCTATGACTGGGATGCCTGCCGCGCCGTCATGGAAAAGCACAACGACGAGGTGCGCAACGAGCAGGAGAAGTGGGGCTTCATGGCGACGCCCTACACCGCCGCCGCGCTCGCAGTCCCGGCGCTGTTCCATACCTTTTATTATGCCTTCTCCGGCGGGCGGAATCCCGAGGTCATGAAGACCGAGAAAAAGGTCATGCGCATCCTCGAGCAGGCGTATGCAGATAAGACCAACTGCTTCCCCAAGACGCGCTACCGCGCCATCACGTGGGGCGGCCCGCCGTGCTACTGGCTGCAGTTCCCGAACTGGCTGTATAACTGCTGGGGCATTCTGATGATCGCGGGCATGGACCTGTTTTCCGGCAACGTCATCATCGACACGACCGATGAGGAAACCATCCTCGACGGCATCGCCCGCAACTACGAGACCGGCGTCATGCGCCGCCACCTGACCGGCGGCTGGCGGCACCTCGTGGAGTTCTGGGACGAGGCGGAGAAATTCCACTGTGACATGGTCATCCTGCACGATGACATCACCTGCAAGGGCGCGCTCGGTCTCACGGGCGTCATCCTCGATCAGGCGAAGGAGAAGACGACCAAGCTCATGGTGGTCTCGAACGATATGTTCGACCACCGCACCATCTCCCGCGCCGACATCCGCCAGCAGGTCAACGACTTCATGTTCTCGGTCATGCAGGCAGAGCCGCTTGATGCGTCCCTGCTGCAGTATGATGATTACGAGGGCTGGTAAACAGGAGGAAATGATGATGAAAAAACTGCTGCCAAAGCTGCTCCTCGGCGCGACCGGCGTCTGGGTGGGGAGCATGCTCATCTACTGGTTCAATCTCGATAACAAGGCGATCTATTTTCTCGTGCGGCCGCTGCTCGATCGGCTCTACGACCGCAGAAAGGTTGACGGGAAGGTCTGATGGGATTTCGGCAGATCCAGGCGCCGACGCTCCGGGAGCTGTTCGTCGACCAGGTCATCGGCATGATCTTTTCCGGCGAGCTGAAGGTGGGCGACCGCCTGCCGTCGGAGCGTGAGCTGTCCGAGCAGATGCACATCAGCCGCTCCATGGTGCACACCGGGCTCGAGGATCTCGAGCGCATGGGCTTTGTGCGCATGGAGGCGCGCCGCGGCAACTACATCGAGGACTATGCTCGCCACGGAAATTTCGAGACGCTCATGGCGCTAGCCAAATACGGCGGCGAAATCGACCACGCCATCGAGAGCTCACTCGTTGAGGCGCGCGATGCGATCGAGGGCGGGGCGATGCTCCTGCTCGGCGAGCGCGGCACGCCGGAGGATATGCAGCAGCTGCGCGCCATTACGGATGGGCTGCGCGCCGCCGTGGCTGCGGGTGAGGGCAACGCTGTCTATGCGCGGTGGATGCGCCGGTTCGACACGACCATCGCCGAGCTGAGCGGCAACCGCATCTTTCCGCTGCTCATGAACAGCCTCGCGGATGTGAGCGGCGTCCTCTGGGAGCGCTGTGTCGGCTTCTGGGGCGCGGAGACGGTCATCGAGCAGGAGCTGCGTATCATCGACATGCTCTCTGCAGGGCGCGGCCGGGACGCGGCGCTGTATATCGAGAACATCTACCACCATTACTGCGACGCGCACGCGGATGCGTGACGGCGCACAATACTGCAAACGCCCGCTTCCGGTCGGAAGCGGGCGTCACAGCTTGTCAGGCGGACTTGTTTTTCACGTTATGAGCGGCTCAGATTTCCGAGATAGCCGAGGATGTTGTCGTTGATCTCACCGGTGAGCGCACGGTTGTAGTTGCAGATGAACGTGCCGGCGATGAGGATCATCATCGCCTCGGCCTCGTGCATACCGGCCTCCTGACCGTAGATGCGGACGAGGCACTGCTCCATAAGTGTGCGCCAGGCGCGAAATTCGTCCTGCACGAGCTGCCCGATCTCCGGGTCATAGCGCGCGAGAACGTAGGTCTGGGTCGTGGCGCTCGGGCGCTGCTCGTGCGATGGGGCGTTGGCCACGTAGTCCATGAAGGCGTTCATGTACGCGAGGTTGGAGGCATAGTCCGCGCGCGCGTGCGCGGCGAACCACTGGCTGCACTTTTCGCTCATATATTCGCGCGTGTAGCGCACATAGGCGAGGATGAGGTCGTTTTTGCTTTCAAAATAGTTGAGCAGCTTGGCATGGCTCATGCCCGCCTCGGCTGCAATGTCGCGCAGGGACACGCTCAGCATGGGCTTGCGCTCGATGCAGCGCTCAAACGCCATGAGGATGTCCTTGCGGATCTGCTCACGGTCGACAATGATCGGCATATTCTTCGCCTCCGGGAAACTTGGATGCACCGATTATACAGCGTTTCGGGACATCCGTCAAATCGCGGCGCAGCACATGAAAAACCGCACAGGATCCGCTCCTGTGCGGTTTGACGATACTGGTTCAGTCGAGCTTCAGATCGCCCTCGCGGATCCAGCCGAGACGGCGGCACAACAGGCCGATCGCCCAGCAGATCACGGCCGGCAGCACGATGCAAACCAGCAGCAGACCGATCCAGTCCATCGCGCCGGGCTGAATGGCCACGGCGCCATTGGCAATGGCCGCCTCGCTCGGAGCGACCCAGCCGGTCCACACGCCGATCGGACCGCACAGACCGCACGTGCCCATGCCGGAGTTGACGGCGGCGCCGTTCATCTGGAGCTTGAAGATGCACGTTGCGATCGGTCCCGTGATGGCGGACGTCACGATGGCGGGGATCCAGATCTTCGGGTTGCGGACGATGTTGCCCATCTGCAGCATGCTCGTGCCGAGACCCTGGCTGGCCAGACCGCCCCAGCCGTTTTCACGGAAGCTCAGCACGGCGAAGCCCACCATGTTCGCGCAGCAGCCGGCCACGGCCGCGCCGCCCGCAAGCCCCGTGAGCGAGAGCGCCGCGCAGATGGCCGCCGACGAGATCGGCAGCGTGAGCGCGATGCCCACGATGACCGACACGACGATGCCCATGACGAACGGCTGCTGCTCGGTCGCCCACATGATGATGTTGCCGACCCAGCTTGCGCCCTTGCCGATGGGCGCGGCGACGAGCATGGCGAGCCCGATGCCGACGAGGATCGTGACGATGGGGGTCACGAGAATGTCCACCTTCGTCTCCTTGCTGACAGCCTTGCCGAACTCGGCCGCGACGACCGCCGTCACAAGCACGGCCAGCGGACCGCCGGCGCCGCCCATGGCGTTTGTCGCAAAGCCGACCGGAACGAGAGAGAAGAGCACCATCGCCGGCGCATGCAGCGCGTGGCCGATGGCGACCGCCATCGCCGGACCGACCATCAGCGACGCGCAGCCGCCGATCGTGTAGCCGACCGCAGCCTCACCCTTGCCGAGGGTGAAGATGATGGCGTTGAGAAAACCGATGTGGAACTGCTGACCGAGCGTGTTGAGGATCGTGCCGATCAGCAGCGAGCAAAACAGGCCCTGCGCCATCGCGCCGAGCGCGTCGATGCCGTAGCGCCGCAGAGAGATCTCGATGTCCTTTCGCTTCAGAAAGTCCCGGAATCGCTGCATAGTGAAGCCCTCCTAGAAATATGTGAGATAAAATAAGTATGCTTTACAGGTGTCTTGACACCTGTAAAGCATACTATAAAGGCTTCGCATGCACTTGTCAACTAAATTAAACTTCTGTCAATCGCCCAGCAGCAGCCCGGCGGCCTTCAGCGCGGCGCAGGCGCGCGTGTAGGCATCCTCGTTCGGGCAGCACAGCGTGTGCAGGTGCAGTCCGCCGGTGAGCATACTCAGCGGCGCGGCGTCGTTGTCGCGGATGCGTGCGAGAAACTGCTCCACATCGTAGCGGCTGCTGATCTGGAGCTGACCGGTGAGCTGGCCGTAGACCGGGTGCTCAACGATGACATCGAGCACGGTGCAGCCGTTGTCCACAAGGATGTCGAGCTCCTGCCCGGTCTGCGCGAGCGTGTGGCGGCAGGCGATGGTGCGCGTGATGCCGTCGGTCGCCCGCGGCAGCACGTAGCCGCGCGGCGTGGCGGAGATCTCCGCGCCGCCTGCGCGCAGCAGCGCGATGTCGCCCACGATGATCTGGCGGCTGACGTTCAGCCCGGCGGCGAGCGCGGACGCGCTCACGGGACGGTCGGCCGTGCGCAGCCGGTCAAGGATCGCCTGACGGCGGGAAGCTGCCTCCATGCCTCAGCCCTGCGACTTTCCGCCGGCGTTGAGCAGATCGAGCTTGATCTTCAGCAGCTTTTCCGACAGGTCGACGTAGTAGTTGTGCGGGTAGTCAAAGCGCAGCACCTCCGGCCACAGGGTCGCAAGCTGCCCGGCGCAGTAGGTGCGGATCTCATCGAGCGAGGGCTTCTGGTACACGAGCTCGCCGCCGCGGAAGACGGGCACGAGCAGCTCGCGCGCCGTGAAGTCGGTGAGCACCTTCTTCTTCCACGTCGCGTCGGGGTCGCAGATCTCGAGCGGCTGCGTGTCGTCCACGTCCTCGTCATGCAGGCAGATGTAATCCGCCTCGGCCATGCCGGTATCCTTGCTGTAGAAGCGGTAGACCTTCTTGAAGTGCGGGTTTGTGATCTTGCCGACGTTTTCGCTGATCTTGATCTTCGGGATGATGTTGCCGTCCTCGTCCTCGACGGCCGCAAGCTTGTACACGCCGCCGAACACCGGCTCGCTGCGCGCGGTGATGAGCCGCTCGCCCACGCCGAAGCTGTCGACCTGCGCGCCCTGCCGCAGCAGCCCCGCGATCAGGCGCTCATCGAGCGCGTTGGACACGGTGATCTTGCAGTCGGTCCAGCCGGCATCGTCGAGCATTTTGCGCGCCTTTTTCGTCAGGTAGGCGATGTCGCCGGAGTCGAAGCGGATGCCGCAGCGCGTGATGCCCAGCGGCTTGAGCACCTCATTGAAGGCGCGGATGGCGTTCGGCACGCCGGACTGCAGGCTGTTGTAGGTGTCCACGAGCAGGGTGGCGTTGGTGGGGTAGGTCTGGCAGTAGGCGCGGAAGGCGTCGAGCTCGGAGTCGAACATCTGCACCCAGGAGTGTGCCATCGTGCCGCCGGCATACACGCCGTACACCTCGTCCGAGATCGTGCAGGCGGTGCCGGCACAGCCGCCGATGTAAGCGGCGCGCGCGCCGAGGATCGCCCCGTCGGCACCCTGCGCGCGGCGCGAGCCGAACTCGAGCACCGTGCGTCCCTGTGCGGCGCGGCAGATGCGGCTGGCCTTCGTGGCAATCAAACTCTGGTGGTTGATCTGCAGCAGCAGATACGTCTCCACGAGCTGCGCCTGAATGGCCGGGGCGCGCACCGTGATGAGCGGCTCACGCGGGAACACGGGCGTACCCTCCGGCACGGCCCAGATGTCGCCGGTGAAGCGGAAGTTTTTCAGATAGTCCAGAAATGCCTCGCTGAACAGCTTCCGGCCGCGCAGATAGGCAATGTCCTCGTCGGTGAAGTGCAGGTTCTGAATGTAGTTGATGATCTGCTCGAGACCGGCGGCGATGGCGTAGCCGCCGTCGTCGGGCACGCTGCGGAAGAATACATCGAAGTAGGTGATGCGATCCTGCATGTTGTGGTCGAGATAGCCGTTGCCCATCGTCAGCTCATAAAAATCGCAGAGCATGGTCATGTTCAGCGTCTTGTTGGGGTCCATTGACCTCGCCTCCTGAATGGGTCTGCGGGATGCAGACAACAAAATATATTCTTTTCAATTATAGCCATTGTTCCGCGCGAAAGCAACGATTATTAAATTAACAAGGGAAAAGGCACGAAAAAACCAGTTCGTGCCGTTGACATCAAAATACGGTCGTTGTATCTTAATAATGTAACACAAAACAGGAGGACAATTACCATGTCTTTGACACCGGAACGCACGGCTGAGCTCCAGGAGCTCTGCCGTCAGTATCGGATCGACGTACTCACGGCCATTCACGGCGCACAGTCCGGTCACCCGGGCGGCAGCCTGTCTGCCTGTGAGATCCTCACGCTGCTGTACCAGCAGCGGATGCATGTCGACGCCGCGCACCCCGACGACCCGAATCGCGACCGCCTTGTGCTCTGCAAGGGGCACGCTGCGCCCATGCTCTACCGCAACCTGATCGGCAAGGGCTTTCTGCCCATTGAGAGCATGAATACCCTGCGCCAGACCGGCAGCCCGCTGCAGGGTCACCCGTGTATGCGCACGCCGGGTGTGGATATGCCGTCCGGCCCGCTGGGCATCGGCCTCGCCGCGGCACAGGGCATCGCCCTCGGTCTGAAGCTCAATCAGTCCGACGCGCGCGTGTACGCCGTGCTCGGCGACGGCGAGCTCGATGAGGGCGCCGTCTGGGAGGCGGCTGCCTCGGCCGTGAAGTTCGGCCTCGACAATCTCACCGCCATCGTCGACTGGAACAAGGTGCAGCTCGACGGCACGACCGATGAGATCATGCCGCTGCGCGATCTGCCCGGCAAGTGGCGCGCCTTCGGCTGGAACGTGCTGCGCTGCGACGGGCACGATCTGACCGCGCTGGATGCCGCGCTCGACGCTGCCGCCGCCTGCAAGGGCGTGCCGACCGTGATCCTGGCCGACACGGTCAAGGGCAAGGGCGTGTCCTTTATGGAGGGCAAGGCCGCTTGGCACGGCAAGGCCATTCCGGACGCGGAATTCGCGCAGGCAATGCAGGAACTGGGAGGGAACGTCTGATGGGAAAATCCATTCGTGAAGTATACGGCACTGTGCTCGCCGAGCTCGGCGATACCAATGAGAATATCGTCGTGCTCGATGCCGACCTGTCCGGTTCCACCAAGAGCGGCATCTTCGCCAAGGCGCATCCCGAGCGGCATTTCAACATGGGCATTGCCGAGTCTGATATGGTCGCCACGGCGGCGGGCCTTTCCACGACCGGCAAGATCCCGTTCGTGAACACGTTTACCGTCTTTCTCACGACGCTGGGTCTCATCTCGGCGCGTGCGCAGGTGTGCTACGGCAACCTGAACGTGAAGTTCGGCGGCGCCTATTGCGGCATGTCCGACGCACTCGACGGCGCGACGCATCACGCCACGGAGGACATTGCCGTCATGCGCTCGCTGCCGAACATGACCGTGCTCGTCCCGTCGGACGCGGCCAGCACCCGCTGGGCGACGAAGTATGCCGTCGACACCTACGGCCCGATGTACCTGCGCCTGTCGCGCGACGTGTACCCGGATCTGTATGACGAGAACACGAAGTTCGAGTGCGGCAAGGGCGCCATCGTGCGCGACGGCACGGACGTGACCGTCATCGCCTGCGGCATCCTTGTGCACAAGGCGATCGAGGCGGCCGAGCAGATGGCCGAGCGCGGCGTGTCCGTGCGCGTGGTGGACATGTACTCCATCAAGCCCATCGACCGCGAGCTCATCCTGCGCTGCGCGCAGGAGACCGGCGCCATCGTCACCGCTGAGGAGCACAACATCTACGGCGGTCTTGGCAGCGCTGTGGCGGAGGTGCTCGCATGGGGCGGCGCGGCTGCGCCGACGGAGTTTGTCGGCATTCCCGACACGTTCACCGAGACCGGCAAGTACACCGAGCTTCTCGCCAAATACGGTGTGGATGCTGCCGGCGTCGTGCGCGGCATCGAGCGGGTGCTTGCGCGCAAGCACTGAGTTTTCTGCACGGAAGCCGGCGGGCAGCTTGCCTGCCGGCTTTTTTTGGAGGAAGATCATGCAGCGATTTTTTGCCCCCGGCCGCACGGAGCTGGCCGGGAATCATACCGATCACCAGCTCGGGCGCGTGCTGGCGGCATCCGTGGATGTGGGCATCCGCGCGCGCGCCGCGCGCCGCCGTGACCGCCGCGTGTGCATCCACTCGCGGGGCTACCGTCCGTTTACCGTCTCGCTTGACGATCTGAGGGTTGACCCGCACGCCTATGGCAAGCCGTGGGCGCTTGTGCGCGGCGTGGCGGCGGCCATTCTGGAAGCCGGCGGTCAGATCGGCGGCTTCGAGGCGTGGGCTTCCTCTGCGCTGCGCACGGGCGGCGGCCTGTCGTCCTCGGCCGCGTTCGAGATCCTCATCGGACGCATCTTCAACGCGCTCTATAACGGCGGCGCGTTCATGCCGGAGCAGCTTGCCCGTTTTGGCCAGCAGGCGGAAAACCGGCACTTCGGAAAGCCCTCTGGTCTCATGGATCAGATGGCGTGCGCGCGCAGCGGCGCGGTGTATCTTGATCTGGCCGCCGGAGAGATCCTTCCGGTCGCGGCGCCGTTTGCCGCCATGGGGCTCACGCTCAGCCTGACGGACACCGGCGGCAGCCACGCGGGCTTGACGGCGGCCTACGCTGCGATCCCGGCCGATATGCACAGCGTTGCGCGGCGCTTCGGCGCCGAGACGCTCTCGCAGGTCGACCCGGCCGACTTTTTCGCCCACCGGCAGCCGGGGCTTGCCGATGACCGCGCGGCGCACTTTTTCGCCGAAAACGCGCGTGTGCCGCAGATGCGTGACGCGCTCGCGCGCCGGGATGCCGCGCAGTACCTGCGCCTCATGAACGCCTCCGGCCGCTCGTCGGAGCAGCTGCTGCGCAACATCCAGGTCCCCGGCGGGGACGACCGGCTTGCGCGGGGGCTTGCCTGTGCGTCGGCGCTGCTCGACGGGGTGGGTGCGTGGCGCGTGCATGGCGGCGGCTTTGCCGGGGGCGTGCAGGCACTCATGCCGTGTACTGCCTTTCCCGCCTACCGGCAGGCGATGGAGGCGCGCTTCGGCCCCGGCTCCTGCCGCGAGCTGCGCATCACCGGCGCAGAATAAAACGCGCAGAATAAATAAAATAAACGCCCGCTTCCGGTCGGAAGCGGGCGTTTGCAATATTGTGCTTATTTCAGGCGGATGCTCAGCAGCACGGGGTTGTGGTCGGAGAAGCGGAAGCCGTCGTCCTGCGTCTGCACGCTTGTCAGCTCCACGTTCGGCGAGAGGATAAAGCCGTCGATGACGTAGTGCTGCGTGGCCTCGCTCTCGGCGTCATAGGGCTGGTTGTCGAGGCGGCAGCTCGGCACGGACGTGTCATACGCGAAGTGCCAGCCGTCGGGCAGCATGCTGTCGTCGAGCATGCCGGGCGTCCAGAGATCATCGTTTTTGATCGGGTACTTGTCCAGTCCGCCGGGGAAGGTCTGGTTGAAGTCGCCGCCGGCGATGACGTAGTTGCCCTTGGCGTATTCCTGCTCGAGGAACGACGTGAGCGCGGCGGTCTGCGCGGCCTTGCCCTCGCCGTCGTCATACGCCTCGAGATGGAGGTTGACGAGCACGAGCTGCGCATCCGTGCCCTCAAGGTCGATGTATACGGGCATGAGGCAGCGCTTGAGGTTTGCCACCGACACCGGCCACTTGAACGGGCTCGGCAGCGCGATGCGCTCGGCCGAGGCGATCGGCGCGGTCGAGAGCGTCATGAGCCCCGTGTTCACCCGGCCGATCGGCGGGATGGGGTAGGGCACGAAGGCGCACTTGTAGTTCAGGGCGTGTGCGCTGTCGAGCTGCGTCTCGGTGCGCATGCGGCCTGCCTCCTCAATGCCGTAGGCATGGGTCGAGGGGCCGGCGTCGATCTCCTGCAGGAACGTGAAGTCGGCGGCCATGCCCTGCACGGTCGCGACGATGCCGTCCATGTTCTTTTCCACGATGGCCTTGCTCGGCGCGCGGGTCTGCTTGCCGCCGTCCATAAAGAAGTCGGACTCTTCGCCCAGACCGGCATAGCCGACGTTCCACGACAGGATGGACACCTCGTCGCCCGGGGCGAAGGCGGCGGTGCTGTTGTCGCCGCGCGTCACGACGGCGGTCTCCGTCTTGACGTTGAGCTGCGTGGCGGTCAGCCAGATGAGCAGCGCGGCGAACAGACCGACGATAACAGCCAAGGCGATCAGAATGATCTTGATTGGTTTTTTCATGGGATGCTTCCCTCCTCTGGGGCAGTGTACCACAATTTCCCGCCCCATGCAAACACAATCTTGACCGAGACATTACCCGGATTTCACCGGTTGAGCAGCCAGACGCCGAGGTTCAGGTACGCCGCGAACAGCAGCCACAGGAGGTACGGCGCGCACAGCCACGCTGCCGCCGGATCGCGGCGGGAAAACTGCGCGCTCATCGCCAGCACGAGCGCGATCAGCCCTGCGAGCAGGAAAAATGCCGCGCCGTGCTCCTGCCACAGGAAAAACACCACCGGCCAAAAAGCGTTGACGCCGAGCTGGACGCACCAGAGTGCGGCTGCCTGCCTGCGCGCGCTGCCGGAGGCGGCGCGCCAGACGCGCCCCATGGCGATGCCCATGAGCAGATAGAGCAGCGTCCACACGACCGGAAACAGCCAGTCCGGCGGTGTGGCAGGCGGCTTTGTCAGCAGGTCGTAGGCGTTCATGCCCGCGCGTGCGGCGGCACCTGCCGCGCCGCCGACGGCCAGCGCGAGCACGACGAAGAAAAGATAAGGGCGCAGCGCGCTCCATTTGTTCAACTTGCCTCACCTCAGAGAAAAACGGGATACTTTAATCTATGCCGCGTCCACTTGTAAAATACATGGGATCCATGATACACTAATAGGGCGAAAATTGACAATAACGGAGGTTCCCGATATGGATTATGCACACCTGATGCAGGCAGACCCGGAGCTGTATGCTTCCATGGCGCGCGAGCTGGAGCGCCAGCGCGACCATCTGGAGCTGATCGCGTCCGAGAATTTCACGAGTCAGGCTGTCATGGAGGCTGTTGGCAGCCACCTGACGAACAAATACGCCGAGGGTTATCCCGGCGCGCGCTACTACGGCGGCTGTGCGTACGTCGATGAGGTCGAGCGTCTGGCGATCGAGCGCGTGACGCGGCTGTTCGGCGCGGACCATGCAAACGTCCAGCCGCACTCCGGCTCGCAGGCGAATATGGCCGTGTATGCGGCGCTGCTGCAGCCGGGCGACCGGATCCTCGGCATGAACCTCTCTCACGGCGGACATCTGACGCACGGCAGCAAGGCGTCTTTGTCCGGGAAATATTTTGAGGCGCATTTCTACGGCGTTGACCCCGAGACCGAGACCATCGACTACGAGGCGCTTGCGCGCACGGCCGAGGAGGTCCGCCCGAAGCTCATCATCGCCGGTGCGAGCGCGTATCCGCGCGTGATCGACTTTGCGCGCTTCCGTGAGGTCGCCGATTCCGTCGGCGCGTACCTGATGGTTGATATGGCGCACATCGGCGGTCTGGTCGCTGCGGGCGTGCACCCGAGCCCCGTGCCGTATGCCGACGTCGTCACCTGCACGACGCACAAGACGCTGCGCGGCCCGCGCGGCGCGATCATCCTCTGCCGCGACGAGCTGGCAAAGAAGATCGACAGCGCCGTCTTCCCCGGCACGCAGGGCGGCCCGCTCATGCACGTCATCGCCGGCAAGGCGGTCTGCTTCGGTGAGGCGCTGCAGCCGGCCTTCCGCACCTATCAGCAGCAGGTGGTCAAGAATGCCGCCGTGCTCGCCGAGACGCTGCAGCAGGGCGGTGTCCGCCTCGTTTCCGGCGGCACGGACAACCACCTCATGCTGGCCGACGTTTTCAGCCGCGGCCGCACCGGTGCGCAGATGCAGGATCTGCTCGATGCGGCGAACATCACCGCCAACAAGAACACCATCCCGAACGAGACGCAGTCCGTGCGCGTCACGAGCGGCGTGCGTCTGGGTACGCCGGCCGTCACGACCCGCGGCATGGGCGAGGCGGAGATGCGTCAGATCGGCGCGCTCATCTGCCGTCTGGTCGACGAGGGCGAGGACGCCGTTGCGGCCGTGCGGGCGCAGGTGCTCGACCTGTGCGCGCGCTTCCCGCTCTATTCGGATCTGCAGGCGTAAGTTGTACAGAGGACAATATATAAAACCGCGCTCCCGTGTTTCGGGAGCGCGGTTTTCTGCTGTTTACGGCTTGCACGCGCCGCAGGGGGTGTAGCCCGCGGTCAGCGCCTGCTCGGTACTGTCAAAGGCAATGCGGTTTTCCTCTTTGACCTGCGCTGCGTATCTGCAGCCGGCGCGGTGATATTTCATGGAGTTGCGGTTGCCGATGTAGGCGGCATCCGCTGCGGCGGTCGTCTGCGGCTGTTTGGGTTCGTCGGTCGGCACCGGGGCTGCAGTCTCGGGCGGCACGCTGCGCTCGGTCGTGATGACGACGGCCTGCGCCGGCGAGCGCACCTCGCGGACGGTGGCGACACCTGCACATCCCGCCGTGACGGCGAGCGCGAGCACCAGCTCCACGAACCACCACGTTTTCCAAAGCCGTGTGCCGCGCGGTGCGTACTGCAATGCGAGCAGCAGCACGGCCGCCTCCAGCGCGGTAAGACCCCAGCCGAGCTGCCCGCAGGTGAGCAGGGCGATACCGGCGGCGGTGCACACGCAGCCCAGCAGTACCTTCCAGATACGGCGCCATTCGATCTGCATTCCGTTCTTCCTCCCTTTGGCGGCAAATGTGCGCGCCCATTGCGTCGTTTTGCTCTGTAAATTGTTTATTCTATCCGGTTTCACAAAAAAATCAAGACCTAAATGAAAAAAAGCTTACATTTTCTCAAAATTTGTGTTACACTACTTCAAGGGGGCAAATTTGCGGCCGCAGTGCGGCCGCATGGCCGCCCGATTTGTTTGTTTTTGAGGCCTGGCGGAGGAAAGGATAGTCAAATGTACGAGATTGGTCAATTGATCGTGTATGGAAACGAGGGCGTCTGCCGCGTGGAGGAGATCGGCACGCCGAAGATCTCCGGTGTGGACAAGCACCGCGATTACTATACGCTTGCGCCCATTTACCGCGAGGGGAAGGTGTTCACGCCGGTGGACAGCAAGGTGTTCATGCGCCCGGTGATCTCGCGCGAGGAGGCGCTGGCGCTCATTGACCGCATCCCGGCGATGACCGCGGAGGTCTATGAAAACGCCAATCTCCGTTTTCTCAATGAGCACTATCAGCACTGCCTCCAGAACTATACCTGCGCCGACCTTCTGCAGCTCATCAAGGACGTGCGCGCCAAGCGCTGCCGGATGATCGAGCGCGGCAAGAAGCTCGGCCTCGTCGACGAGCGCTATATGAAGCGCGCCGAGGAGATGCTCCATGGAGAGCTGGCCGTTGCGCTGGGTATGACGCGCGAGCAGGTGCCGCAGTTCATCAGTGATGCGCTTGGTGACGCGGGCGAGCCGGAAGCCGCCCTTGCCTGAATCGGAAGTTGGAAATCCCGCCGGACATTGCGTCCGGCGGGATTTTTGCAGTTTTCCCTTGACAGACGGGCAAAGTGCGTGTATGCTACGGTTTGAATTCGGGACTAATTCCCGATTTGGAGGCGAATCATGCGAAACAGTTATCACACGCAGCAGCGCTGTGCGCTGCTGGCGTTTTTGTCTGCGCACGCGGACGAGCAGTTCACGGTTGAGCAGCTGCTCACAGCCATGGGCGACGAGGCCCCCGGCCGCAGCACGGTCTACCGCGCGCTTGACCGCCTGGTCGAGGAGGGCACGGTGCGCCGCTTCGCGCCCGAGAGCGGCGGGAGCGCGGCCTATCAGGCCATGGATCCGGGCCACTGCGACGCGCACCTGCACCTCAAGTGCGTGGACTGCGGGCGGCTGATCCATCTTGACACCGGCGTCTCCGACGCGCTGCAGGCAGACCTGCTGCGCGCGGCCGGCTTCACGGTCGACGGCCGCAGCACGACGATCTATGGTACCTGCGCCGCCTGCGGCGGAAAGCGGGGCGGCCATGCGTAAGATTTTATGTGTGCTGCTCTCGGCTGTGCTGGCGGTGTCGGCGCTGTCGGGCTGCGCGGTGCAGAAAAACCCGGATGCAGACGATGGCAAGCTCCATGTCGTCACGACGATCTTTGCGCCCTATGACTTTGCGCGGCAGGTCGGCGGGGACGATGTGACGGTCACGATGCTGCTGCGCCCCGGCTGCGAGGTGCACGCCTATGAGCCGACGCCGAAGGACATCATCGCCATCCGCAATGCCGATGTGTTCATCTACGTCGGCGGCGAGTCGGATGCGTGGGTGCAGACGGTGCTCGAGGGAGTGGATAACCCCGATCTGCGTGTCGTGACGCTCATGGACTGCGTCGAGCTGCTGCACGAGGAAACGGTCGAGGGAATGCAGGCTGAACGGCACGGCCACGACCATGATGAGGAGGACGAGGACGAGGAAGAGCTCGATGAGCACGTCTGGACGTCTCCGCGCAACGCCGCGCGCATCTGCCAAAAGCTGTGCGACACGTTCTCGGCGGCGGACAGCACGCACGCGGCACAGTATGCGCAGCGCTGTGGGGACTATGTGGAGCAGCTTGACCGCCTTGACGCGGAATTTCAGGATGTAGTGGAGAATGCCGCGCGGAAAACGATGGTTTTTGCAGACCGTTTCCCACTGCGGTATTTTGCCGACGCCTACGGACTGGACTACTATGCGGCCTATCCCGGCTGCGCGGACGCGGCCGAGCCGTCGGCTGCCACGGTGGCATTTCTGATCGACAAGGTGCGCACGGAGGGCATCCCGGTCGTGTTCACGATCGAGCTCTCGAACGGCAAGCTCGCCGACACGATCTGTGAGGCCACGGGCGCGAAAAAACTGGAATTTGCGACCTGTCACAACGTGACGGCGCAGGCATTTGCAAACGGCGCAACGTATTTGCAGCTCATGGAGCGCAACGTACAGGCGCTGCGGGAGGCATTGAACTGAATGGCACTCATTACTTGTGAACACGTCTGTCTCGGCTATGACGGGCAGACGGTGCTGCGCGACGTGAACTTCACGGTCTCGCGCGGCGATCTGCTGTGTGTGGTCGGCGAAAACGGCTCGGGCAAGTCCACGCTCATCAAGGGACTGCTCGGTCTCAAGGCGCCGGAGCAGGGCAGCATCACGCTCGGCGACGGACTCGTGCGCAACGAGATCGGCTATCTGCCGCAGCAGACGCAGCTCCAGCGCGACTTTCCGGCAAGCGTGGCGGAGGTCGTGCGCTCGGGCTGCATCAACCAGATGCATGGCCGCCCGTTTTATTCGCGGGCCGACCGCGCCCGTGCGCAGGAGAACATGGAGCGCATGGGCATCGAGGATCTGGCGCACCACAGCTATCAGGCGCTCTCCGGCGGTCAGCAGCAGCGCGTGCTGCTCGCGCGCGCCCTGTGCGCCACGCGCAAGCTCCTCCTGCTCGACGAGCCGGTCACGGGACTTGACCCCGTGGCGACGGGGGAACTGTATAACCTCATCAAGCTCGTCAACCTCTGCAACGACATCACCGTCATTATGGTCACGCACGACATTGACGCCGCGCTGCGCTATGCCACGCACGTGCTGCACCTTGGGCACCGGCAGCTGTTTTACGGCACGGCGGCGGACTATAAGCAGAGCGATGCCGCGCGCCGGTTTCTGGGAGGGCGGAAGATATGAAGATCATTCTGGAGATGCTGTCGTATCCGTTTCTCGTGCGCGCGCTCGTGGTGGGCGTGCTGGTGTCGCTGTGCGCGTCGCTTCTGGGCGTGTCGCTCGTGCTCAAGCGCTACTCCATGATCGGCGACGGGCTGAGTCACGTCGGCTTCGGCGCGCTTGCGATCGCAGCGGCGTTTAATCTCGCGCCGCTGGCGGTGGCGGTGCCGGTCGTGGTCGTGGCGGCGTTTTTGCTGCTGCGCCTGTCGCAGAGCGGCAAGCTCAAGGGTGACGCCGCGATCGCGCTGCTCTCGAGCAGCGCACTGGCCATCGGCGTGATGACCGTATCCGTTACGAGCGGTATGAATACCGACGTGAATAACTACATGTTCGGCAGCATCCTGTCGCTGTCGTCGGCCGATCTGCGCCTGAGCCTGATTTTGTCGGCGGCGGTGCTGGCGCTGTTCGTGCTGTGCTATCCGCGCATTTTCGCCGTCACTTTTGACGAGACGTTCTCGCGCGCGACGGGCGTGCACACGCAGGCGTACAATATGCTCCTCGCGGTGCTCACGGCGGTCACGATCGTGCTCGGTATGCGCATGATGGGCGCGCTGCTCATCTCGAGTCTCATCATCTTCCCGGCGCTGACGGCAATGCGCGTGTTCGGCACGTTCCGCTCGGTCACGATCTGCGCGGCCGTGGTGTCGGTGGTGAACTTCCTGCTCGGCATGGTGCTGTCCTACGTGTTCGAGACGCCGTCCGGCGCGAGCGTCGTGGTGGTCGATCTCGTGGTGTTTCTGCTCTTTTGCGGCGTGCAGCGGATCGTGTGCCGCACGAAAAAATGACGTCCAAAGCGGCGGCTCCGGTCAGAGCCGCCGCTTTGGACGTTTTCAGCACTGCATCTGCCGGAGCATCTCCTGCCGCAGGTGCGCGATGATGCGCTTTTCGAGCCGGCTGATGTAGCTCTGCGAGATGCCGAGCAGGTCTGCGACCTCCTTTTGCGTCGCCTCGTGCGTGCCGCCGATGCCGAAGCGCAGCAGGATGATGCGCCGGTCGCGCTCGCACAGTGTCTCGATGGCGTGCAGGAGCATGGTGCGCTCAGCGTCATCCTCGAGCGGGCGGCTCACGGCGTCGGCGTCCGTGCCGAGGATGTCCGAGAGCAGCAGCTCGTTGCCGTCCCAGTCGGTGTTGAGCGGCTCGTCAAAGCTGACCTCGGACTTCTGCGGCGCGGTCTTGCGCAGGTGCATGAGGATCTCATTTTCAATGCAGCGCGAGGCGTAGGTCGCGAGCTTGATGTTCTTGTCGCTGCGGTACGTGTTCACTGCCTTGATGAGCCCGATCGTACCGATGGAGATGAGGTCTTCGATGTTGATGCCGGTATTTTCAAACCGGCGCGCGATGTAGGCGACAAGCCGCAGGTTGTGCTCAATGAGCGTGCCGCGCACGCTCTCGTCGCCTTCATCCATGCGCGCGATGAGCTCAGCTTCCTTCTCCCGCTCGAGCGGCGGCGGGAGCGTATCGCTGCCGCCGATGTAGAAAATTCCCCGCCGCGCGATGAGCCCCCAGTCGATGAGATAAAAGCGCAGTCTACGCCACAGCGTTTTGAGCAAGCTCTCCATGCTTCTCCCCCTTTTCGCATCCTTCGCACCACAGTCCCGCATATGCACCGCCGTCGCCGAGCGGGTGCTCCGCCAGGGCAACGGCACGCGAGCCGAGTTTGATTTCGTCAACCGTTATTCCTTCACAGCGCAGCAGCGGCAGCGTTCCATCCGCATTGCCCACGCTGCAATACGCAATATGCGGCAGCGTCGCGGTCTCTTCTTCGCTGATGAGGTCTCCCAGTGCGTGACGGTCGATGACCGGCACGCCGAGGCCCGTCACAGGGTCACAGAGCGTGTTGCCCGTGTCGCGCAGCAGCCGCACGCGGGCCGTTTTTCCTCGATAGGCGATGACCACATCCGCCGTCTCGCTCCCTGTCCGCGCCGCGCCGTAGCGGAACACGACGGAAAGCAGCAAATACGACGTCCCCGCCGCGATCAGGAAGACGCCCCACGGCAGGTCTGCTGTCACCACGCCGCGCGCAAGGCGCGCCATCGACCCCAGACTCTGCCCTAAGAGCATCACCACGCCAGCGAGGCCGCACGAGGCAAGGAAAAACAGCAGCGTCAGCTTGACCGCCCGCCCACTGCCGCGATACGCCGCCGCGCCCATCAAAGCGAGCCCAAGCAGCAACAAAACGGCGCTTTTCGGCAAAAAGAGCTGCACTGCCGCATAAATACCGCCGACCGCCGCGCCGAGCAAAAGTCTTCTCCGCGCGACTGTCCGCCCTGCGACTCTCGCCGCGCCGAACAACAACAGATAGTCGACGAGAACGTTAAACGCGAAAACGTTTTCTATGTAGATGACCATGGCACACCTCCCTCAATGGAAGTCCATTATAGCAATGGACAAAAAAAGAAAAGGGCGAAAGATGCCCTTTTCTTATCTTTTCCCTCGCGGGATAAAATGGCAGCACAAAAGCGCTGCGGGGTTTTCCCCACACCGTGTGGGGGACACGGATAAGGGGGATATTCTCTTTCTCGAAAGAGAATATCCCCCTTACACCCCCAAGAG
>OGLN01000263.1_pt1 | contig 42815 bp, 37 predicted proteins | sample 1572641 | NCBI WGS metagenome assembly OGLN01 (sample SAMEA2581903, study PRJEB24529) | metagenome | biome: Human gut stool | place: China | collected 2011
CCCTATTCCTCATACCCTTTTTATTCAATTGTCCAAGATGTATTGTAGTCCTACATTTTTCACAATTTGCGCTCCAAAGCCGCACTTGACGCTGGGACGGGTCTATTGTATAATGGGTTGATTTAATATGCGGAGGTATACCCATTATGTGGATCGCGGATGGCTGGAAGGATTATGAGCTGCTGGACTGCGGCGGCGGAGAAAAGCTGGAGCGCTGGGGCGACCAGATTCTGGTGCGGCCGGACCCCCAGGCCATCTGGGAGTCGGACCGGAAGAACCGGGGCTGGCGCACGGCCAACGCCCGGTACAGCCGCTCCAGCACCGGCGGCGGCCACTGGGACAAGAACAAGCTGCCGGAGAGCTGGCCCATCGCCTATAAAAACCTCCGCTTCCAGGTCAAGCCCATGAACTTCAAGCACACCGGGCTTTTCCCGGAGCAGGCCGCCAACTGGGACTTCGCCATGGACCAGATTCGCCGGGCGGGCCGCCCCATCCGGGTGCTGAACCTGTTCGCCTATACCGGCGGGGCCACGGTGGCCTGCGCCGCCGCCGGAGCCAGCGTCTGCCATGTGGACGCCGCCAAGGGCATGGTGGCCTGGGCCAAGGAAAACGCCCGGGTCTCCGGCCTGCAGGATGCCCCCATCCGCTGGATCGTGGACGACTGCGCCAAGTTCGTGGAGCGTGAGATTCGCCGGGGCAAGACCTACGACGCCATCATCATGGACCCCCCCAGCTATGGCCGGGGACCCGGCGGCGAGGTGTGGAAGCTGGAGGAGAATCTCTATCCCTTCGTGAAGCTCTGCGCCCGGGTCCTGTCCGACAAGCCCCTGTTTGTGATCCTGAACTCCTATACCACGGGGCTGGCCCCGTCGGTACTGGGCTACATCCTGCAGATGCTGGTGGGCCGCCGCTTCGGCGGACACGTCACCTGGGACGAGCTGGGCCTGCCGTGCACGGATTCCGGCATGGCGCTGCCCTGCGGAGCCACCGGCCGCTGGATGAGCAAATAAAATTTCGCAGAAAAGAGACAAAGCAATGCAGCCAATGATTCAGACCGACGCCCTCTCCTTCTCCTACCCGGTGGAGGAGGGCCAGCGCCGGACCACCGCCCTGGACAATGTGACCCTGTCCATCGAAAAGGGCAGCTTTGTGGTGGTGCTGGGCCACAACGGCTCCGGCAAATCCACCCTGGCCAAGCATATGAACGCCGTGCTGCTGCCCTCCGGCGGCGCGGTGTATGTGGAGGGCATGGACACGAAAAAGGAGGAGCTCCTGCTGGAGATCCGCCGCCGGGTGGGCATGGTGTTCCAGAACCCGGATAACCAGATCGTGGCCAACGTGGTGGAGGAGGATGTTGCCTTCGCCCCAGAGAATCTGGGGGTCCCCACGGCGGAGATCCGCCGCCGGGTGGACGACGCCCTGGCGGCGGTGGGCATGACGGAGTTCACCCGCCACGCCCCGCACCTGCTGTCCGGCGGACAGAAGCAGCGGGTGGCCATCGCCGGCGTCATCGCCATGGAACCGGAGTGCATCGTCCTGGACGAGGCCACGGCCATGCTGGACCCCTCCGGCCGCCGGGAGGTGCTGGACACCGTTCACCGGCTGAACCGCCAGCGGGGCATCACGGTGGTGCACATCACCCACCATATGTCCGAGGCGGAGGACGCCGACCGGGTCATCGTCATGAACGACGGCGTGGTGGCCATGGACGGCGCGCCCCGGGAAATTTTCTCCCGGGTGGAGGAGCTGCAGGCCCTGGGCCTGGCGGCCCCGGACACGGTGGAGCTGCTGCGCCGGCTGAACCGGCACGGCATGGATCTGCCCTTGACGGCGATCACGGTTGACGAGTGTGCCCGCGCCATATTCCAGGCGCTCCATGGCGCGGAAGGGAAGTAAGCAGAGTTGGAACCGATCATTCGTATAGAACACCTGACCCACACCTACAGCGCCGGAACCCCGTTCCAGCGCAGCGCGGTGGAGGATGTCAGCCTCGATATCATGCCCGGCGAGTTCCTGGGCATCATTGGCCACACCGGCTCCGGCAAGTCCACCCTGATCCAGCACCTCAACGGACTGCTGCGCCCCACCCAGGGCCGCATCCTGCTGGACGGGAAGGACATCTGGGCCGAGCCCAAGAAAATCCGACAGGTCCGCTTCCAGGTGGGCCTGGTGTTCCAGTACCCGGAGTACCAGCTGTTTGAGGAAACGGTGTACAAGGACATTGCCTACGGCCCCGGCAACATGGGCCTGGACCGGGATGAGATCGACCGCCGGGTCCGGGAATCCGCGGCCCTGGTGGGCCTGACGGAGGACCAGCTGGAAAAGTCCCCCTTTGAGCTCTCCGGCGGGCAAAAGCGCCGGGTGGCCATCGCCGGTGTCATCGCCATGGAGCCCAAGGTCCTGATCCTGGACGAGCCCACGGCGGGGCTGGACCCCCGGGGCCGGGAGGCCATTCTGGCCCAGATCCGGGCCTATCACCAAAAGCGCGGCACCACCGTTATCCTGGTGAGCCACAGCATGGAGGAGATCGCCTGTAACGTGGACCGCATCCTGGTGCTGCGGGGCAGTCATGTGTATATGGACGGCGCCCCCCGTCAGGTATTCCGCCGGGCCTCCGACCTGGAGGAGGTGGGCCTGGACGTGCCCCAGGCCACCAAGATCGCCCTGGCCCTGCGCCGCATGGGCCTGAACATTGACACCGCAGTCTACACCGTGGACAAGCTGGAGCAGGCACTGCTCTCCATAAGAGGGGAGGCGGGCGTATGCTGAGAGATATCACCCTGGGCCAGTTTTTCCCGGGCAATACCTTCATCCACCAGCTGGACCCCCGCACCAAGCTCCTGGCGGTGATCCTGTACATTGTGGCCCTGTTCAACGCCCAGGGGGTGGTGACCTACGCCATCGTGGCGGCGCTGCTGGCCCTGTGCATCCTCGTCTCCCGGGTGCCCTTCCGGTCCCTGACCCGGGGCCTGAAGCCCATCTGGGTCATCGTGGCTTTCACGGCCATTATGAACCTGTTCTTCACCAGCGGTACCCCCCTGGGCGCCGGCTGGCTGCTGAGCCATATCTCCCAGGAGGGTCTGCGCTCCGCCATTTTCATGGTGCTGCGGATCGTGATGCTCATCATGGGCACCTTCCTGCTGACCTACACCACCAGCCCCATCTCCCTGACGGACGGACTGGAGAGTCTGCTGTCCCCCCTGAAGAAGCTGCGCCTGCCCGTCCACGAGCTGGCCATGATGATGTCCATCGCTCTGCGCTTTATCCCCACCCTCATCGAGGAGACGGACAAGATCATGTCCGCCCAGAAGGCCCGGGGCGCGGACTTTGAATCCGGCAATATCTTCCAGCGGGCCAAGGCCCTGGTGCCTATCCTGGTGCCCCTGTTCATCAGCGCCTTCCGCCGGGCCGACGAGTTGGCCACGGCCATGGAGTGCCGCTGCTACCACGGCGGCCAGGGCCGCACCGCCCTTCATGTGCTGCGCTTCCGCCCGGCGGACCTGTGGGTCCTGGCGGGCTTTGCGGCCCTGACGGCGGGGGTCATCGCCCTGGGACGGCTGGGAATCTGAAAGAGGTACGCTATGCGCAACATCGCACTGATCCTGATGTACAACGGCACCGCCTACCATGGGTGGCAGGTGCAGAAAACCGAGGTCACCGTGGCCCAGACCCTGGAGCGGGGCCTGTCCATGGTGTGCGGCGAGCCCATCAAGTGCACCGGCTGCGGCCGCACCGACGCCGGGGTCCACGCCGAGCACTATGTGGCCAATTTCCGCACCAATTCCCGTATTCCCGTGGACCGGCTGCCCTTCGCCGTCAACACCCACATTCCCGAGGACATTGTGGTGAAGGCGGCCTATGAGGTGGCGGAGGATTTCAACGCCATCGGCTCCTGCATCCGCAAGGAGTATACCTATCGCATCTACAATTCCCGGGTGAAGAACCCGTTTTATGTGAACAGGGCGTATTTTTACCCCAAGCGCCTGGATGAGGAGGTCATGGACCGGGCGGCCCGGATGTTCGAGGGGACCCACGATTTCGCCGCCGTGCGCAGCGTGGGAACCAACGTCCGCGGCACCGTCCGCACCATCTACTATTGCCGGGTCCGGCGGCAGGGGGAACTTTTGGAATTGAAGGTCTGCGCCAACGGCTTTCTTTATAATATGGTACGGGCCATCACCGGCACGGTGCTCTACGCGGCGGAGGGGAAGCTGACGCCGGAGGAGATCCCTGTGATCCTGGACAGCGGCAACCGTACCCTGGCCGGGCCCACCGCCCCGCCGGGAGGTCTGTACCTGACAAGGGTGTGGTATGAAGATGAAAGACTCAATGGACCGGATGGAATTTGACCAGGGCAACCTCCAGGAGGAGGCGCCCCGCCGGGTGCAGCGCCGGAAGCGGCCGGAGCTGAAGCCCATATGGTTTGCGGCGGTGGCCGTGGTGCTGCTGGCGGTGGTGCTCATCGCCGCCCTGACGGATACCACCGCCTTCGACGGGCTGCGCCGCAGCGTGACCTATGCCCGGGCCAAAAAGGACGAGACCGGCTGCGCCCAGCTGTACCACTATGCCGCCGACCGAACCAGCTGCTTTGCCTCTCTGGACGGCAGCCTGGCCATCGTCACCAACAGCCAGCTGCTGGTGATGCAGGAGGACGGCCAGGTGGTCTGCAACGAGACTGTAAAGTGGACTTCCTGTACAGTGACCGGAACCGGCAGCCTGGCCGCCGCCTACGACATCGGCGGCAGCGACGTGTATGTCCTCAATGCCCAGGGCCTGGTCCGCAAAATCACCTGCGGCGGCGAGATTCTGTCCGTTACCCTGACTCGGGAGGGCCGCCTGGCGGTAACCCTCAACGAGCGGGGCTACAAGGCCGCCGTGGAGGTCTACGACGAGGACGGTGTAAAGGAGTTTGCCTTTCATTCTGCCGACAGCTTTCTGATGACCTCCTCCGTGTCCCGGAACGGCAAGGAGATGGCCGCCGTCACCATGGGCCAGTCCCAGGGCTCCTTCACCAGCAGCATCGTCCTGTATAAGCTGGACCGGCAGGAGGCCTACGCCACCTGCGACCTGGCCGGCGTGGCGGTGTATGACCTGGGGCTGGTAGGGAAGCGCTACTGCGCCGTGGCGGAGGACAGCCTGCATTTCATCGACCAGAAGGGCCGGGCCGCCGCGTCCTACAGCTATGACGGCGGCGTTCTGCGCCGGTGCAGCCTGGGCGGCGACGGCTATGCCGCCGTGCTGCTGGGCCGTTACAAGGTGGGCAGCCAGCTGCGCCTGGTGACGGTGAACAGCGACGGCAAGGAGCTGGGGTCCCTGGACCTGGACGGCGATGTGCTGAGCATGTCCGCCTGCGGCTGGTATGTGGCGGTGCTGTTTGCCGACCGGCTGGTGATCTACAACAAAAACCTCAAGGAATACGCCACCCTGCAGGGCGTCAGCAGCGCCGGTGATGTGCTGATGCGCAGCGACGGCTCTGCGGTGCTGGCGGGCTCTGCCGCTGCCAGCGTGTTCCTGCCCTGACCCCGAAAGGAGAGTGTCCATGTCCGTATTTGCCGATATCCTGGTGCTGGCGGCCCTGATCGCCGCCGCCTGGCTGGGAGCCAAGCGGGGCTTGCTGAAAAGCCTGGCGGGCCTGCTGATCGTCGTGGTGGCCCTGCTGGGGGCCTCCTGGGCCGCTGACCACCTGACGGAGCCTGTGGCCCGGTGGATCGAGCCCCGGGTGACCCAGCGGGTGGAGCAGAAAATTGAGGAGAGCCACGCCGCCGACGCCGGACAGATGCTCCAGGCATTCAGCTTCCGGGGCGACAGCCTCCAGAAGCTGCTGGATACCGTTCACCAGCGGGTGCAGCAAACCGGCGAGACCGTCATCCGGGCCGTGGCCCAGAGCATCGCCCGCTCCGTGGCCAGCACGGCGGTGTATGTGGTGTCGTTCCTGGTGCTGCTGGCGCTGCTGTGGCTGCTGATGAAGCCCCTGAACGCCATTGTCACCAGGCTGCCCCCGGTCAGCACCGTCAACGGTCTGGGGGGCGCGGCTCTGGGTCTTGTATGCGGCGGCCTTACGCTGTTTGTGGCCGTGTGGGCCATGCAGCGCTTCGGCTGGCTCCTGACCCCGGAGCTCATCGACGGCACCACCCTGCTGAAATTCTTTGCAACCCAGACGCCGCTGGGCCTTCTGGCGGCGCTGTGAACAATTTACCCAGATAACGGAGGGAAACCATGCAACCGACTCTTTGTTCCAAATGTAAGAAAAATGTGGCCGTGGTCTTTATTTCCCGGCAGAATGAAAAGGGCGAGATGGTCAACGAGGGCCTGTGCCTGAAATGCGCCGCCCAGCTGGGCCTGCCCCAGGTGGAGGAGATGATGAAGCGAATGGGCATCTCTCCGGAGGACCTGGAGAACATCAACAACGAGATGATGCAGGCCTTCGGCGGGGCCGAGGAGCTCAGCGACATACCTGCCCCCCAGGATGAGGACGACGAGGACGACGGCGAAAGCGGCAAAACCGCCACCTTCCCCTTCCTGAACCGCCTGTTCGGCGGCAGCAATCCCCCGGCGGAGAAGTCCGACGCCCCCTCCGGCCGGGAGGAGACCCCCAAGGGCCGCAAGGCCGATAAAAAGCACAAGTACCTGGACAGCTACTGCATCAATCTCAGCCAGCGGGCCCGGGACGGCAAGCTGGACGCGGTCATCGGCCGGGAGGAGGAGATCCAGCGGGTGGTGCAGATTCTGAACCGCCGCCAGAAGAACAACCCCTGCCTCATCGGCGAGCCCGGCGTGGGCAAAACCGCCATTGCCGAGGGGCTGGCCCAGCGCATCGCCGCCGGGGACGTGCCCTTCAAGCTGCGGGATAAGCAGGTGTACCTGCTGGACCTGACGGCGCTGGTGGCGGGCACCCAGTTCCGGGGCCAGTTTGAAAGCCGCATGAAGGGCCTTATTGAGGAGATCCGCAAGCTGGGCAACATCATCCTGGTGATTGACGAGGTCCACAACATCGTGGGCGCCGGCGACGCCGAGGGCAGCATGAACGCCGCCAATATCCTCAAGCCCGCCCTGTCCCGGGGAGAGATCCAGGTCATCGGCGCCACCACCTTCAACGAATACCGCAAGCACATCGAAAAGGACACCGCCCTGGAGCGCCGCTTCCAGCCGGTGACCGTTAACGAGCCCAGCCTGGAGGATACCCTGAAAATTCTTCAGGGCATCGCCCATTACTATGAGAATTACCACGGCGTCTCCATCCCCCAGGGGGTGCTGCGCCAGGCGGTGGCGCTGTCCGAGCGGTACATCACCGACCGTTTCCTGCCGGACAAGGCCATCGACCTGATCGACGAGGCCTGCTCCGATATGAACCTTCACGACCCGGATATCAACCGCCGGATGGAGGTCAAGCGGGACCTGGAAAACGTCACCTTCGAGCGGGAGAACCTCATGTCCGCCCAGCCGGCGGAGGGTCAGGAGTTCACCCAGGAGGAGCTGGACGCCCGCTATGCCCGCATTGCCCAGCTCCGCAGCCAGGAGCTGCGGCTGCAGCAGGAGCTTTCCGCCCTGGAGGCCAAGGGTATGCCCCAGCTGACCATGGACAACATCGCCCGGGTCATCGAAATGTGGACCAAGATTCCCGCCAGCAAGATCAAGGAAGAGGAGTTCAAGCGCCTGTCCCAGCTGGAGGACCGGCTGAAGCAGCATATCGTGGGCCAGGACGAGGCGGTTTCCGCCGTGTCCGCCGCCATCCGCCGCAGCCGGGTGGGCATTTCCCCCAAGCATAAGCCCGTCAGCTTCATTTTCGTGGGCAGCACCGGCGTGGGTAAAACGGAGCTGGTGAAGCAGCTGGCCGCCGACCTGTTCAATACTCCGGACGCCCTGATCCGGCTGGATATGTCGGAGTTTATGGAGAAGCACTCGGTGTCCCGGCTGGTGGGCTCTCCTCCGGGCTATGTGGGCTATGATGAGGCGGGGCAGCTGACGGAAAAGATCCGCCGCAAGCCCTATTCCGTCATCCTGTTTGACGAGATCGAGAAGGCCCACCCGGACGTGCTGAACATCCTGCTGCAGATTCTGGACGACGGCGAGGTCACCGATGCCCACGGCCGCAAGGTGAACTTTGAGAACACCGTCATCGTCATGACCTCCAACGCCGGGTCCGACAAGGCCGCCGGGTCCGTGGGCTTTGGCCGCAGCGCCGATGACCAGGGCCGGGAGCGCACCATGAAGGCCCTGCGGGAGTTCCTGCGCCCGGAGTTTATCAACCGGGTGGACGAGATCGTCTATTTCCACCAGCTGTCCGAGGAGAACTTCGCCGCCATCGCCCGGATCATGCTGGATGAGCTCCAGGCCTCCCTGAAGGAGAAGGGCTACAGCTTCAGCTATGACGACGCGCTGGTTTCCCACCTGGTGCACTCCTCCTATTCCGCCGCCTACGGGGCCAGGAATCTGCGCCGCTGCATCCAGAAGGAGCTGGAGGACCCCATGGCGGTTCAGATCATCGACAGCTTCGAGCACCCCATCACCCAGCTGCGGGCCACGGCAGAGGACGGTAAGGTGCGGCTGGATACGCTGTAAGGAGGGCGGTTTCATGCTGTTTCGCAAGGATATCGAGCCCCGGTGCGCCTACTGCGCCCAGGGGGTCCGCATCAACGAGACCCAGGTGGCCTGCGTGAAAAAGGGCATTGTGGCGGCGGAGAATCACTGCTTCCGCTTCCGGTATGACCCCCTGAAGCGGGTACCGCCCCGTCCGGCCCAGTTGTCTACTGACGGACTGAAAGAGGAAGATTTCAGCCTATAAAACCCACAAAAACACACAAAAGAGGGGAAATATCATGACAACCGTTTGGGCCGTATATTTCAGCGGCACCGGAACCACGGAGCGCACGGTAACGCATATTGCCGGGGAGCTTGCCCGGCTGCTGGCGGCGCCCTGCCGCAGTCTGGGCTTCACCCGGCCCCAGGTCCGGCAGCAGGAGCTGAATTTCTGCCAATCGGACCTGGTGGTGCTGGGAACGCCGGTATACGCCGGGCGGGTGCCCAATGTGCTGCTGCCGTTCCTGCGGGAAAAGATCCGGGGCGGGGGAGCACTGGCGGTGCCGGTGGTGCTGTTCGGCAACCGGAACTATGACGACGCCCTCATAGAGCTGCGGGACATCCTCCAGCAGGACGGCTTCCGCTGCGTGGCGGCCGGAGCCTTCGTGGGGGAGCACAGCTTTTCCCGCACCCTGGGGGCGGGCCGTCCGGACGATGGGGACATGGCGGGACAAGCCGCTTTTGCCCGGGAAATCTGCGAGAAATTGGCGGGACAAGCCGGGACGGAAACGGCCCCCGTACCGGTCCGGGGCGAAACGCCTATCCGCCCCTATTACACCCCCCGGGACCGCCACGGAAACCCCATCAACATCCTGAAGGTGAAGCCGAAAACGGACCCGGACAAGTGCGGCGGCTGCGGCCTGTGCGCGGAGCTGTGTCCCATGGGCTCCATCGACCCGGCGGACGTGTCCCAGGTCAGGGGCATCTGCATCAAGTGCTGCGCCTGCGTCAAAAAATGCCCCTCCGGGGCCAAGTACTTTGACGACCCGGGATACCTGTTCCACCAGCATGAGCTGGAGGACGTCTATACCCGCCGGGCGGAAAACGAGTGGTTTGTGTAATCGGATCAGGCAGCCCCCTGCTTTCACTTTCGGGAAGCAGGGGGCTGCACATGATGTTGCCCCTCTTTGGGCAATCGGACTCTTTACGTCCGGGGAAATCCATGTTACCATGGGAAAAAACGAAGGGAGGCAGTACGGATGGAGCAGCCAAGGATTTTCCGCTATGACACGGTGGACTCCACCAACACCGTATGCAAGAGCCTGGCGGCCCAGGGCGCGCCCGACGGCACGGCGGTGATCGCCCGGCGGCAGACGGCGGGCCGGGGCCGCATGGGCCGGAGCTTTGAATCGCCGGAGGGGCTGGGCCTGTACCTCTCGGTGCTGTGGCGGCCGGAGGGGACGCCGGAGGACCTGCTCCCCCTGACCCCCATGGCGGCGGTCTCCGCCGCCGGGGCCATCCAACGCGTCACCGGCGCACCGGTGCGGATCAAATGGCCCAACGACCTGGTGCTGGAGGGGCGGAAGCTGGCGGGCATTCTGACGGAGGCGTCGCTGTCCGGCAGGGGAGTGGACTATGTGGTCATCGGCATCGGCGTCAACCTGCGGCAGCGGTCCGATGACTTTTCGCCGGAGGTGGCCCGGATCGCCACGTCCCTGGAGGCCCAGGGCTATCCCGCGGACCGGGCCGCCCTGGAAACGACCCTGGCGGAGGCTCTGTGCCAGGCCTTCGGACACTTGCACACCCCGGAGGTCTACGCCGCCGACTATCGCCGCCTGTGCCTGAATCTGGGGCAGACGCTGCGCATCCCGGACACCGGGGAGACGGTGACGGCCCTGGACATCGACCGGCAGTACGGCCTTGTGGTGCGCCGCCGGGACGGCACGGTGGACACGCTGCGCTGCGGCGAGGTCTCCGTGCGGGGCCTGTACGGCTATGTATAACAGATAACGGATCGGCGCATCTCCCCTGTGGGAGGTGCGCTTTTTCTGTGGTTTTATATAAACATGCCGCCGGGCACATTTGTCATTCTGCACAAATTGTTAGAATTGTGACGGATTACTGTTGACAGATTCACCATCTGTGTGTATAATGGAACAACATATCAAAGAAATTTGTCCACGTCTTGTCCGCGCAGACAACAGACAAAGGACAAATCTTCCGGGATATGCACCGTCTGCGCAAAGAGAGTATGAGGGAGGAACAAATGGACTATTCCAACTTATTTGTCGTGCTGATGGGCCTGGGAACGGTGTTTGCGGGACTTCTGTGCATCATTCTGCTGGTTTCGCTGATGAGCTGGGTGTGCACGCGCACTGCCGGCGCTCAGACGCCGCCCAAGGCTGCGGTTCCCGCCGCCCCGGCGGCTGCGGAGGCCGTAAGCCCCGCCATGATCGCGGCTGTGGCTGCTGCCATCGCCGAGGACCTGGGGACCGACGTCTCCGCCATCCGTATCGTATCCATGAAGAAAGTGTAAGGAGGAACGCACCATGAAAAAGTACAGAGTCAACGTCAACGGCACCGTGTTCGAGGTGGAGATCGAGGAAATGACCGGTGCGCCCGCCGCTCCTGCGGTTGCTGCGGCTGCCCCCGCCCCCGCTGCACCTGCCGCCCCCGCTGCACCTGCCGCCCCCGCCGGAGGCGAAAAGATCACCGCCCCCATGCCCGGCACCATTCTGACCGTCAATGTGACGAGCGGCAGCGCCGTGAAGAAGGGCGACGTGCTGATGATCCTGGAGGCCATGAAGATGGAAAACGAGATCATGGCACCCTGCGACGGCACCGTCACCTCCGTGTCCGTCACCAAGGGGGCCGCCGTGGAGTCCGGCACCCTGCTGTGCACCATCGGTTGACCCCGGAGGGCCGCATATGGAAGCAATTGCCAATTTCCTGACCAGTACCGGCTTCTATCAGTTCTTCCAGGGGGAGAACTGGAAAAGCGCCATTATGCTGGTGATTGCCTGTGTCCTGCTGTTTCTGGGCATTGTGAAGAAGTTTGAGCCTCTGCTGCTGGTGCCCATCGCCATCGGCATGCTGGTGACCAATCTGCCCGGGGCGGGGATGTTCCACGAGATCCTCTTTGCCGGGGGCCACGTCCACTGGGAGCTGTTCGGCGGCCAGCCCATCACGGCCAGCTTTCTGTCTGAAATGCTGAACAGCGGCGTATCCGCCGATGTGCTACAGCCTTATGCGGACTCCCTGTGGACCGCCGCCCAGAGCATGTTTGGCGCGGATGCACTGAGTCAGGTGGCCGCTCAGGTGGCCGCCGCCACCGGCGACGCTGTGAATTCCATCGCCGTACAGATCCAGACCCTGGCCAGCGCAGAGCAGTTCGCTGCCGCCAGCGGTCTGACCATGAGCAATGTCACCATTTCCGTGGGCCTGGTGGATGTGCTGTACCTGGGCATCAAGCTGGGCATCTATCCCTGCCTGATCTTCATGGGCGTGGGCGCCATGACCGACTTCGGCCCCCTGATCGCCAACCCCAAGAGCCTGCTGCTGGGCGCTGCCGCTCAGCTGGGCATTTTCCTGACCTATCTGGGCTGCCGCCTGCTGGGCTTCACCGGCGCGGAGTCCTCCTCCGTGGGCATCATCGGCGGCGCGGACGGCCCCACGGCCATCTTCGTCACCGCCATGCTGGCCCCGGCGCTGCTGGGCCCCATCGCCGTGTCGGCCTACTCCTACATGGCCCTGGTGCCCGTCATCCAGCCGCCCATCATGAAGGCCCTGACCACCGAGAAGGAGCGGCAGATCGTCATGAAGCCCCTGCGGGAGGTCAGCAAGCGGGAGAAGATCCTGTTCCCCGTTGTGGTCACGGTGTTTGTGGCCCTGCTGGTGCCCTCTGCCGCGCCGCTGATCGCCTGCCTGATGTTCGGCAACCTGGCCAAGGAGTGCGGCGTGCTGGACCGCCTCAGCAAGACCATGCAGAACGAGCTGATGAACATCGTCACCATCTTCCTGGGCATCAGCGTGGGCGCTACCGCCACCGGCACCACCTTCCTCAGCCCCAAGACCCTGGCCATTATGGGCATGGGCGTGGTGGCCTTCGGCTTCGGCACCGCAGGCGGCGTGCTGCTGGCCAAGTTCATGAACCTGTTCCTGAAGGAGAAGATCAATCCCCTCATCGGCTCCGCCGGCGTGTCTGCCGTTCCCATGGCGGCCCGGGTCAGCCAGAAGGTGGGCCAGGAGGCCAACCCCGGCAACTTCCTGCTGATGCACGCCATGGGCCCCAATGTGGCGGGCGTCATCGGCTCCGCCATCGCCGCAGGCGTGCTGATCTCCCTGTTCGGCTGATAGGAGGTAAATTATGGAATTTTTATCGAATAAGCCCCTGCTGATTACCGATACCATCCTCCGGGACGCCCACCAGTCCCAGGCGGCCACCCGCATGACCATCGAGGATATGCTGCCCGCCCTGGAGACCCTGGACTCCATCGGGTACTACTCCCTGGAGTGCTGGGGCGGCGCAACCTTTGACGCGTGTATGCGCTTTCTGGGGGAGGACCCCTGGGAGCGCCTGCGCACCATCCGCAAGCATGTGAAGCACACAAAATTGCAGATGCTGTTCCGGGGCCAGAACATCCTGGGCTATAAGCATTACGCCGACGACGTGGTGGACGCCTTCTGCGCCAAGTCCATCGAAAACGGCATCGACATCATCCGCATTTTCGACGCTCTCAACGACGTGCGCAATCTGGAGCAGGCCATCAAGTCCACCAAGAAATACGGCGGACAGGTGGAGGCCACCCTCAGCTATACCATGTCCCCCATCCACAACGAGGCCTACTTCGTGAAGCTGGCCAAGGAGCTGGAGGAGATGGGCGCGGACATGATCTGCATCAAGGACATGGCAAACCTCCTGCTGCCTATGGACGCCTATTCCCTGGTGAAGGCTCTGAAGGAGATCGTCAGCGTCCCCATCCACCTGCACACCCACAACACCTCCGGCACCGGCGATATGACGCTGCTGATGGCGGCCTATGCCGGGGTGGACATTGTGGACACCGCCCTGTCGCCTATGGCCAACGGCACCAGCCAGCCCGCCACCGAGTCCCTGGTGGCCACGCTGAAGGGAACCGTCCGCGATACCGGCCTGGACCTGGGCAAGATGTCCGATGCCGCCGTCCATTTCCGCCAGGTGGCCCAGCGGCTTCAGGACGCGGGCATTCTGGACCCCAAGGTCCTGCGGGTGGACACCAACACCCTGCTGTATCAGGTCCCCGGCGGTATGCTCTCTAACCTCATTTCCCAGCTGAAGCAGGCCGGGAAGGAGGACAAATACTACGACGTGCTGGCGGAGATTCCCCGGGTCCGCAAGGACTTCGGCTATCCTCCCCTGGTGACCCCCTCCAGCCAGATCGTGGGCACCCAGGCGGTCATGAACATCATCATGGGGGAGCGGTACAAGGTGTTCCCCAAGGAGTCCAAGGCCATGCTCAAGGGCGAGTACGGCCAGCTCCCCGGCCAGGTGAACCCGGAGGTCCGGGCCAAGGCGGGCATCGCTCCCGAGGACGTGGTCACCTGCCGCCCGGCCGACCTGCTGGAGCCGGAGCTGGAGAAGTACCGCCAGGAGTTCCGGGGCCTGGCCAAGTCCGATGAGGACGTGCTGAGCCTGGCCCTGTTCCCCCAGGTGGCCCCCAAGTTCATCGAGAAGCGGGACCATCAGCCGGAGCCCGTCAGCGACGATGCACCGGCGGTCCGGGAGCTTTATGTGGACGCCAAGTCCATCCTGTAACAACGACATAATAAAGGGCTTCCACCGGTCGGGTGGAAGCCCTTTATTTATCCAAAGAATTGACTCAGTTCAGACCCAGCAGCTGCATGGCCCGGCCATTCAGATAGGGCTGCAGCAGACTGTAGGGAATCAGGTACGACAGCTCTCCCGTGGCATAGGGAGCGATGGTATAGGGGTTGAACACCACGGTCAGGCCATTGTCATCGAATACCAGGCACTGATCCGCCCAGTTGCCCACGGTGTCCTCATAGTCCTCGAAGAAGGCCTCGGCTCCGTATTCCGTCCAGATGTCGCTCTTTTGAATCTGATACAGCAGGTTCTCCTTGACGGCGGCCCGCAGGCTCTCGCCATCCTCGGCCAGCTCCATGAGCTTGACGGCCTCGCCGGTGTTCAGGTCGAAGCTCACCGCCACGCGCCAGGAGTTGGGGTGTACCCCGCCGGAATAGGAGCTGTAGTGCATCTCCACGCACAGCAGCTTGGGCCCCACCCAATAGTCGGTGGTAACGGTATCGGAGTACACATACTCCGGCTGCTCCCAGCGGGAGTCCTCCCCGTTGACACCGGCGTAAGCATCCCGGGCCAGGTTGGTCACGTCTCCCAGAAATTGCAGCTGGTCCTTGCGCCACTGCTCAAAATACGCGTTGATGCCCTCGGCGGCAGCGGCGGTGGCGGTCAGCGTGTCCCCTGAGCCCTCCTGGTTCAGCTGGAACACCTGATAGCTGCCCTTGGCCAGCAGCCGGTCGTCCTCGGCGAAGTTCTCCTTATCTACCTGCTCCAGGGTGATGTTCCAGTCCTGGCCCTCGTCCGTGACCTTCAGCGCGTCGCCCGCTGGGCCGGTCAGATTGGGCGCTTCGGTGCCCCGCAGGGACACGGGCTTGGCGCTGCAGGCTGTCAGGCAGGCCGCCAGCGTCAGCAGCAGGGCCGCTATCAGAATGATGTACAGTTTCTTCATAGGCATTTCCTCACATGATCCATGGGGTGGCCCGCCAGTCCGCACCGCAGGCGCTTTGAGACAGGTCGGGATACGCCAGAGTATACAAATCGGTCCAACCGGCCTCCCGGGTGAACAGGTCCTGGGCTGTCTGCCTCAGGCGGGATACGCCGGCGGGCTTGGTCAGCACCGGTGCCCCGCGCATCTGCCGCAGCAGGTCACAGCCCCGGGAGCTGGCGGCCAGCAGCCGCAGATAGGGGATGTGCTCCGGCTCCGGCAGCTCCAGATACGCCGCCAGCAGCATCCGCCGCAGCCGGGCCAGGGGATAGCGCCGGGTCCTGGCGGCCTCCAGCAGGCCGTCTATGTCCGCGGCCTGCCGCACCGCCCGGTAAAACCGGCGGTACAGCCCCTCGCCGCCGCCGTCATAGGGGAGAAAGTCCTCCTGGGACATGGTCCGCAGCCGGGCCAGAATGGCCCGCTGGCAGGTGTGCATATCCACCGGCCCCCGGCCTGCGGCGATTTCCCGCCGCAGCACCTCCGCCGATTCCCGGGGCAGGAAGGCCATGGCCTCCTCCGTGTGCCCCGCCCGCAGAAGCCTGCGGATGTGGGACGCGGAGGCGATCCCATCCGCCGCACCGCCGTCGTGGGGTCCGCCCCGGCGCGGGAACGTTATCGGTTCCATGGGAAAATCCGCCCGGCGCAGGGCCTTCAGATACTCGATGGCCAGGATGTTGTTGGGCTGGGACAGCAGCGCCGCGTCCCGGGGGTCCAGCAGATCCTCCACCGCCGCCTGGCGGCAGCGGGCAAAGGTCTCGCCGCCCACCAATCTCCGCCGGAGGGTCTCCTGAAAGCTCTCGCCGGAGAGGCAGGCTTCCACCCGTTGCAGGGCCTCCAGGTTGCCGCACTCGCTGCCGAAGGCCAGGTGGGTCACCAGGCCGGTTTTCCGCAGCAGCTCCACGCCGCCCCGGGCAAAGCGCTCCGCCCCGGACACCGCCCAGGGCGTGGGCAGCTCCAGCACCAGGTCCGCCCCGTTCCGGACGGCCATCTCCGCCCGGGCAAACTTGTTCACGGCGGCGAACTCCCCCCGCTGGGTGAAGCAGCCACTCATGGCGCACACCACCGGTCCCTGCCGGTGCAGCTGCTCCAGCATCCACCGGTGCCCCAGATGGAAGGGGTCATATTCGCAGATCACGCCGAAAACGGGCATGCGATCACCCCTTTCCAGAAAATTACAAATAGTTACAAACCGGTTACAATTCTGCGACAGTCTTCCCGGCATTTTGTACAGGTTATAGGATATTAATCACCACGCTGTTTAAAAATGCACTTTTGGTTCATTTCTTAGCTCATTATACCGCATTTTGGGAAATTTTGCAATCCTCTTGACAATCCACCCGGTGAATCCTTACAATATAGGGTGAAAAATGAATTTATCGGGAGGAAACCAACCATGAAAATCGGACTTGTATACGCCATGACCGGCGAGATCGAGAGCCTGCTGACCCAGGAAAATGCCCAGCCGCTGCAAACCGTGGCCGGGGTGCCGTTTTATCAGATCCGGCCGGACGTCATCGCCTGCGCCGGGGGAGTCAGCAAGGTCAACGCCGCCATGGCCACCCAGCTGCTGATCAGCCTGTATCAGCCGGACCTGGTGCTCAACGCCGGTGTGGCCGGGTGCTTCGAGAATATGCCCATTGGTTCCATCGTTCTGGCGGAGGGCTTTTTGCAGCACGACGTGGACACCAGCACCCTGGGCGACCCTGTGGGACTGGTGTCCACGGTGAACCGGGTGCAGTTCCCCACCAGCGATCCGGACCGGGCCAGGGCTGCCATGGACCGGGTGGGCGTCCCTTACCGCACCGGCTGGGTGGCCACCGGCGACTGGTTTGCCACCGACACCCCCCGGGCCCACTGGATCGCCGACACCTTCCACCCCCTGCTGTGCGACATGGAGGGCTGCGCCGATGCCCAGGTGTGCCTGCGCAACAACGTGCCGTTCATGTCCATCAAGTCCGTGTCCGACTGCCTGTTTGAGCACCACGACTTCGTGTTCAATTTTCCCACGGCCATGCGGGACCTGAACCGGGTGGTCATGGCCTTTGTGGACCAGCTGGAGGCGTGACATGGAACGAATCGCCAGCTTCACGGTGAACCACGACGTGCTGGTTCCCGGCCTGTACCTGTCCCGCCGGGACGGAGACGTCACCACCTTCGACCTGCGCTTCAAAAAGCCCAACACCGGCGACCTGCTGACCAATGCCCAGATGCACTCGGTGGAGCACATCATCGCCACTCTTCTGCGCAACAGTCCGGAAAAGGACGCCGTGATCTACTTCGGCCCCATGGGCTGCCAGACGGGGTTTTACTTCCTGTTCGACAGCCGCCGCCTGACGGATGAGGCGGCTATCCGCCTGGTGCAGCGGGTGTTCGCCGCCGGGGCGGTCTATGATGGTCCCATGCCCGGCAAAAGCGCCGCGGAGTGCGGCAACTTCCGCAATCTGGACATGGCCCTGGCCCGGGACTGCTGCGCCTGGTACGCAGACCGGATCCGGGATTGGACGCCGGAAAGCCTGGTCTATCCCCAGGCAGAGGCAGAATGAAAAACGGCCCCTGGTTGTCAATTCGTTGACAACCAGGGGCTGCTATGGTATCATGGCCCCAATCTTTTCCAAATCAGGAGGGGCCATGTCCACACGAAAGCTGGTATATACCGCGCTGCTGGCCGCATTGACGGCGGCAGGCGCGTTTATTCGTATTCCGATTGGGATCTCCGTTATCACCCTGCAGTTCCTGTTCACCGCCATGGCGGGGGTGCTGCTGGGACCGGGCGGCGGAGCCCTGAGCCAGGGGGTCTATGTGGCTCTGGGGCTTGTGGGGCTGCCGATCTTCACCGCCGGAGGCGGCTTCGGCTATGTGCTTCAGCCCTCTTTCGGGTTCCTGCTGGGGCTGATTCCCGCCGCCGCCGTCATCGGCGGTCTGAGCCGCCGCAGCAGCTCGCCGGTGAGGCTGGCCCTGGCCTGCGGGGCGGGGTTGGCGGTTCTCTATGCCGTGGGGGTGCCCTATATGGCGCTGATCCTCAACGGCTATCTGGGCAAGGGCATCAGCGCGCCGGCCCTGCTTTGGTCGGGGATGCTGATCTATCTGCCGGGGGACGCCGCGAAAATCGCCGTGACGGCCCTGCTGTGCCCGGTGCTGCGCAGGCGCATTCCCGGGCTGCGGTAGGGGAGAGGGCGCCGGATAGGGCGGGTTCAAATCCACCATACCACGCCGGTAGGCGGATTGCAAGGAAAAGTTTCGCAAATTCCGCAATTTCGGCTGATTGTGCAGGGAAGCACCGGAGGGGATTCTTTATTTTGATAAATATTCCGTCTTGACGGGGGAGGGCGGCGGCAGTAGAATTTGAAAGTATTTTTAATATGGTATTCTGCGGGTAAGGAGTGGTCACGATGAAGCATATTTTTGTTACCGGCGGCGTGGTGTCCGGGCTGGGAAAGGGCATCTGCGCGGCGTCCCTGGGGCGGCTGCTGAAGCAGCGGGGCTTCCGAGTGAAGAACCAGAAGTTCGACCCCTATTTTAATGTGGATCCCGGCACCATGAGCCCCTTCCAGCACGGCGAGGTGTTCGTCACCGACGACGGCGCGGAGACGGACCTGGACCTGGGGCACTATGAGCGGTTTGTGGACGAGTCCCTGACGGGGAACGCCTCCGTCTCCTCGGGCAAGGTGTTCTGGAACGTGCTGAACCGGGAGCGGCAGGGGGGCTATCTGGGCGGCACCGTGCAGATCATCCCCCATGTTACCGACGAGATCAAGCGGCGCATTTACGCCATGGACGACGGCGAAACGGACATCATCATCACCGAGGTGGGCGGCACCGTGGGCGATATCGAGAGCCAGCCCTATCTGGAGGCCATCCGCCAGGTGGCGGCGGAGAAGGGCCGGGAAAACGTGCTGTATATCCATGTGCCGCTGGTGGTATCCATCCCCGGCACCGGGGAGCTAAAAAGCAAGCCCACCCAGCACTCCGTGAAGGAGCTGCTGTCCGTGGGCATTCAGCCGGATATTCTGGTGTGCCGCACCGACAGTCCCCTGCCGGAGGACCTGCGGCGGAAGATCGCCCTGTTCTGCAACATGGAGGAGGACTGCGTCATCCAGAATCTGACGGCCTCCACCCTGTATGAGGTGCCCCTGCTGCTGGAGCGGGAGGGCCTGTGCCGGGTGGCCTGCCGGAAGCTGGGACTGCCCCAGCGGGAGCCGGATCTGGCCGAGTGGACGGCCCTGGTGCAGCGCATCAACGGGGTGCACAAAACCGTGCAGATCGCCCTGGTGGGCAAGTATACCGGCCTGCATGACGCGTATCTCAGCGTGGTGGAGTCCCTGTTCCACGCGGGAACGGCCTGCGACGCCAGGGTGAATATCAAATGGGTGGACTCCGAGAGCCTGACGGCGGAGAACGTGGAGCAGGTGCTGGGAGATTGCTCCGGCGTTCTGGTGCCCGGCGGCTTCGGCGACCGGGGCATCGAGGGGATGGTCCTGGCGGCGCAATACGCCCGGGAGAAGGACGTGCCGTATTTCGGCATTTGCCTGGGAATGCAGATCGCCGTCATCGAATATGCCCGGCACGTGGCCGGGTGGGCCGACGCCCACAGCGCGGAGTTTTCCGGCCTGACCGCCCATCCGGTGATCGCTCTGATGCCGGATCAGGTGGGCATTACCGCCAAGGGCGGCACCATGCGGCTGGGCAAATACCCCTGCGTGCTGGCGGAGGGTACTCTGGCCCGGGCCGCCTACGGTACCGCCGACATCTCCGAGCGGCACCGGCACCGGTATGAGTTCAACAACCAGTTCCGCCGGGAGCTACAGGACGCCGGGCTGCGGCTGGCGGGACTGTCCCCGGACGGGCATCTGGTGGAGATCGTGGAGGAACCCGCCAATACCTGGTTTGTGGGGGTGCAGTTCCACCCGGAGTTCAAGAGCCGTCCCAACCGGCCCCATCCGCTGTTTGTGGGCTTCGTGCAGGCGTCTCTGGACAGGCAGGGATGACGGCGGCAGGCCATGGCGCATACACTGGAATGCGGAAACGGCTCCTGCCTGTGGGGCAGGAAAACCCATCCGTTTTCCGGGAGGAGTTCTATGGCTTCCTTTACCAATATGGCAACGTTATCCTATAACGGCAGCCAGATCAATTCCAACGTGGTCACCGGCGAGCTGCAGGACGCCCTGACCGTTACCAAGACGGCGGTGTCCGGCGGCTACCGGCCCGGCGACACGGTGACCTATGTGGTGACCCTCAGCAACACCGGCACGGCAGCTCTGACGGGGCTGACCCTGACCGACGATCTGGGCGGCAGTACCGTGGCCGCCGGCACCGTGTATCCCCTGGCCTATGTGCCGGGCAGCGTCCTCTATTACAACGGCGGCACGGCCCAGCCCGCCCCCACGGTGACGGCGGGGCCGCCGATGACCGTCACCGGCGTTACGGTGCCCGCCGGGGGCAACGCCACCCTGGTGTATCAGGCCCGGGTCACGGAGTTTGCCGCGCCGGGGGTGGAGGGCGAGATCCGGAACACCGTCACCGCCAGCGGCGGCGGTCTGGCCACGCCGCTGACGGCCACGGCCACCACGGCGGCCCGGCTGGAGCCGGAGCTGACCATCAGCAAGGCCCTGTCTCCCGCCGTGGTCACCGGAAACGGGCCTCTGACCTACACCTTCACCATCCGCAACACCGGCAACACCGCCCTGACCGGCCAGGAGGGGGCCGTGATCACCGACACCTTCGACCCCATCCTGAACATCACCGGCGTCACCTTCAACGGAACGGCCTGGACGTCGCCGGAGGACTACACCTATGACGCCGCCACCGGTGCCTTTGCCACGGTGGCCGGTAAGCTGACGGTGCCGGAGGCCGCGTTCACCCAGAACGCCAATGGCTCCTGGACCGTCACCCCGGGGCAGAGCGTCCTGATGGTAACGGGCACCGTGTAACAGCCCGGGGCATAAGGCGATAAGCGCCCGCCTGCCGCGAAAGCGGCAGGCGGGCAAATTTGCTTTGGAAAACGGCGAAAAGTGATTGACAAAGCAGAATTTCTCTGTTATACTCTATAAGCCGCTTTGAATGGGTCAAAAGTTCCGGCCTTGCCGGACGCCCCCGACAGCGAGTCCGTAATAAAGGAAAGGCAGGTGCAACAAGTATGCAGGCTATTATCGTGACCGGTGGTAAGCAGTACAACGTCTCCGAGGGTGACACTCTGTTTATCGAGAAGCTGGACGTCAACGCGGGTGATTCCGTGGTGTTCGACCAGGTCCTGGCCATCGTCGACGGCGAAAACACCAAGTTCGGCACTCCCGTGGTGGAGGGCGCTAAGGTGGACGCCACCGTCGTCAAGAACGGCAAGGGCAAGAAGATCCGTATCTTCAAGTATACCCCCAAGAAGGGTTACCGCAAACGGCAGGGTCATCGTCAGCCCTACACCAAGGTGGAAATCGGCAAGATCTCCTTCTGAGTGGCAGCATGACGACCGTTACATTCCTGACAGAGGAAGCCCGCATCGTCGGTTTCGATGCACAGGGACACAGCGGCTTCGCCGCAGAGGGTGAGGACATCGTCTGCGCCGCCGTTACCAGCGCCGTGCGCCTGGTAGAAGCCACCATCAATGACGTGATGGGTCTGTGTGCCGCGGTGAAAGTCCGGGAGCAGGACGCCGCCATCTCCTTTCGTCTGCCCGGGGGCCTGGCTCCCATGGCGGAGAATACCTGCCAGAATCTTCTGGCGGGGCTGATGGTGTATCTGGCCCAGCTTCACGACGAGTATCCGGAAAACATTGAAGTGATGGAGGCGTGAAACCCTCCTGTTCCCCCGCAATCATCTCATAGAAAGGATGGTACTGCATTATGCTGAACATTGGTTTGCAGTTCTTTGCCCATAAAAAAGGTATGGGCTCCACCAAGAACGGCCGTGATTCCGAGTCCAAGCGCCTTGGCCCCAAGCGCGCTGATGGTCAGTTCGTTCTGGCCGGCAACATCCTGGTCCGCCAGCGCGGCACCCATATCCACGCCGGCACCAACGTCGGTATCGGCAGCGATGACACGCTGTTTGCCAAGGCCGACGGTGTTGTCCGCTTCGAGCGTCTGGGCAAGGATCGTAAGCAGGTTTCTGTTTACCCCGCCGAGTAAAAGAACCATATGAAAAGCACCGCCTGCGGGCGGTGCTTTTTTGTATCAAAATATGTGCGGCGGTCAGTCCTGCTCCTGAAATGCCCGGATATACGCCTCCAGGGCTTCGGCGGTTTTCTCCACCCCCAGGACGCTGGTGTTCACCGTCAGGTCATAGCAGGAGCTGTGGCCCCAGAACTTGCCGGTGTGGTGGTGGTAGTAGACCCGGCGGTGCCGGTCGGTTTTGGCCACCAGCAGCGCGGCCTTTTCCGGGGAGAGATTGTGCCGCTGCCGGATGCGCTTGATCCGCTGGGTCAGGTCCGCCCGGCAGAAGATCCGCAGCAGGCCCGGCCGCCCGGCCAGGGCATAGTCGGCGCAGCGGCCCACGAAAATGGCGGATTCGCCGCTGTCGGCGATCTGGCGGATCATGTCGAACTGCCGCTGGGCCACATTGTGGGGGATGGAGTTGTCAAATTCGTTGATCTTGCGGCTGAGAATGCGGTTCACCGGCCGCTCGTCGTACTCCTGGGCCAGCCGCCGCATTTCCGGGTCATTTTTCCAGAGCTCGTCAATAAGCTCCCGGTCCAGCATCCGGATGCCCAGCCGCTGGCTCAGCAGGACCGCCAGGTCATGCCCGCCGCTGCCGTATTCGCGGCCAATGGTGATAAGAATCTGCTTTTTCATGCGAAAACATCCTTTCTGCACCCCGTCAATGGTGATGATTTGTCTATATTATACTGCCTTTGTCCGGATTTGTCACCTGATTTTTACGAATTCTGTACAGGAAAATGAAAATGTATAGATGAGGCCTCCGGATGGGGCGGAAAACTTTTTCATGGACAAAAGGGCCGGGCCGTGGTAGAATAACCTGAATGCATATGTCGAGCCGGGGGAGGAAACATAGGATGAGCGGAAAACTGATCGTATTCGAGGGCACTGACGGCTCCGGAAAGGCCACCCAGACGGCGCTTCTGTGCCGGGAGCTGGAGAGCCGGGGCGTGCCCTTCCGCAAGCTGGAGTTTCCCCGGTACAAGGAGGAGTCATCGGCGCTGCTGCGGCTGTATCTCAGCGGGGCCTTCGGCACCGACCCGGCCGACGTCAATGCCTATGCCGCCGCCACGTTTTTCTCCGTGGACCGCTATGCCTCCTTCAAGCAGGACTGGGGCGGCTGGTACCGGCAGGGGGGGCTGGTCATTGCCGACCGGTACACCACCAGCAACGCCGTGCACCAGACCTCCAAGCTGCCGCCTCAGGAGCGGCAGGCGTTTCTGGATTGGCTGTTTGACTTTGAATACCGGAAGCTGGGGCTGCCGGAGCCGGACCGGGTACTGTATCTGGACGTGCCCACGGAGCTGTCGGAGCAGATGATGCGCCGCCGGGAGCAGCTGACCCACACCGCCGCCGACATCCACGAGCGGGACGAGGCATACCTGCGGTCCTGCCGGGAGAGCGCCGCTATGGTGGTGGACTACGGCGGGTGGACCCGCATTGACTGCGCCCGGGACGGACAGGTCCGCTCCGTGGACGACATCCACCGGGAGGTCATGGAGCGGCTCCGGGACCTGCTGGAGGGCATAAAATAGGGAGGGAACGCCTGCGCGTCCCCTCCGGGCGAGGGTATGTACGGCCCTCAGCAGGAGCAGCAGCCGTCGCCTCCGTTGCCGCAGCCGCAGCGGGATCCGGTCCCGCTGCCGCAGCAGCAGAACACCAGCAGTAAGATCACGATCAGCCAGATGCAGGAGCAATTGTTGTTGTCAAAGCACATGCGATTCACCTCACTTGTTTCCTGTATGGGCTATTCTATGCCGGAGATGGCTCCGGCGTATCTTGTCCGGGTGTGCCCGGCGGAAAAAATAGAGAAAGGAACCGATCATATGTCCGATTATCAGAACTCCGATACGGCCAAATGGGATGCCCAGGAGGTCCGTAAGCAGGCTTCCGGCCAGGGACCGAAGCCCAAGAAAAAGCGCCGCCTGGGGTGGCTGGGCTATCTGGCGGGGGTCATCGTGGCCTCGTTCCTGCTGGCCGGTATCGGCTGGCTGGCTGTCAACGATGTGTGCGCCCTGAATAAGGCCCCCCTGACCGCCACCATCGAGGTGGAAAGCGGCGACTCCGTGGGGACGGTGGCCGGCAAGCTGAAGAAGGCGGGGCTCATCAACTCCAAGCTGCTGTTCATGATCACCAGCCCCGTGTTCCACGCCAGCCGCTATATTCAGCCCGGCGTGTATGAGCTGAACACCGACATGGACTTCAACTGTCTCATCAAGTCCATGCAGCCCACCGGCGGCGTGGCGGCCACCGTTACCGTCACCATCCCCGAGGGCTACACCGTGGAGCAGATCATCCAGCTGCTGGCGGAGAACGACGTGTCCGACGCCGCCGCCCTGGAGGAATCCGCCAAGAACCATGTGTTCGACAAGTTCGACTTCGTGGACAACGAGAATCTGGGCAGCATCAGCCGCCTGGAGGGCTATCTGTTCCCGGATACCTATGAGTTCTATGTGAAGGAAAATGCCGACTCGGCCCTGAGCCGCCTGCTGTCCAACTTCCAGGACCGCATTATGGACGACCCGGATATTGCGCCGCTAATCGCCAATTCTTCCTATAGCCTGAAGGAGATCGTCATCATGGCGTCCCTGATCGAGAAGGAGACCGACGGCACCGACCGCACGCTGATCTCCTCCGTGATCCACAACCGCCTGGAGAACGTAGGCGAGACGGCCCATCTGCTGCAGATCGACGCCTCTCTGGTGTATGCCGCCGGGCGGGAGATCACCGAGGACGACTATCAGACCCTGGACAGCCCCTATAACCTGTATACCCACCAGGGACTGCCGCCCACGGCCATCGCCAACGCCGGTAAGGCCTCCATCCAGGCCGCCCTGCAGCCGGACGATACCAACTACTACTTCTATGTGCTCAATCCCGATACCCAGCGGCACGTGTTCAGCCGCACCCTGTCCGAGCACAACGCCAATCTGCGGAAGTTCGGATGACGGCGGAGCGAAAAAAACCGGAGCTGCTGGCTCCGGCCGGGGACTGGGAAAAGCTGCAGATGGCCGTGCTGTACGGGGCGGACGCCGTGTACCTGGCGGGGACGTCCTTCGGCATGCGGTCCTTTGCGGGGAATTTCAGCGATGAGGAGCTGCCCCGGGCGGTGGACTTTGCCCACCGGCACGGAGTGAAGGTCCACGCCACCGTGAACACCATGCCCCGCAGCGGCGAGGTGGACCGACTGCCGGAGCACCTGGAAAGGCTCAATGACGCCGGAGTAGACGCCCTGATTCTGGCGGACCTGGGGGCCTTTACCCTGGCCGGGAAATACGCCCCCCGGTGCCAGCGACATATCAGCACCCAGCAGTCCATTGCCAACTACGCCTGCGCCCAGGCGTGGTTTGACCTGGGGGCCCAGCGGGTGGTGCTGGCCCGGGAGCTGGGGATGGAGGAGATCCGGGAGATCCGCCGCCGGGTGGACCCGGCCCTGGAGCTGGAAGCCTTCTGCCACGGGGCCATGTGCGTGTCCTATTCCGGGCGGTGCCTGCTGTCCAACTATATGACCGGGCGGGACTCCAACCGGGGCGCCTGCGCCCAGCCCTGCCGCTATCAGTACGCCCTGATGGAGGAGAAGCGGCCCGGGGAGTATTTCCCGGTGTTCGAGGACGAAAAGGGCACCTACATCATGAATTCCCGGGATATGTGCATGATCGACCACCTGGACGACCTGATGGACGCCGGGGTGGACTGCCTGAAGATTGAGGGCCGGGCCAAGTCCGCCTATTACGCGGCCATCGTAACCGGGGCCTACCGCCACGTGCTGGACGATGCGGCCGCCGGACGGCCCATAGACCCGGTGTGGCGGGACGAGGTGGAGCATGTCAGCCACCGGCACTATTCCACGGGCTTTTTCTACGGCCAACCGGGTCAGTTCTATGAGGACGCCCGGTACATCCGGGACTGGCAGATCTGCGCCGTGGTGACGGACTGCACGCCGGAGGGGCTGGCCACCCTGAGTCTGCGCAACAAGTTTGGCGCCGGAGACGCCGTGGAGGTGGTGGGACCGGACACGAAGCCCTTTACCATAACGGCCCCCATGATGACCGACAGCCAGGGGCTGCCGCTGACGGAGCCGAAAACGCCGCAGATGGTGTTTACCATGCAGCTGCCCCATCCGGTGCCGCCTATGAGCTTTGTCCGCCACGCGGTGGACCTGGGCGGAAGATAAATAGATTCAAGCAAAAGAGCGGCGAGGCTGAAAGCCTCGCCGCTCTTTTGCTTATTGCCGGCCTTATTGATCCTCGGCCCGGCGCTTATAGGACTCGTACTTGGCCTTGGCGGCGTCCTCCGCCTCGGCGAACAGGACCTTGGCGTTCTCCGGGAAGCTCAGCTCCAGGGAGGAGTAGCGCACCTCGCCCTTCATGAAGTCGTACAGGGCCATGCTGGGCTCCTTGCTGTCCAGGGTGAACTTGTGGGTCTCGGGGCTGTAGCGGTACAGGTTCCAGTAGCCGGAGGCCACGGCGTCCTTCATCTCCTGCTGGACGCAGCCCATGCCCTTCTTGATGCCGTGGTTGATGCAGGGCGCATAGCAGATGACGATGGAGGGACCCTTGTGGGCCTCGGCCTCCCGGATGGCCTTGATGAGCTGGGCCGGGTCCGCGCCCATGGAGCACTGGGCCACATAGACGTTGTCGTAGGTCATCATCAGCATGCCCAGGTCCTTCTTCTTGGTCTTCTTGCCGCTGGCCTGGAACTGGGCCACGGCGCCCACGGGAGTGGCCTTGGAGGACTGTCCGCCGGTGTTGGAATACACCTCGGTGTCCACTAGCAGGACGTTGACGTCCTCGCCCATGGCGAACACATGGTCCAATCCGCCGTAGCCGATGTCGTAGGCCCAGCCGTCGCCGCCGTACATCCACATGGTCTTCTTGGACATATCCTTGCGGCGCTTGAGGATCTCATCCACCAGAGCCTGCTCCTGAGCGGAGAAGGTCTCGCTCTCCAGCAGGTGCAGCAGCTCCTGGGTGGCGGGGGTGGAGGCATCCAGATCGTCATAGGTCTCCAGCCACTTGGCGATGGCGGCCTTGACGGCGGCGTTTTCGGTCATGTCATCCAGCTGATGGACGTAGTCCGTGACGGCGGCGCGCAGCTGCTTCACCGCCAGGCACATACCATAGGAGAACTCGGCGTTGTTTTCAAACAGGGAGTTGGACCAGGCGGGACCCTTGCCCTCCTTATTCTTGCAGTAGGGCACGCAGGGCATGGCCGCGCCCCAGGCCTGGGTGCAGCCGGTGGCGTTGGCCAGGAACATCTTGTCGCCGAACAGCTGGGTCAGCAGCTTCACATACGGGGTCTCGCCGCAGCCGGCGCAGGCGCCGTTGAACTCCACCAGGGGCTGGCGGAACTGGCTGCCCTTCAGGGTGAACTTGTCGAAGCGGTCGTTCTTCTCAGGGATGGTTTGCAGGTAGTTCCAGTTGGTCTGGTCCAGGGATACCTCGTGGGCCGGGACCATGCGCAGGGCCTTGCCGCTCTTGGGGCAGGAGGCCACGCAGCTGCCGCAGCTGGTGCAGTCCAGGGTGGACACGCCCATGGTGTACCGCAGGCCGGCCAGCTGGGGACCCTTGGCGTCGGTAAGCTCCAGACCGGCGGGGGCGTTCTTCACCTCGTCCTCGTTCAGCAGATACGGACGGATCACCGCATGGGGACACACGAAGGAGCAGCGGTTGCACTGGATGCACTCGCTCTTGTCCCACACCGGCAGGTGGGTGGCGATGCCGCGCTTTTCATACTGGGAGGTGCCCAGAGGCATGGTGCCGTCCTCCATGCCCCGGAAGGCGGAAACCGGCAGATCGTCGCCCTTCTGGGCGTTGATGGGCACCAGGATATTTTTGATGACGTCGGGCACATCGGCGCGGGGCGGCTGGATGGCGGCGCCGGACAGGTTCTTCCACTCGGGCTTCACCTGCACCTGCACCAGGGCGTTGATGCCGGCGTCCACGGCGGCGATGTTCATGTTGACCACCTTTTCGCCCTTGAGGCCGTAGGTCTTTTTCACGGCGGCCTTCATGTGCTCCACGGCGTCCTCCACGGGGATGACATTAGCCAGCTTGAAGAACGCCGCCTGCAGCACCATGTTGGACCGGTTGCCCAGACCCAGGGCCTGGGATTCCTTATTGGCGTCGATGATGTAGAAATGAATGTCGTTTTCCGCGATATAGCGCAGGATGTCGCCGGGGATGTGCTGCTCCAGCTGGTCCTCGGTCCACTCGCAGTTCAGCAGGAAGCTGCCGTGGGGCTTCAGCTCGGAGATGATGTCGTACTTGGTCAGATAGGTCTGGTTGTGGCAGGCCACAAAGTCGGCACGGCTGACATAGTAGGTGGAGCTGATGGGGTGCTTGCCGAAGCGCAGGTGGCTCTTGGTGATGCCGAAGGACTTCTTGGTGTCGTACTCAAAGTACGCCTGACAGTACATATCCGTGGTTTCGCCGATGATCTTGATGGAGTTCTTGTTGGCGCCCACGGTGCCGTCGGAGCCCAGGCCCCAGAACTTGCAGCTGATGGTGCCCTCGGGCTCGGTGAGCAGGGGAGCGCCCACGGGCAGAGACAGGTGGGTCACGTCGTCCTCAATGCCGATGGTGAAGTGGTTCTTGGGCTCCTCCAGCAGCAGATTGTCGAACACGGCCTTCAGCTGGGCGGGGGTGGTGTCCTTGCTGGACAGGCCATAGCGCCCGGCGAAGATCAGGGGGCGGTCCGCCTCGTTGATATAGGCGGCGCAGATGTCCTCATACAGGGGCTCGCCGATGGAACCGGCTTCCTTCACACGGTCCAGCACGGCGATGCGCTTCACGGTCTTGGGCATGGCGGCCATCAGGTGCTTGCGGGAGAAGGGACGGAACAGATGCACCTGCAGGAAGCCCACCTTCTCACCCTTGGCGTTCAGATAGTTGACGACCTCCTGGGCGCAGCCGGACACGCTGCCCATGGCCACGATGACGCGCTCTGCGTCAGGCGCGCCGTAATAGTTGAACAGGTGATATTCCCGGCCCGTCAGGCGGCTGATCTGGGCCATGTAGTCCTCCACCACGTCGGGGAGGTTGGCATAGTCGGTGTTGTTGGACTCCCGCAGCTGGAAGTAGATATCGGGGTTGTCCACCAGGGAGCGCATCCGGGGATCCTCGGGGTTCAGGGCGTTGGCGCGGAATCTGGCCAGGGCCTCGTAATCCACCAGCTTGGCGTATTCGTCATAGCTCAGCACGTCGATCTTCTGGATCTCGTGGCTGGTGCGGAAGCCGTCGAAGAAGTGCAGGAAGGGGATCCGGGCCCGGATGGCGGACAGATGGGCCACGGCGGCCAGGTCTGCGGCCTGCTGGACGCTGCCGCTGGAGAGCATGGCAAAGCCCGTCTGGCGGCAGTTCATCACGTCGCTGTGGTCGCCGAAGATGGAGAAGGCGTGGGTGCCCACGGTGCGGGACGCCACATGCAGCACGCCGGGCAGACGCTCGCCGGAGATGCGGTGCATGGTGGGGATCATCAGCATCAGGCCCTGGGAGGCGGTGAAGCTGGTGGCCAGAGCGCCGGCCTCCAGTGCGCCGTGACATGCGCCGCAGGCGCCGGCCTCGGACTGCATCTCCACCAGGCGGACGGTCTGGCCGAAGATGTTCTTTCTTCCGTTGGCGGCCCATTCGTCGGTTTTCTCCGCCATGGGGGACGACGGGGTGATGGGATAGATGCCCGCTACCTCGGAAAAGGCATAGGCAACATAGGCGGCGGCTTCGTTGCCGTCACAGATTTTCAGGAGCTTGCTCATATAGGTTCCTCCTCACACATTTTTGCGGCGGCCCCACACAGACCGCCGTCCGACCTATACATACATTTTTCATTTTAGCACTTTGAATTGAGATGTCAATGATTTAACAAATGATTTCATTGAATTTTTCCGTAAAATCTAATCGGGAGTCGTGGAAAGAAACAAAAAGCCATGGAGCCGGTAACTGGCTCCATGACTTTTGCATAAAAATTATTATATTGGTGAGAATTATTTATTTCAGCAGCTTCAGGAACTCGTCCTCCGTCAGGACGGGGATGTTCAGCTCCTGGGCGCGGCGCAGCTTGGACCCCGCGCCGGGCCCGGCCACCACATAGCTGGTCTTTTTGGACACCGAGGAGGCGGACTTTCCGCCCCGCTGCTCAATCATCTGACCGGCCTCCTCCCGAGTGAAGCGCTCCAGGCTTCCGGTGAGGACGAAAGTCATTCCGGCAAAACGACTGTCAACCAATTTCTCTTTACAGCTCATATTGACCCCGGCGTCCTCCAGACGCCGCAGCAGGTCCCGGGATTGGGGGCTTTCCATCCACTGGCGGATGTAGGCGGCGGTGATGGGGCCCACATCGTCGATGGAGGTCAGCTCCTCCTCCGTGGCCTGGGACAGGGCCCGCATGGTGCCGAAGCGGCGGGCCAGGACCTTAGCGGCCTTTTCGCCAACCTGCCGGATGCCCAGGGCGAAAATCAGACGCCACAGGTCGTTGTCCCGGCTTTTATAGATGGCGGCCACGGCGTTAGCGGCGGACTTCTCGCCCATGCGCTCCAGGGGGGCGATGTCGGCGGCGGTCAGGTCGTACAGGTCGGCGGCGGTTTTCACCAGGCCGCTTTCGATGAGCTGGTTCAGCACCGCCGGGCCCAGGCCGTCGATGTCCATGGCGTTCCGGCTGGCGAAATGGGTGAGATTCCGCAGGCGCTGGGCCGGGCATTCCGCGCCGGTGCAGCGCAGGGCCGCGCCGTCCGGGTCCCGCTCCACCGGTGCGCCGCACACGGGACATGTCTGAGGGAGGTAATAGGGGACCGCCCCGGTGGGGCGGTGCTCCGGCGCCACCTCCACGATCTCGGGAATGATCTCTCCCGCCTTCTGCACCACCACGGTGTCGCCGATGCGGATATCCTTCTGGGTGATATAGTCCTGGTTGTGGAGGGTGGCGAAGGTGACGGTGGTCCCGGCCAGGCGCACCGGCTCCAGTTGAGCCTTGGGCGTCAGCACCCCGGTGCGGCCCACCTGGACCACGATGTCCAGAATGCGGGAGGTCTTGCGCTCCGGGGGATATTTATAGGCGATGGCCCAGCGGGGAAACTTGGCGGTGCTGCCCAGGGTCTCCCGGTCCGCCAGGTCGTTGAGCTTCACCACCGCGCCGTCCATGTCGAAGGGACGCTCCATCCGGGTGTCGTTGAGGCGGTCGATTTCCGCCATGATATCGGCATGAGTACGCAACAGGCGATAGGGGATGACCTTGAAGTGCTGGGAGCGAAGATAATCCAGGGTCTCCGTGTGGGTGGTGAAGCTGCGGCCTTGGGCCAGCTGGAGGTTGAACACGGCGATGTCCAGCTGCCGCTGGGCGGCGATCTTGGGGTCCAGCTGCCGCAGAGAGCCTGCCGCCGCGTTGCGGGGATTGGCCATCAGGGGCTTGCCCTCGATCTCCCGGCGGGCGTTGAGCTTCTCAAACACACTGCGGGACATATACACCTCGCCCCGGACGATGAGCCGGGGCAGCTTCTCCGGCAGGGTCATGGGGATGGAGCGGATGGTGCGCAGATTTTCCGTCACGTCCTCGCCCACCTGGCCGTCGCCCCGGGTGGCCCCCCGGACGAACACGCCGTCCCGGTATTCCAGGGCCACGGACAGGCCGTCCACCTTGGGCTCCACGCTGTATTCCGCCTGGGGCATGGTCTCCGCCACCCGCAGCAGGAAATCCCGGACCTCATCGCCGTCAAAGACGTCCTGAAGGCTCTCCAGAGGTACGTCGTGGCGGACCTGTTCAAACTGGGACAGGGCCGGGCCGCCCACCCGCTGGGTGGGGGAGTCCGGGGTCACCTCCTCCGGGTGCTCCCGCTCCAGGTCCTCCAGGCGGCGGAGCATATGGTCGTACTCATAGTCGCTGATGGTGGGGGCGTCCAGCACATAATAGCGGTAGCCGTGGGCGTTGAGGGTGTCCCGCAGCTCCTTCATCTCGGTTTTATAGTCCATGTTTCACTTATCCTTTGTTCATGATGTTGTCCCGGGCGGTATCCTCCAGCTCATCGGGCGTGGTACTGAAGTAGGTGTACGTCTCCGGCACGGAGCCGACGATGACGGTCTCCGCCACGGCGATCTCGTTGCTGACCTTGGTGGAGGCGGTGAAGCCCGGCAGGAGAATGCTGGTGTACACGTCCACGCTCAGCAGGATCTGATGCCGGGTCTGGTTGATACCGGCGGCGGAAAAGGCGTTGCGGAGGCTGGCGTCCGTGGAGCCCACCGCCTGCATCCGCACCCGGATGCAGGGTCCCCGGCCCGCCAGCAGGGTAGAGCCGGTGAGGGTTCCCACGGGGATAGACAGCTCGCTGGTGGATACCTCCGACAGCCGCCGGAGAATTTCATCGGCGATCTGGGACCGCAGACGGTTAAAGGCCGCCATGTTGCTCTCCAGAGCCGCCACCCGGCCGGTTTCGTCCTTTTCCAGGTGGATCAGCACGTTATAGTCCACCTGGCCGCTGTCGATGGCGTCCCGGACGGCGTCCACCACGATGCGGTTGACGGCGTTGGACACCCGCGCGGTGGCCAGGCTGACGATGATGGGCCGCATATGCAGCACCGCCGCGCAGCCCAGGCCCGCCGTCAGCAGGACCGCCAGCACCAGCCAGGTCAGCCGCCGCTGCCGCCCGGTGAGACGCAGATAACGGATCTTCCTCACGGCACACACCCCCTATGGGTCAATATATGCCGCAGGGGGAGCGGCCGTTACTCCTGCCAGGAGTTGACGATGGATTTGAAGGTCTTGCCCCGCTCCATGAAATTCTTGAACTGGTCAAAAGCGGCGCAGGCAGGGGAGAGGGTCACCACGTCGCCGGGGACGGCCCGATCCCGGGCCGTCTCCACGGCGCGCTGGAACGGCGTCACATCCAGTATTTCCGGATGGCCCGGCCGGTAGCCGGGGGCCTGCTCCACGGCGGCTCGAATTTTGTCGGCCGTGGCACCGCACAGGATCAGCAGCTTCACGTGCTCCACCACCTCGGGGCCCAGCACATCAAAGGGAATGTGCTTGTCATAGCCCCCGGCGATGAGGATCACCTTCTCCTTGAAGGAGCGCAGGCCCGCGATGGTGCGGGAGGGACTGGAGGCGATGGAATCGTTGTAGAACCGGACGCCGCGCCAGGTGCGCACCAGCTCGATGCGGTGCTCCACGCCGTTGAAGGCCCGGGCAAAGGTGCGGATGGTCTCGTCGGGCACCAGACCGTCTACCGCCGCAATGGCGGCCATGTAGTTCTCCACGTTGTGGACGCCGGGCAGGCGGATGTCCTCCGTGGTCATGATCTGGCGTTCATGACCGTCCCGGCGGGAGATCACGGCGTCGCCCCGCAGGAACACGCCGTTTTCCGGCTCCTCCCGGCGGCTGAAATACAGGGCACGGCCCGGGGCATGGGCGGACAGCTCCCGGGTGATGGCGTTGTCCAGGTTGAACACGGCGATGTCGCCGGGCTGCTGGTGGCGGAAGATGTTCTCCTTGGCCCAGATATATTCCTCCATGCTCTTGTGGACGTCCAGGTGGTTAGGAGCCAGGTTGGTCAGCACCGCGATGTGGGGGCTGCGGGTCATGGTCATCAGCTGGAAGCTGGACAGTTCCAGCACCGCCCAGTCGGTGGGCCGGATGGACCCGGCTTCGGCCAGCAGGGGATGGCCGATGTTGCCGCCCACATGGACGGTGTGTCCCGCCGCCCGCAGAAGCTCGGCAATAATGGTGGTGGTAGTGGTCTTGCCGTCGGAGCCGGTGACGGCGATGATGGGGCAGGGGCAGACCCGGAAAAAGACCTCCATCTCGGAGGTGATGACGCTGCCCCTGGCCCGGGCGGCCTCCAGCTCCGGCACGTCGGGCCGCAGGCCCGGGGTGCGGAAGATCACGTCCTGGTCCAGGTCCTGAAGATACCCGTCGCCCAGCCGCAGCACGGCCCCGGCGGCCTCCAGTTCCTCCGCCAGAGCGCCCAGTTTCGCCCGGTCGCTGCGGTCGCAGGCGGTGACGGCGATGCCCTCCCGCAGCAGCAGGCGCAGCAGCGGCGTGTTGCTGACGCCGATGCCGATAACGGCCACGGTCCTGCCCCGCAGAGAGGCGATATATTCCTGCAAAGTCATAGGATGAACCTCCTTATCGTATCTGACCCGGCTATTATACCGCATTCCGGGGCAGGGTTCAATCAATTTCCGCGAAAATCGGTTGACTTTCCGAAGCGGGTCGGGTACAATATTTGTGCGAGTAAGCCAGACAGTCGCGGGGACAAGGCGAAAGCCTGTTCATGAGGAAAGTCCGGGCTCCACAGGGCAAGGATAACGGGTAACGCCCGCCGAAGGCGACTTCAGGAAAAGTGCAACAGAGATATACCGCCTCCGTTGGAGGTAAGGGTGGAAAGGCGAGGTAAGAGCTCACCCATCGGCTCGAGAGTGTCCGATGCTGTAAACTCTATCCGGAGCAACACCGGTATGGGAGCAATAGGGCGGCCCGTCCGCTCCCGAGGTGGCTGAAGCGCACCGGCAACGGCGCGCTTAGATAGATGACTGTCAAATACAGAACCCGGCTTACAGACTTGCTCGCGCACACCATATGGGCCCGCCGGCGGAGATCGCCTGGCGGGCCCCTTTTTATGCCCGCAGCGAGGCGAAAGCCGACTTTTTTCGGGAATCTCTGTTAATCTATTGACAAACTATGGGAAAGGTGATTTAATTAACAATACCAAAACAGAGAAAGAGGCGGAGAGGCTATGGCGATACCGTTTGACTATACGTCGGAATACAAACGCAAGCTGCGCACCCCGGAGGAGGCGGCCCGGGTGGTCAAAAGCGGCGACTGGCTGGATATCTCCATGGGCGGCGCGTTCCCGTCCCTGATGGATGAGGCCATTGCCAAGCGGAAGGACGAGCTGCGGGGTGTGAAGATCCGGGGTTATCTGATCCAGCAGCCCATTCAGATGGTGGAGTGCGATCCCAGCCGGGAGCACTTTATCTATAACAGCTGGCACATGTCCGGCTATGAGCGCAAGCTCTGCGACCGGGGCCTGTGCAACTTCAACCCTATGGTGTTCCGGAATCTGGGGGCCTACTATGACCATTTCCTCACGGTAAACGTGGCCATCACCTGCGTGACCCCCATGAATGAGCATGGATACTTCAACTTCTCCGTGTCCAACGCCTCTGCCCGGGCGGTGCTGGACAAGGCCGACGTGGTGATCCTGGAGGTCAACGAGAATCTGCCCTGGGTCTATGGCGGGCTGGACGAGTGCATCCACATCGACGATGTGGATATGATCGTGGAGGGCCCCCACGGCCCCCTGCCGGGCATCAAGACTCCCGCCGCCAGCGAGACGGAGATGAAGATCGCCGAGTATGTGGTGCAGAACATGGTGGACGGCTCCACCCTGCAGCTGGGCATCGGGTCCCTGCCCAACGCCGTGGGCCAGATGATCGCCCGGTCCGACCTGCGGGACCTGGGCATCCACACGGAGATGCTGTGCGACTCGTACCTGGATATGTACAAGGCCGGAAAGATCAACAACAAGAGAAAGACCCTGGACCGCTATAAGAGCGTGTTCGGCTTTGCCATTGGTTCGCCGGACCTGTACGACTGGATCCGGGAGAACCCCGGTGTGGTGACCTATCCCATCAGCTACTGCAACGATCCCTCTATCGTGGGGAAGATCGACAACTTCGTGTCCATCAACAACTGCATCTCCGTGGACCTGTACGGCCAGATATGCGCCGAAAGCGCCGGCACCCGGCAGATCAGCGGCACCGGCGGCCAGCTGGACTTCCTGGAGAGCGCCGCCGTGTCCAAGGGCGGTAAGGCGTTCATCTGTCTCACATCCTCCTTTACCAACAAGGAGGGGGAGATGGTGTCCCGCATCAACCCGCTGCTGACTCCCGGCGATATCGTCACCGATCCCCGGAGTCTGGCCTACTACATCGTCACCGAATACGGCGGCGTGAACCTGGTGGGCTGCAGCACCTGGGAGCGGGCGGAGAAGCTCATCTCCATTGCCCACCCCAAGTTCCGGGACGAGCTGATCGCCAACGCCGAAAAGCAGGGCATCTGGCTGCGGTCCAACAAGCGGTAAAGGGAATACATACATAAGAACACCCGCTGCGGCGTAATGCCGCAGCGGGTGCTTGAATATAGCCGGTTACTGGATAGGCTCCAGAACGCCCAGGACCACATAGCGGACGTTCTTGAACTCATAGGTGCAGGTGGACAGGGTGACGATATGACTGTCCGCCGAGGGGACGCCGGTAGTGGGGCGGAAGGTGGAGTGGTTTACCATCTGCTGCAGGAACTCCTGGGTCAGCTGGAACTGATAGACGCTGCAGTCGGAGTAGGCCACCTCGCCATTGCCGTCGAGGATATAGCCCGAGGCGTCCACAATGACCCCGGCAAACAGGTGCAGCTTGTAGCTCTGCTGGGGGGTCAGCATATAGAGGTAGGGGTGCTGGTCATAGTAGGCCTGCTGCTTGTACTTCACCAGGTTGGAGAACATGGCCCCGGACTTCATATTGTGGCCGTAGATCAGGCTGTTCTGGTCGGAGAAGTCGGCGCTGTTGGCGCAGTCCATGAAGATGCTGCCGTTGTCGTTCCAGGTGCCGTCCAGCAGGTGACGCAGATAGTAGTCGTTGTCGCTGCCCTGGACCACCGGGTAATTGATATGGGTATTGGCCCCGTAGATCCAGGCGATGACGTCGCCGTTGGTTTTCAGCAGCTCGTCAAACTGCACCGTGGGGCACTCCGGGTCGCCGCTGGGGTCCTGGGTCGGGTCGTTGTTATCGCTGTCGCCGGGAAGGGTCACAAAGCGGTTGGCCTCGGAAATGACCTTATCGCTGCGGTATTTTTCCAGATAGTAGCTGCCCACCTTGTAGGCGGCAAACAGGAACACGCCCACAAGCAGGGCGAGGATCACATAGTATACGGGCTTTTTCATGGCGGCGTCTCCTTTTGTGGGATGGCCCTATTTTATCAGCTTTTCCCCGGTATTGCAAGGACTTTGCATTTTTGGTATAATAACGCAAAAAGCCAAGGGGAGGCACAGCGATGCTGATTTTTGACATGGACGGCACCCTCATTGATTCCAACGGGATCTGGCGGCAGGTGGACGAGGCGTTCCTGGCCAAGCGGGGGTATCCGTATACCCGGGAGTATTACGAGGGCGTGGCCCACACCATTTTTCCCATGGCAGCGAAATTCACCAAGGCATATTGCCATCTGGAGGAGTCCGAGGAGGACATTATGGCCGAATGGATGCAGATGGCCGGGGATGCTTATGCTGCGCGGGTGCCCATCAAGCCGGGAGTCCGGGCATATCTGGACCGGTGCCGGGCGGCGGGGGAGCGGATGATCGTGCTGACCTCCAGCGTGCCGGAGCACTGCCGGGCCGCCCTGGGGCGGCTGGGGCTGACGGAGTATTTCGAGCGTATCCTCTTTGCTCACGACCTGGGCATGGACAAGAAGGACCCGGAGACCTTCCGCCACGCGGCGGCGCTGATGGGCGTGACGCCGGAGGACTGCACCATGTATGACGACTCCGTGGCCGCCTGCCGGGCGGCGCGGGATGCCGGGATGCAGGTGGTGGGGGTGTACGACGCCTTTTTCCACGTTTCCTGGCCGGAGATGCAGCAGGTGTGTCACCGGGTCATCCGCAGCTTTGAGGAGCTGTTATAACAAAAGGACCTCCGCCGCTGGCGGAGGTCCTTTTTGAGACTGTCCAAAAAGGCGCTGCCTTTTTGGACAAAAGGCTTGCAGTCTGCCGCGCGCATAATTTGTTCGCTGAAAGCGAACAAATTCCACACTTGCAGACTGAGGAGTGTTTTTTGCGACGTACACGCCGCCGCAAAAAACGGATTGCAATTTATTTGCCGCCTGCGGGCGGCAAACTCTGCGAGGCTTTTTTCAGAAGCTGCCGATGGGGATGGAGCCGTCGTCGCTGCCCTTTTCGATGGAAAGAATCTGCAGCCAGTAGCCCCGGCCACCGCCCATGTCCACCTGGACCCGGTCTCCGGCCCGTTTCCCCAGCACTGCCTTGCCCACCGGGGACTCCTTGCTGATGAGTCCCTTCAGGGCGTCCTGCCGCAGGGTGGTCACCAGCTGAATCTTCCGGGTCTTGCCGGTGTTCTCCATGAGGATTTCCACGGTGTCGTACAGGCCCGCCGTGTCGGCCCGGGAGTGGTCCTCAATGACCCGGGCGGTTTTGATCATCCACTGGAGATAGCGGATGCGGCTGTCGTTGCGGTTTTTCTCCTGCTTGGCGCACTTGTATTCGAAGTTTTCGCTGAGATCGCCGAAGGCCCGGGCGGTCTGCACGTCCTCGATGAGCTTGGGGCGCAGCACCTGGACCCGGTAGTCGATCTCCTCCTGCATTTTCTGGATGTCCTGTCTGGTCAATTCGTCATACATGATGGTTCCTCCCATAGCTGCGCCAGGCGGCGCAGTCCCTCCGGCAAGCGGTCCATGTCGATGCCGGCATAGTTGACAACTAATATATGCTGGGGCGCGGCGGCGGGCTGGCTGTAGTAATCCGACAGCAGGGCCAGCCGCAGGCCCATGGCCTCCGCCCGACGGCGGAGGGACCGGTCGTCCAGGTCCGTGGGCAGCACCATAAGAAAGTGCAGCCCCGCGTCCTGCTCCAGTATCTCCGCCCGGTCCGACAGGGGACTGCGGCGGATGGCGTCGATGACGGCGTCCCGCTTCTGGCGATAGCGGGTCTTCATGCGGTTGAGATGCTGCTCATACCGCCCCTGCTCTAAAAACCGGGCCAGGGTGTACTGCTCGAAGCTGGATACGGTGCAGGCGTAAAAGCCAAGCTTCTCCCGGTAGCGGGCCAGCAGGCGGGGCGGCAGGATCATATAGCTGATGCGGATGGACGGGGCGATGGTCTTGGAAAAGGTGTTCAGATAGATGACCCGCTGACTCTCGCTGACGGAGAACAGGGTGGGGATGGGACGGCCCACGAAGCGGAACTCGCTGTCGTAGTCGTCCTCCAGAATGTACCGTTCCGGCTGCTCCACCGCCCAGTGCAGCAGCTCCTGGCGGCGGGCGATGGGCATGACGATGCCGGTGGGGTAGTGGTGAGAAGGGGAGATGTGGACCACGTCCGCCGGCTGGCGGCGCAACTGGGCCACGTCCAGGCCGCCGCTGTCCAGCCCCACCCGGCACAGGGGGACCTGGTGGGCCTGGTAAATTCTGGCGATCTTGCCATAGCCCGGGTCCTCCACGGCGTAGCGCTTCTCCCGGCCCAGCAGCTGGATGATCAGGGTGTATAGCAGCTCCGTTCCCGCGCCGATGATGATCTGCTCCGGGTCCACGTCCATGCCCCGGAACTGGCGCAGGTGGGCGGCGATGGCCCGGCGCAGAGCCGGGGCCCCGTTGGAGGGGGCGGCCCGGAGAAGCTCCGTGTCCTCCTCCAGGATGGTCTGGCGCATGAGCCGGGACCACACGGTGAAGGGGAAGTAGGACCGGTCCAGAGACCCGGTGGCCAGGTCCAGAAACACCGGCTCCGCCGGTTTTTCCGGAGTCAGCGGCGGCGGGTCCGCCGGAGGCAGGGGCCGCTCCACGGGGCTGACGTAATACCCCTTTTTCTCCACGGTGTAGATATACCCCTCCGCCGCCAGCTGCTCATAGGCGTTCTTCACCGTGATGACGCTGACCTCCAGATGCTGGGCCAGAGCCCGCTTGGAGGGCAGCTTCTGCCGGGGCGGCAGGGCGCCGGACAGAATATCCCGGCGGATGCAGCCGTACAGCTGGGTATACAGGCTGCCGCTTCCGTTTTTCTCCAGCGCATAGGTCAGCATGAAAAATCTCCTATCTGGTATTATCAAATAATATCAATATGGTTATTTCAATAATACCAGTTCTTACTATAATACAGACAGAATCAAAACGCAAGGAGATTTTTCCTATGAGAGACATGAAAATCAGAAAAATGGTACTGGCCGCTCTGATGGCGGCACTGACGTATGTGGCAACCATGGTGGTGCAGATTCCTTCCCCCATGCAGGGCTATGTGAATCTGGGCGACTGCTGCGTGCTGCTGTCCGGCTGGATCCTGGGGCCCTGGTGGGGCGGCGCTGCCGCCGGTATCGGCTCTATGCTGACGGACCTGCTCAACGGCTATGCCCACTATGCCCCGGGCACCCTGGTCATCAAGGCCCTGGATGCCATGGCGGCGGCGCTGATCGTGAAGGCCCTGGGCCGCAAGCCCTACGCCTATGTGGTGGGCGGCGTCGTGGGCGAGCTGATCATGGTGGCGGGCTATTTCGGCTATGCCTGCCTGCTGCTGGGCAAGGGCATCGGCGCGGCGGCCAGCATCCCCGGCAACCTGGTGCAGGGGGCCATGGGCCTGGTCATCGGCCTGGTGCTGTTTGTACTGCTCAAGCGCAGCAAGGCTCTGGACAAGCTGAACATTCAGTGGTAAAATAGCTTCAAACGGGAGGATTCCCGCAGAAAGGAAGTTTTATCATGGCAGGAATCGTTCATGAGGTAGAAAATACCGATCTGCTGGCCCAGGTGCGGCAGGAGTCCGCCGCCGCCGCCCGGCAGTTGGCGGAGGCCGCCCGTCTGCACAAGGGGCAGATCGTGGTGGTGGGCTGCAGCACCAGCGAGGTGGTGGGCCACCGGGTGGGCAGCTGGTCCACGCCGGAGGTGGGCCAGGCCATTTTCGACGGGCTGCACAGCGTGTTCGGCCCCATGGGTGTGTATATCGCCGCCCAGTGCTGCGAGCACCTGAATCGGGCGCTGATCGTGGAGCACGAGGCGGTGCCTCAGCTGGACATCGTCAACGTGGTGCCCCAGCCCAAGGCGGGCAGCTCCTTCGCTACCGCCGCTTACAAGGCGTTTCGGCATCCTGTGGCGCTGGAGGAGATCCGGGCAGACGCAGGACTGGACATCGGCGGCACCCTCATCGGGATGCACTTGAAAAAGGTGGCGGTGCCGGTGCGGCTGGAGCAGGATCACATCGGTCAGGCCATTGTGCTGGCGGCCCGGGTACGGCCCAAGTTCATCGGCGGTGACCGCGCCGTTTATGATGAGACCCTGAAGGAGGGCTATCCCGATTTTACGGATTGATCGGGTATCTGCTTTCCTTACGCGCAATTATTTTATGGGAAAGAGGCCCCGGGAGAAAGCAGTTGTTTCTCCCGGGGCTTTTCATGCAGTTCCACTTTGAGATCGTATCCAATGGCGTCAGGTGTCCCCTGTACTTTCGGGGGAGCAAAGTGCAGATTGGAACTTGCTGCAGCAAAAAACAGCTCCGGTCCGTACTGGACTGGAGCTGTTTGCTCACATTTTATAGCTGCTTGACCGTGTAGTAGACAGCCAGTGCGAAGACCACCGCTGCCAGTGCCCACATGGCGTAGTAGGAGATGCCACCGCCCAGCAGAGAGGCCAGCAGAGCCAGCGCGGAAAGACCGCAGGCTGCATATACCGGCAGCTTGTCTGCCTTGGGGGGCAGAAGCTTATTCAGCTTGCCGTTCTTGGTCAGCACGGCGAGAACTGCCAGCAGGACCAGATAGATCACCACGCAGACCTTAACGGTGGTGCCCACATACATGCTGGAACCGTACCGACGCACACCCCACAGAACAAAGAGGGAGGCACCCAGCACCGTCAGAGCCAGTGCACATTCCCGGTCATACAGCGCCCAGAGGATCCCCAGCAGCATGATGACCGGCACAACGATCGTCATAAAGGAGAGAGTGGCCATATTCCAGCGGACCAGAGCCGTAGCTGCACCCACAAAGGCACCTGCCGCAGCAAGGATCCAAGCGGACTTCTGCTTCTTGGCGCTGCTCCGCAAAACCAGAGCAGCGATCACGCCCACTGCCAACACACCCGCGCCGATCCCGGCCAGAGTCCAGAGGTAGTGATCATACCAGGCGATCCGGGTCAGTTCAGAGTCGGCATTGATATAAAAACGACGCAGGATCAGTAAATACAGTTCTGCTACGCAGCCAGCCAGAAAAAATTTCATTGCTCCATTCATGGGTTCGTCCTTCGGAGCGACCTTTTTATTCGGATTTTTTGCCATCTATTAAAACCTCCAGGGTTATATTTCCCAAAATGCGGGCAGTCCATTCCGGACCGGTTCCCGCCGACACACGTTCATAGTATACCAGTCTCTTTTCCAATTTGCAAGGAAAACCTTCATTGCTTTTTTACAATATTCGCGGTATACTGAAAAAATCGAATCAAATTCTAACGGAGGACGCCATGAAACGGTTCTCAATTCTGATAGCAGCCTTGTGCCTGTGCCTGACAGGCTGCGGAAAACAAACAACGGAGGCTGCCGCCCAGATCTTCGCCATGGACACGGTGATGGAGGTTGCGGCCTATGGTGAACATGCGGAGCAAGCGGTAAAATACACAGAGAAAAGGATCGAAG
>OGLN01000276.1_pt1 | contig 41748 bp, 70 predicted proteins | sample 1572641 | NCBI WGS metagenome assembly OGLN01 (sample SAMEA2581903, study PRJEB24529) | metagenome | biome: Human gut stool | place: China | collected 2011
GGCTGGTGCCCATGCTCCTGTGCTCTCAGCGTCCCGGAAACATCATGGCTTACGCCCATCACATTCCCGCCTTGATCGTTCAGGCACAGCACAGCCGGTTTGTTCCCCCCACACTCTGCGTTTAGCGTAGGGGCCTGTTCCTCTGCGTATCCGATGCTCCGGGCCTGTTCGCTGTTGCCCAGCTTAAACCCGGCGCAAACCGCTGGTCTGTCGATAGTGTTGAGCGTGTAGCTCACATCCTCTCGCCATCCCTTGCCATTGCATCCCGCTGTGTCGGCGCGGTCGATTGCGTTTCCTTGCAAATAGAAAATCGTCTGTTCATTCCCTGTCCCAAGCGTCCCGCTTTTCTCCGTCTGGACTAAGGCTCCTTTTCCTCCTCCGTCACAGCCCCCTCCTGATTCGGACTGCATAAGAAGCACCGCTTTCAGCACCGGTGGAAGGTCCTTCCCCCGCCGCTCCGCTCTCCGCAGGATGCCCTGACACGCTTTTGTGCTCAAAGAGTATTTCTCCTGCGGTGTCTCCTCCAAAATCTGCGACAACCGAGATACGGCGGCGGCGTTGGGGGACTCCCCAGTATTGCGCGTCATGCACTCGCCAAGCCACGCTCCATCGTCCTCCCACTTCATCGTGGTAGCCCCCCCAAGTTGGCCATCCTTTTTCAGGCACTTCAATATCGGGGGCTTCCGGCTCTGCGATGCGGATGATCTCTTCGAGGATTGCCGCGAAGTCTCGTCCTTTGTTGCTGCTGAATGCTCCGGGCACGTTTTCCCAGACCATAAACCGAGGTCTGACCATACCATCTGTCCGTCCGTTCGCTCTGTCATGCTCTCTCATCTCCTTTACGATGCGGACCTGTTCCATGAACAATCCGCTCCTTGCTCCCGCCAATCCGGCGCATTTTCCCGCAATGCTCAAATCCTGGCACGGCGATCCGCCCGTGATAACATCCACGGCTTCGATCTCTGCACCGTTGATTTTCGTAATATCACCAAGGTGCTTCATGCCCGTTCCTCCCGCTTGGTCATTTCAACCTCCAATTCTGCTTTTTCCCGATGTTCAGCATATAATCCTTCGCCCTCTGGTTGATTCTGCTACCGATTGCCTCGTCCCAGCTCAAAATGCGATCAATGGTCAGCTCCGTGGAGATGATCGTGATTGCATCCGGGTCAATGTACCGGGCGTTCAGCAAGTCGAAGGAAATGTTTTTGTCGGCATCCGTTACGCTTCCCTTGAGAAAATCGTCGATATACAGCGCACGGACGGTTTTCAGCGGGTGCATGGCTTCGGCGTATGCCTCGGCATCATTGGTCTTTGCCTTGATTGCCGGAATATCTCCCCGCCATTGCACATACCGCACAGGGATTCCACCGTCCATCAGCTTGGCGCAAATCGCCGTACACAGGTGGGTTTTCCCAGTGCCGGGAGAGCCGCCGATGAAAAACCACTTGCCCTTCCAGTCGGTCAAATACTTCTCCGCCGCCTGCTTTGCGGCCTGTTGCCAATACTCCCGCGTTTGGAACGACTCAAAGGTGCAGCTATGCAGCAGCCCCAGAAGTCCGGAACGCTCCATGCGAAGCCTATTCCGGCGGATGATCTCGCATTTGCAGGTTCTGCTCACCAGCTCTCCGCTTTCCGTGCGTCGGACGGTGTAGCCCAGCCCGCCGCAAATGTCACAGCCATGTCCCGACATGGTATTCTTGCTTTGTTGTCTGTTCACCGTTTTCCTCCTTTCTGCGCTGCTCCCATGTTCTGACGGCGGCCTTCCAGTCCTTCATGCGATTTTTCCCAACCATCCAGCCTTTTGATGCGTAGAAGTCAATAAACCGCTGTGCATCCACACAAGCTCCACGCTCGGAAATATAAGCCTGTACTTCCGCCAAAGATGGGGGAGAGAAGCGCGCTTCGCGCGCGTCATTCTCGCTTCTCGATTCTCGTATATCGATTCTCGATTCTCGATTCTCGAATACGGGGACATCTGCATTCATTTGTTTGCAAATGATTTCATCTGCTTGCGTAGGCTCTACAGGCTCGGGGTATTTGCTTTCCTTTGCTCTCTGGTTCTGATACTTACCCCATGTTGGTAGGTAGAGGAAGCGCTTGCCCTGTGAAGTATAAAGGGCAACCAATCCAGCACTCGCCAGTCCATGAAGGGCGTTTTCTACAGTTTTCAGAGTAAGATTTTCTTTCAAAGGGAATAGCCTGTTTTTGATAATTGCGGCCCGTCCGTCATAGCGTCCGAAATCATCGCAAGAAACAATCAGCCGATAGAACAAGACCTCCTCGAACCACGAAAGCCCATCTATGCTGTCGCTGGTGCAGATGCTCTCGCGTATGATTCTGTTCGGCATCGGCTCACCGCCTTAGAACGGCAAATCGCCGTCGTCCTCGGAAATCTCCGTGAAGGTCTGCGTGGGCTGCTGCGGTGCGCTGTCCTTGCTGCCGCAGAAATGTACCCGGTCCGCCGTCAGCTCCACCACCGTGCGCTTGTTGCCGCTGTTATCCTCGTATTCCCGGCTGGAAAGTTTGCCCTCCACGACGATCTCCTTGCCCTTAGCAAAGTGCTTGCAAATCATCTCTGCCGTGCTCTGCCATGCCACGCAGGGGAGAAACAGCTTCGTTTCTCTGTCCTTAATCTTCTCGCTCCACGCCACACGGAAGCTGCACACTGCTGTTCCGCTGTTGGTGCGGCGCAATTCGGGGTCAGAGCAAAGCCGCCCCTGCAAAATCATTCTGTTTACCATCGTTTTCCTCCTTACAAATAGCTTTTTCCAAATTCACGGCGGAAGTCATCCTCCGTCCATCCCTGTTCCTGCATGGCCTTTAACTGGCCGTATCGGCGCAGGAGGCGCATTTGATTCCCGTTGCGGTGTACTGCCAGCCCTCCGTTCCTGTGGCACTTCTCACCGCATAGATACACCACAAGGCCGTATTTCTCGCTTTTGTTGCGGTACGCTCCGCCGAAGATGTGGTGCCGCTCCAGCGGGTCACCCGCTCCATTTCTGCCGCACAGGAAGCACCGTCTTTCATCAGTCACCTTTATCACCTCCCAACGGCTGGGCTTCGCCCCAGCGTGATTTTAGCGCATCCAACTCCTGCGGTGTCATAGTCTCGATTCCAGCTTCTCGGCAATCGGCAACGATCTGGTCAATCAGCCGTGACATCTGCTCTGTGTCGTAGGTGCTTGAGCCGTACCAAACCGCCACGTTCACGCATCCCGGAATTTTGCTTGGCCCTTGTTCCGCCATCCAGCCGGTTCCTTTCGCCTCCCATCTGCGGCAGAACTCGTCCGCCGCCTTTGATACCATGCACACAACATCGCTCACACCACCGATGATCCTGATTTCTTCCCGGTACACATCATTCCTCGGAATCCCGTAGTGTGCCGCCAGTTTATCCAGCAGCACCCACGCATAAGCGTTTGCGTCAAGGCTCCTTCCCTTGCGCTTGATCTGCGCCACATACTGCTTGTCCGGCTTCATCTCGTCACAGATGGTCATTGCAGAGGCGGGGGACTGCACCCGGAGGCACAGCCACGCCCCATCGCTGTCCTGCTGCCACCGTGCGGCGGTCACATCAGCCTGCAACATTGTCCTGCTCCTTCTTTGCAGCCTTCATGCAGCCGGCGCACATCTGCGCTCCGTAGCGGCCCTTGGAGTACTTAACCATGTCCTTTACCGTCCACATTTCGCCGTTGCGCTTCCTGACGGACACAATGTCAGCTCCACATCGCTCACACACCGGAGCAGCGTTCCGCTCCTTCTCGTCCAGCTCGGCGGAAGAAATTTTGTCCGGGTCCTCGCCGGTGGGAAGCGCAAAGGTCCGCAGCCACATATACTTAAACGCATAGGTCATGGCCTTGCCGCTGCCCTTGTCTTGTGTGTCTGCTCCATCTCCGCAGGATGCAATCTCGATGTATTCCTCCGGGTTTTCCACGTTGACCATGCGGTAGATGACATCCACGTGGGTAATGTTCCCAGTTCTCCCGGCTGTCTGTGCGATGGGGTATACAACCAGTTTGTGTTTCAGCAGTTCCGCACGCATGATGGAGGTTACCTTCTCCTCGCTCAGTGCCTTGTATTTGGTGCTGCCAAACTCTACATGATCGTCCTTTGCAAGATACTGGACATCCTGCATAATCGCTGCGATTTTCTCATAGATATTCATCATTCGGTTTTCTCCTCATCAACAACTTGTAGCGGGCAATATGCCCCGACGATTCTCGTGTCTAACAGATACTCGCCTGTTCTCCGACATTGATTTCGCGAATAAGTCTCCAGCAGTGGGCAGAGGTTACAGCACATTTTCCCCTCCGGGAATGGGATTTCCACTGTAGCTTTTATGTACCGGAGGACACCGTTTATCATCCCAAGCCCCCCTTATGCAAAAACTCCGAGAGATACTCACCCTCCGTCAGCTCGGAAATATAATCAAGCTGCACATCGGAGAACTTCCGTATAGCCAGCTTGAAATTTCCGATCGTTTCCAGCTCACACTTGTGGCACATAGCGGACTTCATCGGCTTCCAGCCGTGGCAAACAGGACATTCATCCGCTTCTCCGGGGATAATCTCCTCTCCGCACTCTGGGCAGACATAAATTATGCTGTTTCCGCACTCATCGGACTTTTCCTCGATGTAATCCAGCGAATGGAACGCTGCCCCACAATAATCACACAAATACATCGTCTTTCCCTCCGTTTGTGTTACTTCCCGTCCAGCTTGTCCACCAGCCGCATGAGCCAACAACTCACCGTTGCGGCTCCGATAATTACCAGCGTCAATGTGTACCCGTCCATGTTTACTCCTCCCGCTCCGCAATCCACGCATCCAGCTTCTTTTTAAAAATCTGAAACACCCGGCTGCGGTCGGTGCGGATGCACACGCCGAAGGGGTACACGCCCTGCTCCAGGCCGTCGGCCAGAGTGTCAGAACAAAGGCTCAAGCCTTTATCTCTAAGATACTTCGATGCCTGGTGCAGCGTCATGGTTTCGATCATTTGTCATCCTCCTTCTTCAACAGCTCGTCCACCGTGCAGCCGTACAGCTCGGCGATCTCCGGCAAGCGGCTGGCCCTCGGTGCCTGCGTGCCGGTCTCCCACATGTAAACCGCCGCATCCGTCACCTTTAGTTTCTCGATGACCTGCCGGACACTTAGCCCAGCGGCCACCCGAGCGCTGCGAAAACTCATTCTGTCACCTCCAGTTTGATTCTTGCTTAGTTTCCGTTGAATACGGCGAGGAAAAGTGCAAAAGCTTTAGCCGGCTCCGCATCGTCCAACCGCCGGTCTAAGTGCTCGGCCGCCGCCACGATGTTACGGCATCAGGGCGGCTTTCCCTCTCCGTAATCAACAAAAACTAAGTTTTACTTGACAACTTAGCAAACTGTGGTATTATGGAAGTGCCAACAACCCTTAATATTTTCCGCAGTCCGCTAAGTGCAGGGGGCTCGGTTTTGTATTACCCTCTGCAAGTTTAAGTATACCTAAGTATTTCCTTAATGTCAATAAAAACTTAGAGTTGTTAAGGGTTAAATATTGCTAAATTTTAATGGTACTTTTTATGCAAATTGATACTTCATCTGTTTTGCGGCGAATTGAAATTCGTCTGGCAGAAATAGAGATGCCGAAACAAGTCTTTTATGAAAAAAGCGGGATTTCTTCCGGTTCTTATTCACAATGGAACACGGGAATGCATAGTCCCAGCCTTAAAAAGCTACAAAAAGCGGCTTTAGTGCTTGGTGTTCCCGTGGAATACCTCCTTTACGGAGATGCCCCCGCAGCTTCGGAGGGCGCAAAAAAAGCCCCCGATCCGGAGATCGAGGGCGGGATGAAAGATGAAGATTTGAAAGAAGCTGTCGAGCTTTTGAAAAAAATGGATAAGGAAACCCTGCGGATTTTTATCAAAGCCGCCCGCGGGGCTTTGGAGGATTAATTATGAGTATTTCGCGCTCGTAGCCGTTTTCTTTACTGATAGCCCAAATTTTCATTTTATCGCCTCTATAATTTTATCAAACTGATTGCGGGTCATTTTACTCGCTAAAGAAATCGCCTCAGAAAGTAACGCAATATGCTCTGCATTCTTTATTATATCACATTTATTTTTCGTTTCACAGCTTACAATTTCCATCTTTATATTTTTCTGCTTCCAATCCACATTATTTCTCCTTTCGGTTTATCTACCTATAGTCAAAATATGGCATTTGTTGCACAGTTTAGGGCAACAATACAAAAAATTTTTTAAGAAGGAGCATAATTAGAAATGGCTAAAAAATCTTCCTTTAAAATACCAGGGCTTTCATTTAGCTGGAAACGTGCGCTTGGAATTACCAGCGCAAAACGCAAGATTGCAAAAGCAACGGGAATTCCTACAACAAAGGCGGGGCGGCAAAGAAAAGTCGGCAAGCTATTGGGGATTAAGTGAAAGCCATAGAAGATTATTTCATATAGTCCCCACCGCCCCCGCACCGGACGGTGGGGATTTTTTGCCGCCTATCGCCGTCACCGGCTCTTGGCCGCATACCCACAGTATCAGTTTGTTGTTTGGCAAGTCAACCCAAAAACCGGATAATATACGATTAGCCGATAAAAACAAACGGAGAGGTTTGCCCGAAATAAGGCAGGAGGGGAAGAAATGGAAAAAACTTTGCAGGATATTTGCAGAGAGGCAAAGGAGTACCAGCATCTTACCACGCAAGACTTAGCCGATTTAACAGATCTGTCATCGTCCACGATCAGCAATTACTTTTCTGCGTCGTCAAAGGATCCAAGCCTATACAAAATGGGGCTTATATGCGCCGCCCTCGGTGTGTCTATAGATGAGTATTTTGGTATCGTAAAGAGACCAACCACGGAGGAGCAGCTGGCAGAGGCCCACAGAGCAATGGCCGATGCAGATGCAAAGCATAGCGCAGCCCTACGCATTGCGCACTTGGAGGGCGGCATGGAGCAGCTGACCGGATCAGTGGCAAAGCACGAAAAAAAGGAGCGCGTATTGCAAATTTGGGTGTATATCCTGACGTTTTCGCTGTCAATTGCCGTATCAATAATATTTGGATATTTGGCGTTTGATTCAAGCGTCCCGCACACAGGGCTTATCCGCAACGGGCAGATTACATCAATCGGCTGGATGCTATTTGCTCTGCTTGCGGTGGGCGTCGGTGTAATCATTGCTTCGCTGATTAATGCGCTGCGATATTACAGGCGCCATCAAACTGATAAAAATACAGGGCAGGAGGATAAAAATGGGAAAAGCAATGAGGAGGGCCAACGGAACCGGGACAGTGTATAAGCTCGCCGGGCGCCGACGCAGGCCCTGGGTGGCTGCAAAGCAAAAAATCATTATAGGATATTACCCCACCAAAAAAGATGCTATAGCGGCGCTGGAACGTCTTGCAGGCAAGGATTTAACGGAGCGGTACAACATGACCTTTGCCCAGGTGTTTGACGCTTGGAAAGAGGAGCATTACAAAAAAATAGGGCCAAACGGTATAGAAGGCTATGACGGCGCATTTAAGATTTTTGCGCCGCTGCACGACCGGAAGTTCCGGGACTTAAAAACGGCGGATTTCCAGGGCGTACTGGATGCCCATATGCATAAATCCCATAGCACTGTGTCCAAGTATAAGCAACTCATAACGCAGATGTCCACATGGGCCATGCGCGAGGAGATCATCACAACAAATTTTGCAAAATTCGTCCAGCTCCCCGAAAACACAAAAAAAGAAAAAGAAACATTTACCGATGCTGAAATAAGCAAGCTGGAAGCGGACGGCAGCGACACCGCAAAAATTATCCTCATGCTGATTTACACAGGAATGCGCATAGGGGAATTGTTTTCCCTACCGGCTAAAGATTATCACAAAGATTATGTGGTCGGCGGTGAAAAGACGGAGGCTGGGCGAAACAGGATCATCCCAATCCGCCCCGAAGGGATCCCATACTTTGCCTATTTTGCAAATAAGGCTACTGGCCCACTGCTCATATCCGGCTATGCTGGGGAAAAAATCCCAGCAAACTTCCGCCGCCGGGATTATTACCCGCTTTTGGAAAAATTAAAAATCCAGCGCAAAACGCCGCACTCCACCCGGCACACCTATGCGAGCTGGGCGAGAAAAGCGGGGATTGCTCCGGAAGCGCTACAGAGGATCCTCGGCCACGCCAACTACTCCACTACCGCAAATATATACGTCCATACATCAGCGGAGGAATTGGTGCAGGCCGTTAAAAAGGCGAAAATTTGTTAGTAGTTTGTTAGTTACCGACGGGAGCCAAGGCAAGCCCTTGCAAAATTGCTCTGCGAAAAGTTGCAAAATCGCAACAAATATTGTTATTCTTATTAACTTTTGTGCCTATATATTCAAAACGATTATAATTCACACGCAGGAGGTCACTGGTTCGAGTCCAGCAGTCTCCACCAAAAAAGTCCAGGAATCTCAAGGGTTCCCGGACTTTTTTATTTTTGCCAAGATTAACTTTGTTAGTAACGTGTTAGTAGTAGCGATTTAGGTTAGTTTTTTTAGGACGCTGTTATAAGCTTTCTCATTGACGATTTTTAGTGTGTCCATAAGCTCGTCCATAACTTCCCACGCCCTATCCTGCGATACATTCCCGACCGCTTTCAAAAATTCACTGCCGGAGGGTTTTATTTTCTTGGCCGGCGCAGGCTCTGCAGAATACAGCATTGGGGGCGCTTTCGCCTGCAGTTGCTCCCCGCCTTGCTCGTTACGGATAATGTAGAGCGCCGCCAGTTTCTCATAGTTTGTCCAGCTCGATTCTTCTGTTTCAAGGCGAGCTATCCAGCGCTTGACCTCATTCTCGTCGACCATAGGGGTGCACCCCCTTTAGTCCTCGATCGTGTCCATGCAGCGCTGGATGGCTCTGCGGATGCTTTCGTCGTCGGCGTTGTCCAGCATCTCCTGCAACTGGCGCTTCATATCGTCCCGGGCACCGTCCCGGGAATAATGGCCGCGGACATAATGGGTGCCCCGGCGGGCATAAGAGCTGCCTTTACCATAGGTTCCGCGCATGCCCGACTGCCAGTCTCCGTCGCGGGAATAGCGGCGAGAATAGTCTTCATCGCGGGAATAGCCGCCGTCTTCCATCATCTCGATCTTATCGATGTTCTTGATGGTTGCTGTCAGTTTGTGGGCAATTTCCAGGTCACCCGCACCCAATTCGCCTTTTCGGGCCAGTTCGTCCAGCTCCTTGCAGAGCATATCCCGCAGTTCATACATAGATTTCATACCCATTGTGTTCTCCTTTCTCAGCTCACACGGTCGATGGTCAGGTTGCTATTGGCAAAGCTGACCGCCTCCGCACTGGTGTTCTTTGCTGCAACGGTCACGCAGCAACCACGCGGCACTTCCACAATGGTGCTGACGTAGACGTTAAAATAGTTTTCCACCGCAGCCGGGGTGACGGTCGCCGTTGCTCCGTTGAGTGCTTCGCCGTTGACAGCAAGCGCCGTGGTGATCGCGCCTACCGTGCCGCCAGTGGGGACGGCGATGTTCGCACCAAAGCTCACCTTAAAGCGCGCCTTACACTGCTGCGTCAATCCGCGCAGGGTGACAAGTCCACTGCCCTCGCGGTGGACGATGCAGGGCTTGACGCAAGCCGCCGTGGAGACCATCGGAACATTCTGGCCAGCAGGGACGGTCACGATTCCGGGATTTACATATTCAGCCATAATTTCAGTCCTTTCATAAAATACAGCGGCAGGGCTATTGCCCCGCCGCTTTTGTTTAGTATCGGCACGGGGCCGACCATTTCCCAACATAGGGAAAAGCTACGCTATGCAGTTGTCAGCAGCCGCAACCGGCAAACTGGTTGCAGCAATAGGGGTTCTGCACCGTGTAGGCCGGAATGGGAGAAGGCCGGAGCTGAGACACCAGATAACTGTTCTGCGCCGCCTGGCTTGCCGCCAGCTTCAAACCCTGGTTCTCGGCCTGGAGGTCAGAGAGCTTGCTCTGCGTCAGGAAGTCGAGGATTGCGCGGCTGTTGCTGTTAGCGTTGTCGATGATGTCGCGGGTCGCGTTCTGCACGGTGTTGCGCGTGTCGCACGCCTGCGCCGCCATGTCATAGCGCACCTGCGCGATAGCCGCGCGATTCTCGCAGCAGCAATTTGCGGCCTGCATCTGCATGGCGTTGAGCTGCTGCATCAGCGCCGCTTGCTGGTTGCTACGGGACAGCTCGGCCTGTGCAAAGCCGTTTGCCATCGCCATGTTGGTGCCGTTGACAAGCTGCGCCTGCTGGTAAAATCCGTCGCAAAGGCCCTGATTTACGCTGTCGATCTTGCGCTCGACATTGGCAAAATCAGAGGTCAGCACGTAGCCGTCTACGACACCGCCGGAATTGCCAGCGTTGTCGCCCCAGCCGTTGCGGCCCCAGCCGAAGAGAAAAAGAACGATAATCCAGATCCAGTTTTCGCCCCACATACCCATGCCACCGCCGTAGCTGTTCGCGGGCGCGACCGGCATAGTCATCATGGGAGCACCGTCGGAAAGAGACATATTATCTCCCCTTTCATAAATTTTATTTATCAAATCGTGGCCACGATAAGATCAATGGAATAAATGCTCGAACTGTTTTGCCATAGATTGAAGTTGGTTTAACTCTTGCTGGCTCATAGCCCCAGATTGCAAAAGCTTTTCGACCTCCGCTTTTGGGTTACCCTGAAAATTCGCCCTAAACTGTTGGAACTGCTGCAACATCTGCATAAAGCCGTTGCCGCCGCCGAGCGCTCCGAAAAAGGGATTATTCATCGTCATCGTCCTCCTTGCGCTTCTTCTTGACCTTCAATTCGCCCACAAGCGCCGCCAGCGCGTCGAACTCTTTGCGGGTGACAAATTCCACGCCCGGCTTTTGCGGCGCATTAGGGGCCGTTTCTGTGCGTTCTACGAGGTCATAAATCTTGAGCGTCGGTTTCCCGCTTGCGTCTGCCTGCTTGAGGTAAACGGTGGGGGCGGTGGAATCCCACAGTGCTACGGCAGAGTTGGGCGCGATGAGATAACCTCTTGCCTCCTGCTCGCCGCTTACCCACTGTACGCCACCTTGTGCGATGGGGTTCTGTTGCACTGGCTGCGACATAGGCTGCTGCATGGGCTGCATCTGTGGCTGCTGCATCTGCCGCATCTGCATGAGGTTGTCCGGCATCGGCTGCGGATAATAGGGGTTGAAATAGGGATATGCCATGTTCATTCCTCCGTTTCTTTGTCCCAGAAATAAAGCGGGATTTCGTTCTCGCTGTTCCAGCTGTCATAGATGATCCCGTCCTGAACGCACACTACATGCCCAGAGAGGGCGAGAATATATGTCCCGCGCGGGTGCTCATCGGCAAACATGCCGACCGTGTAACAGTCCGGGCAAGTGTCCGGTATGATGTATCTCCGGTAGCCTAAGGACCGCAGATACGCGCCCCAACAGGCGTTTGCATTGGGTAAATCGCCGTCCAAGTAGCCACGCATGCACAGCCGGAGATAAACCTCGCCCCAATCCTTTCCCGTGGCCTTACAGATCGCACGGACAGTGCAATCGGACACGTTTTTCCCGCAGGGATTTGGATTAAAATATTTATACATGATTGCAACCCCTATATAGGCTTTCAGCAATTTCCACATACGCTAAAAGCCCCTGGGGATCGTCTGCGTACAGAATGCAAATATCCTGCGCCATTTGCGCGGTAAACCCGCATTTGATTAAGCGCTCGTACATATTCCCGCCTCCTTGCCTCTATAATAAAAGAAATCCGGGCAAATAAACTGCCCGGATTCTGCCTTGATTCTGCAATAATGTAGTTACAGTGTACACCAATTGTGTGCAAAAACGAAAAATAGTCGCACCCAAAAAGGGCGCGGCTATTTTTAGGAATCGAATGCATCCGCCAGTTTTTGGTATGCGCGGCGGCGCAATTTGTAAAATCCATCTACGCTGATATGTAGTTTTGCCGCCGTCTGTACACAGGTGCGGCCAAAAACGTCCACGTCAATTACACAGGTTTCCTCGTCTTCCGGTAGCCCTACCGCACGGATTGTTTCTGTGGCGCGGCATGGTGCCATAGTGGATAGTTTTTTGCGGATCTTTTTGTGCTGATCTATCATTTCCCACGGTGTGCCGTGGAGGTGCGGATGTTTAGCACGGGCGTGAGGCCGGCGTAGCGGTGTCCTCTGCGCCCTCCAGTGGATTTATTTTACCACTTATTTCAGCAGGAAATTCCAGCTATTGGAGCCCAAGATGCCGTCCACGCCGAGGTTGTGGTCTGCCTGCATCTCCCGCAGACCGGCCTCCATCTTGGGGCCGAAGAGCTTGTCACCGCTCCAGATTTCATCCGGGTAATAGCCCTTGTCCTTCATCAGCAGCATGGCGGCCCGGACATCGTTGCCCTCCATGCCACGGCGCAGCATACGCAGTTCCATGTTGATCGTCTCCTCCTTCGTCGTCGGTGCGGGTGCGGGCTTTGGCTGCTCGTTCAGCAGCGCCTTGACGCTGGCCTTGAACGCCTCCCACTCCGCATTGTTCTTCCCTGCCATTTGCCGGGGACAGGACTTCCCGGTCACATCCCAGTGCCGCAGGACGTAGGTGTCCACGCCGGAGATGCCCAGCAGCTTGCACAGCTCCGCCGTCAGTGCCGCAGCGTTGGCCTTGGTGCGCTCGGAAACATGGTAGTTCCCGGAACAGCACATCTCGATCGAGATACTGTTGGTGTTGCGGCAGAGGGGATGTACCGGATGGGCAGAGCCTACCGCCCACGCCCGGTCACAGGCCGGTACGGACTGGTAAATGCTGTCCTCATCCACGAAGTAGTGTGCGCTGGCCTCCCGGTCGCCGCCTGCGAAATACTTGCAGTTGGCCTCGGCGGTGTCACTAACGTTGCCCGTGTAGTGCAGCACCACAAAGGCCACGTCCCGCCCGCCCAGCCGGTCATAGGTCTCCTTGCTGGCCGGGATGCTGGTGTTGATGGGGATACCGCCCACCTTGGCGATTGGATATGCGGCAGTGATGCGCTTACCCATATCTCACTCCCCCTTGCTCAGCTGCTTGACAGCCTGATTGATGCCGGTGGCCGCCAGACCGCTGACGATACCCACGGCAATGGCGGTGATGGGGTCGCCCGCTGGGAAGTCCGGGATGGGTGCCAGATAGTAGCTGACAGCCCCCAGCAGACCGCCGCAGACCCCGCACAGGATGGGGATCCACTTGTCGTTCATGCTGCTGGCCTTGCCCACCAGCCCCACGAGGTAGGTGATGACGGTGATGACTGCCACGCTTGCGATGCCAAAAGTTTCCATAATTTCTCCTTTCCGTGCCCGAATCGGGCACACAAAAAATGTTGATAAGTCTTTGTTTACTCCCCAGTATAATCGTAAATGATGGTGGCATTGCTCGCACCCCAAGGAGCATTTGCTACTTGCCCCTGCGACCACGGAACATAAATGGTAGACAGTTTTGGGCACCCGGAAAATACTCCATTTGGGATTGAGGATACCGTGCTCGTAAATTTAACCGTTTCTAACCCAGTACAATTGGCAAATGCAAAATCTCCGATTGTAGTGAGTGCGGGGGGAAGGGTTATTGATGCGAGACCTGTACCCTGCCTAAATGCATAAGCTCCAATCGAGGTCATTCCAGACGGGAAGGTCGTCAATGCTAATTTTGGACAGTACTGAAATGCGGCTGTTGGTAATGAGGTAATTCCAGAGGGTAGGGCCGTCAATGCGAGCCTTGGGCAATTGTTGAATGCATACTGTCCGATTGAGGTAATTCCAGAAGGCAGGGTCGTCAATGATAATTGATAACAATTGAGAAACGCAAAATCTCCGATTGATGTAATCCCAGAAGGGAGACTTGTTAGTGCCATCTTTGAACAATTCCTAAATGTGTAATCTCCGATTGAGGTAATTCTAGAAGGAAGACCTGTCAATGCAAGACTAAAGCAATCCCTAAATGCCTGGTCTCCAATTGAGGTGATTCCAGAAGGGAGGCTTGTTAACGCTAGCTTTGAACAATCAGAGAATGCATAATCTCCGAGTGAGGTAATTCCGGGTGGGAGACTTGTTAATTGGAGCTTTGGGCAGCGATAAAAACCATTATCACCAATTGCAATTACATTGTCTGGCATATCTACTGATATCAATTCCGCCAAATAAGCGAATGCATACTCTGGAACAATGGTTCCTCGAAATTTAGCAGTAAACACTCTACCAGAACTGTCGAGGGACGTATACGCTATATAAGGGCCTGTCGGTGGTGCCTCAAGGCCACCGGTCACGCCGCCGATCACCACATCCTTCTTGATGTTCTCGGCCAAAAGGGTGTCCGGTTTTTGAATCGTCACCTTACGCATTCCTTTGCTGCTGGTGGGCAGGATGACCTGATTGCCGGAGGGCATAGACAGCTCCACCGTCCGCTCCTCGGTAGCAAGCACCTCCATCACCTGTCCCATGTTGACATCCAGATCAGCGCCGGGAGAAAAAGTTACCGCAAACTCGATCATAGCGCACCATCCCGCAAGATACGCTCCACCGGCACCGTAAATACCTGGGATGCCATGCGCTGACCGCCTACGCCCACCCGGAGCTGTATCTTTGCGTCAATGCCTCTCCCGGCAGTAAGCGACAGGGTCTCGGCTTCCGTCAGCGTGCAGGAGACAACATTCCCGTCCAGCTGTACATCCGACAATGCTTTTTCGATTTTAACCTGTCCGGCCTGCGCTACGGCCAAGGACAGCACCGTGATGCTCCCCGTGTCGATGGGCAGGCGGAATGTCAGCGTGGGCGTTGTACCTCGATACATGGGTATCCCTCCTCATACTTTAGATTTGCGATGCTCAGCGGTTGGGCAGTCTTTCCAAATCCGCTATCCTGTGATTGATTACCTTGATCTGCTCCTCCATCACCGGGACCCGGCGGGCGAAGTTATTGTGCTCCCGTACCTCACGGGTCAGCTCGTCCAGTTTGGTGTCGGTGACGGCCTGCTGCGTGTCCAACTTGGCCTGCACATCACGGGTGGTCTTGCTGCTGGTGATGATTACCCCCAGCAGCGACAGGCCGCCGGTGATAAGTGCAACAATGATAGTTTCTGTCATGCGGTATCTCCTTATATGTTTTATGCTTTCCACTTGCCAGTCACCCGCAGCGATACGGTTTCATTTGTTGGTGTCATGCTCGCCCCACGGGTCATGCGGAAGGACAAGGTTTTTGAAGCATAGCTCCAATCCGTATTGCAGATTGTGTGCAGATCAGACGCACTGCCGGTGATTACCACGTTCCCCGTCACCCCGAAGGGCATTGACAGGGAAATCGTATTTGTGTATGCGGCGCTGCCAAATGTAGTGTAGCTGGTGGGCGTCACTGTACCACGCCACCACAAGTCTGCATAACCGGAGGCGTACTTGTAGTACGTCCAGTTGCCACTTACGCCTTGCTCAATGATGTAGTCTTGGATGCCCATCGCTTGACGAAGTTTTCCCGCTGCGGAATCAGATAAAATCAATTCCCCGTTCAGCTCCACGGTATTTTCGGCGTAGATAGGCCACTTGAATTGCACCGTTTTCCCTTTTTCTGCTACCCCGCCAAAACACGCTCCCGGCAAGTTGAAGTTGATATTTAACGGGACTTCAACTGTCGCCACATCCATTTCTTTGGTAAAACTGCTTGAAAAAGCGTCCGTGGCGACTACCGCCAGTTTTCTGGTCGTATCTGTTCCGACACCGGAGATGTAAACAACCTTTGAGCCGGAGCTTTGCGCAGAAAGGGTTTGCCTATTCTCATCATCGATCTTCAAAGAGATGCTGGCGGTGTTATTACTCAGAGAAATGGTGAGATCAAACATCACCTTAATGTCTGCGCCGGTATTGTTTTCTGTCCACACGCCGCCTGTATAGGAACCTCTTGCGTATGTGAGATTTGCAATAGACGGTCCAGCATACTGCTGTACAGTAATAGTGTTTGTAACCGTCTTGTTTCTGCCACGAGAATCTGTCGTAGTTACCGTCACCACAACAGAGCCGCTTTTTGTAAGCAGATTCCCTGTATTCAGATTGGCATTTTCATTGCCAATTTTCATGACAGTACCTACAATGGTACTTCCCCTTACTCCGCCAGCCGTGGCAACGGCTTTAAGCTGGCTCTTATTTTGTACCCACCCATATGTCGGCTGATACCCAGCGGCATCGGAAAGCACCACGCTTAAAGATGGAACGAGGGATTCCGGCACAGTGAGGACACAGGTTGTCGTGCTTTCACCTATCTTGCTGCTTCCGTTGTAGGTCTCGCATTTTATCGTCACCGTGCGGGAAGAAGCATTCGTGGTAGCATCTATCATGCTGTCAGGGCTTGCCCACGTGTAAGATGTGGCTACACCAGTTGCAATAGAGACATACCCGCTTCCGGCGTTATAGGACAACTTATGTGTAAAGGAGGAATTTTTCCGTGTGATTGTAATTGCTACATTACCGCCCATTGTGCCATTTGCGGCAGACACGGAAGATGCTCTTGGAATTGTTGGTAGTGTAACGCTACCGGAGACGGTCAAATGCCTTGGTGTGTAGGCCGAATCAAAGCCGCAGTCCCATTCGCCGGAAAGCGTGACTTTCCCGGTTCCGTCGCCACTATGTGTGACAGTGATAGACTTTACGCCCAGTTTATACCAACCGGTAGATGGATAATTGTACGGATTCCAAGTTTTTGTACCTTGCAGAATGTAATACGCTTCGTTCGCAGACTCATTTTGTGAGTACCCGGTACCGTCATACACATACAAGGTTAAATCAAGCGCACTGGTGTTATTTTCGATGCTCTGGCTCTTGACTGTATAGTCAAGGCGTAGCTGCCATCCCTTAGATTTGCTTCCGTAGATACTCGGCATCACGTCACCCCCACGAAACTTATGGATTGATTCGGCTGCACAACGATAGACATCGGACCGAGGCGGAACTTCGATAGCTCTACCAGTTCAAAGCTGTTGTTATTCCAGTACGCTAACAGTGTGCCGCTTGCGTCATAAAACCCAATCTTGTCGTTGTATTCCTTCAAAACAATCTCCGATGCAGAGGATCCAATGCGAAGTACAGGGTGTCCATCTTCATCAATGCTTGCATCAATGAAATCAGAAAGCGTTTGCCCATTGATCGTTACACGCTCTGCGGACATTTGCCCAGCCGTAATTGTGTCTGCGTTTACTGCGCCGTCCATCGTAAGCGCAACGCCAGAAATGGTTTTCCCGCCGTCTTTGGAATACCCCAGGCCGTTGATGTTCATAATCCACAGCCTTGTATTATCTTCCATAGTGGGCGTGTCTCGAACCATCCACCCGGTGGGGAATCCATCATCATCCAGCGTGATTTCCCAGTATCCGCCTTTCGCGCCTATAATTCTTTCTGTGGCATCCTGCATGGCTTTGGCAAGGCCGGAATATTCCCGCTTCACTTGCTGTATAATGGGGCTTTCCACGACATACTGCTTGTCCTGCGGCGCATAGCAGGTCGTATTCGCCACCATTCCGCCCTTTATACGCAGTTCCTGTTCCATAATGTAAACGGGGAATGTGCTGGCTGGTCCGGTCACATCTGTAACGTGCAATATGTCCCCTGCTTCCGTAGAGGGGTCTCCCCGCCATTGCACCTTACACGGCATCATTGCCTTGTTTCCAATTTTCTCAAAAACAGTAGCCGCCACAGCTTCGGTAATATACGGGTTTGTAGCCGAAATTCCAACACCCGTCCCGACCGTGATGGGGTTTTCTTCCGTTCCCGTGACAAGGCTTTGTATGGTAAACGGGGAATCTGCGGATTTGCTAAGTCCTCCCTGATACTGCACCTCCGGCCCAACAGAAATACTATCAGAGTACCAGCAGAATTTTAGTTCGCCGTCGGAATCAAATTTCGCATTGCATCCGATCAGCCCCGCCAACCATCCGAGCTGCTGACGCAGTGACCCTGTGTAGGGTGCAGAAATTTGAATATCCGGCAAAGCTACCGAGGGCGCAGTGACATTTCCTTGCGTACATACATCTGTGAGAATCTGCACAGGAGTGGCGGGGAAATCAATGGTAGGCACATAATCATCCGTCAGACTGGCCATGCGGTCATATCCGGTGATAGTTACCCACAACTTCCCGCTTTCTTCTACGCCGTCCGTGGGGATGTAATATTTGCCCTTTTGGACATACTGGGCTTTGCCGCCCACCATGATTCCAACAGATGGAATAAAAAATGCACCGTTCAGCGGGAGATTGTCCTGCTTGTACATCGTCACCTTGCAACTGGAAGAAAACGCCGCACCGATGGTCACGCCGTCCGAGGAGCCGAACTGCTCTGTTATGCTGATTTCCTGCACCTCGGAGGCGGCCAGCTCTGTCGTGCCGTTAAACAGTATTTTGCTTGTGATCTCCCGCCCCGGCGCAGAACACGCGGCGTTAAATGCGTCTGTTACAGTATGCATGGCTCACCTCTCGATGAAATTCATGGACATTTCGCCCCATAACCATGTTCCATCCGCCTCCGGGCGCAAAATGGGCGCAGAACGATCACCAACATAGCAGGTGATCGTTCTATTTGTCCCCGTAAGCGCATCTGGGTATGTAAGCTTGAAAAACGGATCGCTGACGGCTGACAAAAGCGTTGCCATTTTTGCGGCACTCATTGGGAGCCAGGAGCACTCGATCTTTCGCTTTACCGCCACGCGGTCCCGGAACAGGTCCCCGTTTTGGTTCCTCCCGCTGCCGTCGCCGTCCAGGTCAGAAATGCTCCATTTTATCTCGGCGGGAGCAGGCAGAACAACGACCGTCCCGGCATTTTTGGTAACTTTCAATACATCCATTACTGCTCCTTACACCACCAGCGGGCTTGCGCCGGTGGCACGCACCACGGCATTGTTTTCCTTCACAACAGTGTCAAATATTTTCTTCCCGTTAACGCTGTCCAGCACGATTGTGATATGATTTCCTACGCCGCCGCTGTTTTTGACTTCCTCCCGGACAATCTGGCGGATCAAATCGGCGGGTGCCTCGATGTTTGTGCCGCGCTTCTGGTCGCCCAAAACGGCCAAAAATTCCCGGTTTGCTGGGATCACCGCGCCCTGGGCCAGGCGAGGAATGTGGACATTTCCCCAATTGACCCGTCCAATGTTCACACCGGGAATCTTGTTCAAGATACCCGTGATGCCATTTACCATATCGCTTACGCCGCCCAGCACCCAGTTTATGCCCCGTTCAATACCCGAGATCAAACCGTTCATGATGTTTTTCCCGAGGTTCTGCCACCAGGCCGCAGTGAATACAGGGGCGATATAAGAGTTCCAGAATTCTTTGATTTTTTGCCAAACGTACTTGATTTTGTCTATGATGAAATTCCAATTGGGCGCGATTGCCGCCGCCAAACTAACGCCACCGGCAAGCAACATCCCGATGCCCAAGGGTATTCCTACGCCCGTAAAAATAAGAATAATCCCGAGTACAACAAGAAAACCGCCGATCATAGCAAGAGTTTTGCCGAGCGGCCCTTGCAGCGCCTTCGTAATACTGTCCCAATTTGGAACAATCGCCGTCGCAAGCCCAACCGCTCCAGCAGCCATAAGCCCAAGCCCAAGAGGGACATTTGCAAAAGTAAACAGCAATGCGCCGCCAAGCACAAGCAACGCGCCGCTCAAAATTGCAGTTACTGCGCCAATAGGCCCTTTCATTGCGTTTTGGATTGCTTCCCAATTAATGGTTGCAGATGCCGCCAAAGATGCAGCACCAACCAAAAGCAATCCTACTCCGAGCGGAATATTTGCGCTTGAAAGAGCAAGTATGGCGCCAAGTACAAGGAAGGCGGCTCCAACAATACCGGCAATTACATCTATGTTGTCACTTATAAACCTTGTTATGGTATCCCAGTTGACGGCAACAACGGCGGCCAAAGATGCAGCGCCAGCTATAATCATGCCAATTCCAAGCGGGATGTTTGCGCTTGTCATAACAAGGATTATGCCAAGAGCAAGCAAAGCTCCGGCTACAATAGTCACTATAACCGCAAGTGATCCTTGCAAAGTTTCTGCAATAAGACCCCAATTTTCGGAGGCGGCACCATATACCGCCAACGCACCAGCAACCATCAGAGCAATGCCAATCGGTATATTTGCGCCAGAAAAAGTCAACACTGCGCCCAATGCAAGAAGGGCAATTCCGGTAAACAAGGTTGCAACGGCAGCCAATCCGCTGCTGACTGTGCTTGTGAAATCCGGTGCGATTCCACCGCTTGCACTTGCCCCTCCCGAGCTATCGGAATCTCCGTTCATTGTGTTCAGCTCATCGAAAGGTGCCAAATATTTACTGGCTTTCTTTGCGGCAGAACCAACACCATCAATCGCTTTCTGCTGGTCATAAAGGCTTTCAGCCGCTTTCTGAGAAGATGCAAGAGTGTTTCCAAACAGTGCAGATAGCAGCCGAGCAGCTGTATTTACCACCGTTGTAAGCACATTTGCGAGTAGCGTAAACGCCGGGATAACGATGTTTACAATCGGCTGGGCCAGTGTACGCAGCGCACCTTTAAGCTTGGCAACCGCCGCCATTGCATCGGTGTTTGTCTGGATCGCCGACCACATATACTCCCTGATTTTGCGCAGTGCAGCTGTAATGAGCGTAAAAACAAACACGCGCCTTGCAAGCCCCTTGATTCGGTTTCCAAGCTCTGTGAATCGCTTCCCGGCTTCCTCTGCAGCGGGGGACAACTCTCTTGTGCCATTTTTTGCTCCAGCAAGCTGCCCACTGAGTTCTCCCGCCTTTCTCTTTGCATTGTCAAGAGACGCAGCGGTTTTGTTGATTTTTGCATTGATCGTTTCCACCTTTAACGCCGCCGAATCAAACTCTTTCTGCATGGCGTTCACTTGTGCTTGCTGGTTTGCAATAGAGTCGGATGTAAAAAATTCCGCTCCGCTTTTCATATGTTCAAGAGTTGCTTTTGCCGCATCGAGATTTGCGCCGAGCTGTGCCGACTGCTCTACCAGCGGGAGCTTTTCTCTTTCCAGATCATTTAGTTTTTCAGATAAAGCAGAAATTTTCCTCGTAAGTGTATTGAGCTCTTTTTGCGCCTGCTTGGAATCAATTTCCGTATTGATGATAATAGATCCATCTGCCATTAAATCACCACCATTTTTTCTTTTACTTGCAAAGGTGCTGTGCGTATGATATAATACGCTAAAATTTTGTTGTTGGGAGGGGCATTACATTTGTCAAAAAAAGAGAAATTGATAAAACGCGCAAAGCTACTTGGAGTGCGAGAGGCACGGGATACGCTCATTTTTACTACAGTAAACTATACGCTATACAGTTTTTGGGTTGAGTACGAAGACGGTTCATCCGATGTAATTGAGTGCGCCCCCATCTCGCCAGGCGAAAGTAAGCGAAAACAACGCGAACAGAAGTTGTTGTTCGATAAACTGATGGATATTGCAAACCAGTCCAAGGATAGTACTTCCGCCGCACCGGAAACGGATACCGCGATGCTGGATACCTTGCAAAAAATCCACGATCTTCATGAATCCGGAGCCTTACCAGATGATGTCTTTGAGAAAAAGCGTTCTGAGATTTTGAGGAAACTGTCTGACCCGGAAAACCAGGCGAGCTTCGCTCAAAATGTTACCGTGGTACGAATGGGTGCGAGGAAGTGTGGAGAGTCAAAAACAATATTGATTGTTGATGGGGAACGAAAAGCGTTTGATTTGGATAATATTGTCCAGTTCCACCTGGTGCCAGGAGAACATACCGTTAGGTTTGAGCGAGGAGTTGTTAGGAGCAATGAACTCACATTCCTTGTTACCAAAGGCAGTCAGTACAAAATTAGTTTCACAGCAAAAATGTTCAGCATTGATGCTGACCTGAAAAAGTAAAAATGCGTCCATCCGCCCTCGCAAGAGGGCGGATTTTTATACCCATTGTTTGATAATATTTTCGTCCTGCTCGGAATATCTGCGCTTGAAATCCACAAGATGCTTATTCTGCTTGTAAAATTCCTGATCGGATTTATCCAGCTTTTGATTTTTGGTTTTCTTTTTTCGGATGCTTACCACTTGGGCAAAGGTGCAATCACCTATTTCTTGGTATGCGGCTATAAATGTCCACCAGTGCAGATATTCAATGGAGCGGATTTCCGTGCCAAGCACGCGATTTATGGGGCTTGCAATCATCGGGAAATCCTGCTGCCAATCCATGAGCTTGGGGCGCTTTTCATCCCGGCATTCTTCCTCGCCGCAATTTATAAAGGATATGCATTGCCGCACCGCGTTCTCGTATTCCGTGTATGGGATATCCTCGTAATCCGGGTAAAACATTTCCATCACTGCCTCTGCCTTATCGGCGCTGTCCAGCTCCGAATCAGAAAGCATTTCCAAAATGTCCAAAATGTCCCGGTAATCAGACCGAATAGCGTATTGCTTCCCGCCCAGCTCCACGGATTTTGGCAGGCTGTATCTCATTTGTGGTACTTCTTGGTGTACTTGCTAATGCGCGGGTTGGTAAGCTTCTGCTCCCGGGCATACGCAGTATCCATTTCGTCCACCAGCGCAAAAAGCAAATTTGCCCAAATGGGGAATCCGTTGGCCAGCGCGTAAAGATTCAGCTCACCAAAAAGCGGGGTGCAGATATCAAATCCGAATACTTCTCCGTTGATGATCTCCCGCATTTCCAGGTCCATCTTTTGGCCAATGTCAAAAATTTCCTTTTTATCGGCGTTTTTTTGCACTTCGTCCTTATAACCCTCGTTCATTTTGTCGAGTTTTTCAAACGCGGAAAAAAGCCGGCGAGACAGGCCCATATCCAGCGGGTTAAACGCAAATTCGCATTCTTTCCCGTCGGTAGTCAAAAAAGTTTTAGTGACTACGCCGGTATCAATTTTGATAATATTTTCGCTCATAGCGTCCTCCGTTTTCGATAGTGGGGCGGGCAGAAGCACCCGCCCCGATCTGCTTAGGCTGCGGTAAATTCAATAGCGCCGCTGCTGCCCTTATTCACAGTGCCCAGGGTGCGATTGCCGCCGTATGTGATCTCGCTTGCGATGTTCAGGGTACCGCCGCCCTCACCGCCGATGGAGGTCACGGCAATGGCGCAGGAATCATAGCGCTCGGCAAACTTCGCATCGCCGCTGGTGGCGTAAAAATGCCCGATCATCATGTCCTGGTTGGCCAGCGCCTGCGCATCGTGGTCTTTTACGGCCAAATTCCACATCTTCACGGCTGCTGCATCACCAGCATCCAAGGGGATGGGGTCAAAGGTTTGTGTAATAACGGGCTTTTTCATGGTTGTGAATGTGTTCCCCAGCACATCCTGCTTGCTCTCCTGGCCCCAGTCCATTTCCTCGCTGGTGTCCTCCACCCGCTTGCCGATAGCGCTCCAAACAGGGCTTTCCTTGGTCCCCGTGTTGAGGTATGCGATCAGCAGTTCCCGGTCAATGGTCTGGCCTTCCGGTGTGGTAAAAGTCAAATCTGCCATTATGTATTCACCTCGTAATTCATTTTCATTAAGATTTGATGATCTTCGTCGCCGTTTTCATACACAGCGAACAAAGAAGATCGCGTAGTAGGCTCCAGGCTTACAACGCGTTTCCCCGTACCAATGTCAGGGCGCTTTCCGGTCGCCCAATCTCCGATAGCGTTTAACAGTTCGTCAGCCTTGAGCCGTTTGTCCATGCTGTTGCCCGGCTTAACCCGGTAAATGATTTTGAATTGGTATTCCGCTTGGTAGCCCCCTAAAACATATCGTTTAACGATATAGGACGCCTGGATGGTCGAAATGGCCATTGCAGAGGTGTCGGCGGGCAGGGACTCAAATCGAATCAAATCCACCGGCAAATCCGGATATGTGTTCAGCCAAACCAGCAGCTTGCGAGATACCTTGTCCTCTTCCGCTGCCGATACGGTTTTTTTAACTTTGTCCAAATTTTTCCACCGCCTTTTCTGCAATGCGTATCCATTTATCCAGGTTCTGCGCTTTGGAAGCCTCAAACCAATGGCTCTGTGCTTGTGGGTGCATCGCCTTGGAAAATACAAGGTCTCGGTTTGTCAAGACCTTCGTCCCGCCCTTTGGCGCAAAGGTGCTACCGGTTTGCGGATCAACCATGACTTTGCCGTAGTACAAAAACCGCGCATAAGGCCCGGGGTAAATAATTTTGTTGCCGTCTAACCTCGTGCGTATTGTTAATGATCCTGTAAGCGCAGGAACAAACGGCTCGGTGTCTTTTATGACCTGCTGCCCAACAATGCTTTCAGCGCGGGTGCAGCTCTCAGCCAGTTTGTCCTTGATGGCCTCCATGCCGCCAAAATGCATCGCAAAGGTAACGGCCACTTATTTACCACCCACTTCCCAATGCTGCATATCTGCGCTGCCAAAGTCTTTTGCGTCAACCTTAGTCACATTCCAGCAATTATCGTGCGCCAATGCCACGCCCTCGTTGTCCGTTACAAATTCGCCTTTGACGAAAAATGTATCGCCACCGTTGCCGGTGGTGGATAGCGTCCATAGGCCCGTCCTGTCGCTTGAGGCAAAAAATGCTTGCGGCTCTGTATATGTCTTGGGCTTTCCGCTAAATCCATCCACAGCTTTTACCGTAAATGGGATATACAGGTTTACTGCGTCGGCGCCTTCAAGCCCGCTTTTGCGCACGTTAACTCCCTTTGACGCCTCGCAGAACACGCCATCAAGCACGGTTACATATAGGTTTGTGACATCTTTTAGCGTGGCAGGGTCCGGTTCACGCACGACGTTGTAAACCGTTACAGTGTGGGGAGCGTACATCTGCAACCACCTCCGCGATACAGCAGCCCTGTATGGGCAAGGTATTCCATGCATGTTTCCGCCAGCAATTTTCTTGCGCCGTCCGTGGCACTCAATGCAGCAGCGGCGCTTTCCCCGCCGCTGGCCAGTGTGCGAGAATACCCGCCTACCGTTTCACTTTTCACGTCACCGCCGGTAAGCGCCGCCGTCAGCCTGGTTGCGGCAAGTTGCTGCGCGGTCTCGATCAACTGATACTTGTCCACCAATGCGCAGCAACACATCTTTACAGCGTCCATATCAGCGTTGTCTTTCGCCCGGTTTTGGGTGTAGTAATCGAGGAAGGAGCTGGCCCGAACAGCCAGACGCGGAAAATCTTCCTCGCTCACAGAACCCATATAGATTCCGGCGTAGTATGTATAATCAGCGTATGTCATACGGGTCAGCTCCCTTCCAATACTGCAATTATGTCAGCCTTGCGCATTGAACTGCTGACCCCGTCCACCCCGTTTCCCCTGGCATAATCAAGCAGTTGGGCTTTTGTCATGTTGGAGAAAGAAGAAGTTTCAGGGTCAGGCTCACTCAGCAGTTCGCTTAGCCCCCCACTGCCGGAGTGATGGAGCCGACAACCACGCCGTCAATGCGCTCGGCGAACAGCACCATGCCGTTGATAACGGTATCGGATGCGGTCATGTTGGTGTAATCGGGTTCCTCATGGATACCGATATAACCGGTGGCGTCGGTGGTGAAGTTGAACACCTCGCCCAGATCTGCGCCGTTCACAGGGATGTAGTACAGGACGATGTTGTCCTTGGCGGTGGCGTAAATCTTGCCCTTGGGGACGCTGGAGTTCAGAATCACAGTGCCCAGACCGAGAAAGTTCTCGACATAGGTCATGCCGAAAGCGGTCTGCAGGGTGATGTTGGCAGTTGCGAGATAGTCCGCAACATCCAGCGGGTTCATGAAATACACTGCGCCGATCTCGTCATCCTCGAACAGCACCTGCAGCTGGCCCCATGCCTGAGCCAAGGTCGCCTGGAAGGTAGCACCGCTGGCCGTGCCAGTACCGGTTGCGAGGAAGCCGAAGAAATCCTTGCGGATACCTTTTTGCACATCCTTCAGCATTTCATCGGTGGTCATTTCGACGGCCTGATCGTAGCCGCGATCAGTGATTGCCTCGGCAGAAGTGGCCTTACGCCACTTCTTCAAGGTGATCTCCTTGTAGTTCACAGCCTCGGTCTTGTACTTGCTCAGAGGGATGGTCTCGCCCTCGGCCACAGCGCCGTCTTCCAGAGTTCCGGTAGCCTTGTAGCTCTTGAGCACAGTACCGGCCTGCTTGGCAATCTTGCGGGTAACGCCCAGAGCCTCCATCAACTTCTTGATGGAACAGCCGAACATTTCGGTAAACTCGATCTCGCGAACACGGGCAAGATCTTCCTTCTTAATCAGCTTAGGATCAACAGCCATTTTTATTCTTCCTTTCTAAACAAATCCATATTTGCGGCGATTGCAGCGCGCCGCTCTGTTCTGTCGGTGATTTTCATAATCTCGTCCTTTGTCATAGGCTTGCCGCCCTCGTTGAGCCGTGCGCCCATGTCCAGCCGGACAGCAGGCTTAGAAACAAGGCTCTTATAAGTGCCGTCTACGAGAGCGTCAAGGCTCTTGGTGTCCTTGATCTTCTCGCCGTCCAGCTCCAAGGTAGACATTTCCTCGCCGCATCCGCGCATGGCAAGGTCGAGATTTGCGCCGGTGATGTTTTTGCTCTCAAAGTAAGCCCGGACAGCCTTTTCCTTTGCCGCCTTGCTTTCCTTTTCTGTGATGTCGGTCTTAAAGGCTTCAAAAGCCGAGTGTTCCTTCTCGTACTTCTCCTTATAACCGCCGTCACCTGCCGCCTTGAGATCATCCAACTGCTTCTGGATGCCGGGCAGCTTCTCCGCATCGGCCTTGTAGCGGGTCACATCCGCCTTTAGGCCGTCCACAGTGTCGGTATGCGCTTCGATGATGGTATCTACCTGCTCATCGGTGAGACCCATACCCTTCAAAAGTTTGCGTGTAAGTGCCATGACACTATCTCCTTTTCTTTGGCCGCGTTTCTTCGCGGACGATAGTTTTTATAAAAACCGCTGTGCTTCGCGGGTTTTACTTAAAACAAAAGAGCCAACCACCGAGAATTCCTCAGCATTTGGCTCCTATTGCCCTTTCCCGCGCCCAATTACGCGGAAGTGTATTGGATTGTTTTTTTGACCTCCAAGACGATATACCCATCGCCTTTTCGTCGCACCTCTGCGTTGTTGCCACGCTTCAAGATGGCTTCGATAGCCTGTATCATTTCATCACGGTTCATTGACTACCTCAATTTCTTTTGGGTTTACATCCGTAAGCTCAACTTTTGCGCCATCATCGCACAGAATTACAACCCGATACTTGATCACGCGTGCAATCTCGCGGGTGTAATCACGCATCACTCGCACTTCTCCGTCAAGTTCAAGCACAATTCCTTCGTAACTTCTTGCTTTAATTCTCATACAGCACCTTCATCCTTTCCCGCTGCTCCGGCAGCCCCGCCGCCGCGCTGAACGCCTTGTATTTGGCGTTTAATCGCCGCAGTTTGATGTTGGCCGCAGTCGCATCTTCCTCCAGACCCGCGACGCTGTACGCGTTTTTCAGACGCTTTTGCTTTCGTATGGTACGCTCTATGCGTCGCTGCATCTGTGTGGCCTCATATGCGGTGTAGGTCTTGCCATCAAATGTGCAGCCAAGCCCATCATCAATATGTGCAAGCTGTTCATCGGTATAGGTGCGCTCAGACACACCTTCGACCCAGGGGAAGCGCCGGTGGCGGCAGTTGGCTCCTTCCAGACCATCCACGGCCCCCAGTCCGCACACCTCGTAGATGCTCGGGTAAATGTCATTTGCGCGAATACTGTAAACCCTGCCTTGCCAGTCCTTATGGCTTGACCACGGGGACGGCCCCGGCTTATCACGCGCGCCAGAATGGGCGGAAACCTCGAAATATGGTGTCTCAAGATATTCTGCCGATTGCTCCGTGTATTTTGCGCAGATTTGGGAAACGCCTGTCATTACCGCCCGCCGAGCCGCCACATCGATTTGGTCTCGATGGCCACTTTCATAGTCAACTATTTTCAATCCGCTGTCTGCAAGCTGCTTTACTGCCGTCTTGATGGCCTGTTTGTAGTTGATAGCGCCGCTCTGCACCTGCATCACCGCGTTATCAAGCGCCCATTGGTAAGCTTTGGCAGGGGGGAGCATCGTCCGCCCTGCGTCCACCAAAAAGCCCATTGATTGGGTTATATTGCGCAAGTCCCGCTTTGTCTGCTGGTATATGGCCCAGGTGTCCTCGATGCTTACCAGCGTTTCCGGCTGCGTGATGTGTTCCAAGTCGATGACGCTGGTATAATACTGCTGGTTGCGCTTTACCACATCGTCCAGTATCTTCTTGAGCTTCTGCTCACTGATGCCCGTAGTCTTGCGTATCGCTCTCTCGATTTCCTCGAGGTCAATGCCGTGCGCCCGCAGCGCCTTGATGTCCTGCACCGTAACCTCGTTCAACTCGTCCCGCAGCTTTAGACGAGAGCATATCTCCGTCAGCAGCGTGTCCTCAAGTCCACGGTACAGTTCTGCCAGTTCTTCCGGCAGCGCATCAAGGATTTCCGGCTGAAACGGATATTTCATTTGCTTTCCTCCGTTTCACAATTTCATCGTAATGCGGCTTCACGCGGATCACATTCCAGTCGCATTCCTCCGGCACTTTGCCATAGAATATCACCCATTCCGGCGATAGCCGCTTCATCATTTCCTCGTAGCCGCGCAGAAAAAGACGCTTGCTTTCCTTGTTCTGCTGTGTGCCTACCGAACTAACCGCAACTATCCCGCCGACCGGCTCACCATCAAAGCACCAATCATAGCTGCGTTCGTCGCTCCAACCGATGGTCGGATACACCGTCAGGCCGTGGAGCTGCCAGTATGCCGCTAACCAGTGCTTGCGATAGTGGTTGTAAATCTGCATCGCCAGCGGCATATCGGTGTACATGGAGAAGTCCGGCGCACACACCGCCGCAAATTCGGACAGCTTCGGGATGTACTTGTCCGGCGTGTTCCAATGGCGGATAAACTGGTAATCGTCCACGAAGAAATGAACGATTTTACTTTCCGAGTCTTTTGCCGTGTAATGGTAATTCACGGGGATAAATTCGCCCTGCGGATACGCCTTAACCGGCTCAATTTGCGGAATGTCGTACTTGCCAACGCCGGGAAATGTGAACTTGTCCAGATTCTCAAAGTTAATCATAAATCCCCCAGCAAACAAAAATGCCGCAAGATACATTTCTGTACCTTACGGCATAGCAAGCGCCCGGAATCAAACCGGAACTCCCTCAATCAAAGTGTGCTGCCATTACACCACTACTTGCTACGCCGATTATACCATATTTTTTTGACCCGCTCAACCATTTTCTTTTCTTCGGTTGTCAGATTTGCATACCCTTTCGCACTGTCGTTCTCGCTGTGGATATATCCGTGATGGGTATGTGGGGAAACTTTATCGTGCGGCCTGTCCAAGTCTATCTGCTTTGTCCTTTTATTTGCCGCATCGTAATATGTAATTGCCTTGATATTGTCGTTTTTGTTTAGCGTCACATAAACGCGCCCTTTGGTCATTGTTTCCATAGGCGTTTTCTGTGCGCCGTCAACCGCCTTGACAAACTTGATATTGCTTTCCTTGACGAGTGTTCTAAACTCGCTCCCGTAAGGCTTGCCGCTTACGCTGATACCGCTGCTTGCGCCACGTCCGCCCATTATTTTCTCCTGCGCGGATCTCTGCCGTGCTTAATTATTTTTTCTTCTTTTGTTGATGCTCCTTTTCGCAAAAGACCATCTTTGCCGATTGTACCAGTAAATACGGTTTTCCGCTCCACGGTATCATTTTTTTCTTCAGATTGCATTTTCCCACCGTGGACGCGGGCATAATTCCGCGTTTCCGTGTATGTATATTCCACAACGCCATCGGAGCGCACTCTGAATTCTGGAGCGGATTTATGTGCGTCTTTGGAAATAGCCGCACGCATATTCCCCATAATTCTGCGTTGCTCTTTTGTTGCTCTACCAAGCCCGCCGCCCGCTCCGCCTCTACCGCCCATCACTCCACCTCCGTTTCTTCTTCGGTCGTCATGACCTGCATCTTCGGAAGCGCTGCCTTTGCGGTCGCCTCGTCCTCGTTCATCCACCGCATGCGGAACTCCCAATCGTTCATGATTCCAGCGTTAAGAAGCTGCACGTCACGGTTAAAGTCCTGACCCTTGTCCTCAATGATGGAATCGTCAAAGTCAATGGAGATCTGGACGTCCTCATTGAGGGATGCGCCCATGTACCGATTTCCCATGCGGAGCAAGCTCCGGCACAACTCTGTGATTGCCTGTTCAAGCACAATTTCATGTTTTTTGATCGTGCGGAACAGGGTGCTGTTTTCGCTGATGACCTGCGTGGCAGTTGCGATGCTGCCCTGGTTGAATTTGTAATGGTTCTCACCAAAACCGCACTTGCTGGACAGGATGTTCAACATATCTTGCATGCCGGTGTTAAACTCCGCCGTCCGTAGCGACATATCGACCTGCTGCAAGATGTTGCCGTTGCCGCCTCTGTCCTCCGGAAGTACATAATAAACGGTCTCACGCTTATCAAACACTGGCCGACCGTCAATGCTCTGGGTTGCCTCCGGCTGCACCACAATGCGCTTCTTGCCCAACACAAATTCGTTCACATAGCTATCATAGGTGATGTCAACGCTCTTGAGCTGGTCGATGGCGTGGGCAAATGCAGCCACGCCAAGCGGGTTGTTTTCGTCAGAGTTTGCAATGTTCAGCCGGTCAATTACAAACTGCGGCTTGTCGCTGCCGGTATGAATCACCGGAGGAATTGTCTCAAACCCTTTCACGCTGGCCAGCGGGACTTCCTCCGCATCATACAGATGGTTCTCAATGTCATACTCGCCGTTGCGCAGCCGGTGCACCTGGATGTAAGTATATTCTGTGTCATCGACCTTCCGAGTGGATGCGAACGCACACTCGCGGATAACGCCGTTATCCCACGTAAGCGGGTAGATGTTCCAGGCGCTGACGTAGTTGATGCGAATGCGGCCAGAGTCAATGATTTCTGCCGTATCTGGGTTAATTCCCATGCCTTCCATCACCGGCACATACGCAACGGTTCCTACTGCCGCTTTGCGCTCCTGCGATTCGTTAGCCTTGACCTCCCAGTTGTTATCGGCAAAAACAGTATCGATAAATTCCTGTTCCTGTTTGCCTTCGAGCGTGATGTTGACTCGCTCGTTCATTAGGAGGTTGGCCCAGTCCTCGCAGACTTTCTTTCCCATTCCCACCGAATACCGGTGGCACTCCAGCTCTTCAATCCCATTCCACACCGTATAGCTGTGGAAATCTTCAACGTTTCCCTTATACCACGCGTTCCACAGGTCGATCAGGGAATAGAATTTATTGCCGACCGTGTCAAACCCGAGATCCTTTAATGCTCTCCGAATATTCACTATTTCACCGTCCCATCATGTGACCGGCACGTTCCAGGTCTTTGTAATAAGGCTCAATGCTGTACTCAAAAGCATCCAAGCTGTCGATGTCGGACGTGCCGTCATCCAAGCGCTCGTCCTCAAATTTATCAGGATCATAAATCGCGGTTTGCATTGCATCGATCAGATGCGGGCAGTTGCGCGAAACCTTAAAACGCCCCTGTTTCATTAGCAGCACCACAAGCCTAATTCTATCTGTGATTTGCAGTTTCATTGCATTCTTGACCTGCGTCCCGAGGTGCATTTTTTGTGCGGTATGATCTAACCCCCGAATTAGCACCGTTTCCGCACTATCCGCTCGTGTCTGGCTGTAACCATACTTTGACGTTATCAGCTGGCAGAACGTAGCAAAACGCCGGTTTAATGCATTCGGGTCAATCTCTTCGTTTTTGATGTATTCTTCTTCCAATGCCACAACACGGAAATCTTTTGTGATCCCGGTGGCTTGAAATTTCGTTGCGGACTTTGTACCACCGAAGTCAACGCCAATTGAAATGATTGAGAAGCTGGTGCCGTTTTGCTTGGCCCACTCCAAAGGGTCTCCGATCAAATACTTTTCTGTATCGTTGGCAAAGTCCTTATAAACGATGCCCTCTGCCGCTACCCACAGGCCGCGCACATACCGGTCATAAAATATACCGGCATACATATTCTCGTACCGTTCGAGGGTGCGCTTGCTCAGGCCTGGGTTGTCCGTCATTTCAAAGTGTAGATACAGTGCATTGCGCTCACGGCTTCGCTTGATCCACTCCTGATAGAACCAGTGATGTGGACTGCCTGGGTTACAGGAGAACCACAACCGCGCACCGTCAACGGAACAACGCGCAAGCGCCTGTTCCACAAACGAACGTGGCATAAGCGCCACCTCGTCCAGCAGCACCCCGGCCAGCGTGATGCCCTGAATGAGCATGTACGAACTTTCGTCTTTGCCGCCGAACAGGTAAAACCAATTCGTTCTATCTCCACACCGAACGGTTAAAATCCTCGTGGAAACCTTGTAATGCATGGATAGCGCCGCGCCCAATCCGTCAATTTCCATCAACGGTTTTAAGATATTTCGCTCTGCCGCCTGCACCGTCTTCCCGCAAATAGCAAAATTCGTGCGGTCGTAGTTCTGCATCGCCCACAGCACAAACGCCATCGACATTACTGTCGTCTTCCCGGAACGGACGGCGCCGTCACAAATCAGCGCCAGATCATCGGAGCTGATAAACTCCATTATTTTGCGCTGCTTTGCGGATAGCGGTTTAATTTGCATTGTTCTCGCCCTTTAACGCAGTGAGCAGAGCTGCCAACGCCGCAGGGTCGCCGCTTTTTTCGTTCTCGGAATTCCAACCGAAATTGCAGCCAAGCGAGAATTTCGCGCCGTTCGCACCGTCTTTGTCGTAGAGCCGAGATTCGGCGTATTCCTCGCATCTGGACTTTGCGCGCGTAACCGTGTCCGCGAATTCTGGCCTTGCCTGATAATCCAGCAGCGCTTGTCTTCCCGTAAATCCAAGTGCCAACGCAAGCCCCGTAATCGTCGGCGGCTTTGCGTTAATGATAATCGGTATGCCGTACTTATCTCGCACAGCACAACCGTCATCGCCGATAAACGGCTCACCCTCACACTCTTTGAAGTAAGCGTCAATCGCCTTTTGCATCGCGCTTACGCTTTTCCATTTTCTTGGCGCTCCTGCTGGCATACGCTCACTTCCAATCCAAATAATTTGTTTTTATTTCCCTGTATCTTTAAGACCGTAGCAATACTCATACCACATCAACGGCGTTTCTTTTTGCTGCTCTGCGTAGAGTGTGTCAAACATCTTCGCAATATCTTCGATAGCGTCGCCATACTCTTTGTGCAAATGAATTTTGAATTTCGCAATGAGCCGCATATTGATTTTCATGATCCTATCTATTTCGTCGGCGGAATACGTTATCTTGTTGATAATGTCCTTGTGGTCGTCGTTCATTCTCCGTCTCCCTCTTGCATCTCTCGATCTACGGACACCAGGCTCTGGAAGCAATGAAAGTCGTCACAATACCCACAGGTAGCGGCAATGTCCTGATGCTCTTTGTCCTTGTGGAGTTTGCAGCCAACAGGCCCAGTAGTTACACGCTTACCGTCAACTACTACTGTGCCGTGTTTGACATGGGTGCAGAAGTCACAGCATGGTGTGCAGTCTTTACCGCAGAGAATCATTTGCCATCCTCCAAAATCCCGCTGATTGTGTCAGCATTCGACTTGATGATATCCATCACGATGTCGGACTGGATATTGTGCGCAAAAACGGCCTTGTCCGTCGCGTCTGCATTATAATAACCGGTGAACACCGTGCCGTCTGCTTTTGTCGCTGCAAAGCAAATACAGCAAGGGTCAATCCCTGCGATAGTTGCTATGCTTTCTTCAAGCCATTTTGCGTATGGCTGCTTTGTAATATCGTACACGCCTTCCTCCTGTTTTGCTACCAGCCCCCGCCCCTTGGCTTACAGTAACAGTCTTTCCCCTCCCATGCGGCCTTCTGGAAGCTCTCAAACATGGGTTACACAGTTTGCCAGCAGGTGGCAATGTCTTTTCCACAGCTCACTTCTGAGCGGTATAGCCGCACTTCCGGGCAGGCGCTATGCCATTTGCCCACGGCAGCGGCTCTCCGCTTTTGGTGCGGCATTGCAGTCCTGCCCTGCTTTAGCGCTTCAGGGAAAGTCCCCGTCACTCGCTGTGGTCTCCCCTTACGGGGCACCTATGCCGCATATTGGCCGTCTTCCCGCTTAGATTGTCACACGCTCATGCCCGCTTGAGGCCCCGCAAGCATCTCAAGCGCCGCTGTTCGGTCATGGCAAGGAGGACGCATCCTCACGCGCAGTTTTCAGCAAGCATTGTCATTTCCATGTGAGCCACGACGAACGGTCTCACAGTGTCCGGGCGCTACCCGGCCTCTTGTGCAGGCAACAGGATTCGAACCTGCGAACCCGAAATTTTACTATCGGAGCTGATTCCTCCCAGCTTCCGCCCGCATATATTTGTGCCGTGTGGGAGGTGCGACCTCCCGCCCCTGATCGTGGGGTGCAACGAGCGCACGGCATATAACAACAGCCCATAGGTTTCCCTACAGGCTGTTTGTGCCGGTATGACCTTTCGGTGCCAGAAGGTGCGCCCAATACCGGCGGCGCATAAGATGGAGGAAACGGGTTGAGTGGAAAGACGGGTGGATGACTATTCCTTATCATCCACTGTACCTATTGTAGCACATCATTAAGTGGAATTTGGCTCATCTTTTCCTGCAAAACCACAATATGTAGCAATGTCGAACAGGAATCTTTCTTTTCTCCGGCGGAATGTTGCTTCGCTTATCCCCGGAACAACAATCTTGTTGCGGGAATACTTATGCTTGCCCTGACAGTTGCGCATGATCCCCTGTGTAAGCTGTTTGCGGATGCTCTCACTCTCCAAATCCCGCCCGCAACGGTCTATGGCGTATTCAACAGCCCTCATTTTCTTGGTTTCCGGCCAGTTTTCTATGGCGGCAAGCTGCTCCGCCTTGCTCTCTGCCGGTCTACCAATGCCGGTGGAGCGGGGCATACCCTCTGTTGCACTGTTCCTGCCGCTCAGTATCTCGCTCCTTGCGTCGTTGTACGCCTGTACCCGCCGTGGATAACCTCTGACATAGGCAATGCACTCAAGCCGCACATCATACGGCAGCGTCTGTTTTCGGCTCATGCCAGCCTCCTTACTCTGCGTTGTTAATTAGTTTGTAGTCGCTCCGCAGAGCGTCCGCAATATCCTTCTTGGTCACATAGCCACTGTTTTTTGCGTCCACCAGCTCCACAAGGCATTTTTGCAGATACTCAACACTCATAGTGTCGTGGCTGTCCGGCGTTTCCTCCAACACGTGGAATCCAAACTTTGTAAGCAGCACTTCGGACACCAAATCCATGTTTTGCTTTGTCCCCATCAGCTTGCCCTGCTGGTACGCCCTCATGGGGTTGTTGGGTAGGGTTTTTCCGTCAATTCTCATTTCCGTCCCTCCTTGATCTTGTCCATCAGAAGCAGCCGCACAGCTTGGCAGAGTGCATATACAAGGCTATTCTGCCAAATGCTCCGCCGCTCCTTAATGCGGCACATACCGTTCTCGATCTCCTCCAAGGCTTCCAGCATTGCGTCCTTCATCGATCTACACCTCCGTCCATTTTCGCGCCGCAGTTGGAACAGTAGCTGTAAAATTTGCCGTACTCAGGGACATCCCAACCGCACTCAGAGCAAACTTTTCGCGTCTTGTAACCGTCCATGTTATTCCACCGTCCATGCACCACCGGCACAGCGTCCACTGTGGGGGCTTTTTCTAATAACCTTATCAGCCCGTTCCACCCGGCGCAGTAGTCCGCTTGCAATACATCCCTGCTGCATCGCCACACGCCCAGTGCATCCGCATCAATCAGCCTCATTGTTGTCGCCTCCGTCCTCAATGTCCATCTTCGCCCCGCAGTTAGGGCAGTAGTTCCAATTTCCAATATCGAAAAATGTAAAATCCCACTTAACCATCACGCCACACTCTGGGCATTTGAGATAATCATGATCCTCAATCCATTGCCCATGCACCACCGGGGCCACATCAGCAGCGGGAAGTTTCAACATATCCATCTGGATAATCGACAGCATCCTATTTTGAGCCACACTGTTTTCCGGTCTACGCATCCGCAAAACAGATTTTACTGCCGCTGCTCGTTCAATATATTCAGCCATTGTCAGACCTCCGCTCAAATCTAATTTTCATCTGCGCCGGATATAAATCCACCTCCGGGCGGCGCTTTCCCGTCCATCGCAAGCCACCAGCCTGTCCCACGCATTTCCATCCACTGGCTTTCAAACTCGTGCCGCTTTCGCTGTCCAGTATGTAGGTCACAAGCCGTTTATAGCCCATTGCCCTTGCTGCCCGCCACGCAGCGGCGTACAGCATAGAGCAGGCGTTCCGCGTCCCATCCGTGCAAAGGCGGTTAACCTCAAGCGGCCAACCGTCATCAAGGTGACGAGCGACAGGCCTGCCGACAATGGCCACGCCTACGATTTTCTCTCCGTCAGAGCAGCCAATCGAAAACTTGTGTCCTACGACCGGCTTATGATGGCGGTGATACTGCTCGACATAGGCGTTTGCCTCTTTTAGCGTCATCGGGCATATCTCAAGCATCCTTCATCGCCTCCACATAGCACCAGCTCTGCGGCGCGCGACCGATAACCCGGCCATCACATCCCATTTTGGTGTAATTGTAATAAGGGCAGGCACAGCAATCGGCATCGACTCTACATAGCGTCTTGAACTCGCTCAATTCTTTCGGCGTATCATAAATGCGCAAGTCGGACATATGCCAGCCGTAACAACGCCCCTTATCGCCGATATAAGCTATAATTTCTGACTGAGTTAAGCACGTCGCGGGGGAAAAGGCGGCATTTGTTGTACTACTTAACTCGCCGCCATCGTATGCAATAATGGCGATTCTTTCACAGGTAAACTCTCCAATGACCTTGCCGCCGCCGTAAAACTGCGGCTTCGGGTAATCAGTACGGATAAAATCCTCGTGTTCGTATTTTGGCTTCGTGCAGTAGATATAGCACTTAAACGGTGTTTCCAGCTTCGGACGGGTTTTTCGCACCTCGATCGTCTTATCGCCGTTGACGATCTTCTCGCACCACTTCGGGCGGACGCTCACCATAACATCCTTACTCATTTCTTCATCGCCTCCAATGCTTTCTCTGCCTCCTTGCGGGTCAGGAATACGGTTTTGCCGAACGCAGCGGCGGTAACCCCGTACTGCTCTCTCAACCCATCTTTTACCACAAACACAATAGTTGTGCCAAAACTCCCGATATTCACAAAGTCAACCTTACATTCCCTTGCATATTTCGCGCCGTCAAGAATGGCCCACACCGTATCGCCCACCTTGCACGGCAGCACCACCACGCGCCTTTCTTTGTCGGCCTCGGCCAGATCCAGCAGGCGGTCATAACCTCCTCCGATGCTGTTCAAAACCGACATCATTGCGCGCCACTCTCCCGACATACTGTGGACTTCTCCCGGCATCAGCCCCGTGTCCTCATAGGCTTTCAGCCGCCAGTAAAAGTCCATAGCGTGTTCCCGCACGGCTTCCCCATCAATCATTGTCCTGCGGGTAGTGTGCTCGTCTACCCGCACATCAGGGATAGTCAGTCGTTCCATCACTCCACCTCCTGCATCCAGAACTCGCGGCGGCAGATAGCACAACACTTAAATTTCTTTACAGTGGCGTTTTTATCAACAAAACAACTAGCGTTAGCATCCAAACATTTAGGGCAACCTGTCAGTAAATTGTACTTATCTCTTGGCGCATCAGGATAATGCTCCAGAAAAACACTTTGCCGCGTCTTACGCGGATGTTCAGCAGACCATTCCTTTACTTCTTTTACAACGTCCTCGGCCGGTATTCCCTCAGCCAAAGTAGGCAAATGTTTCCCAGTAACCTTATACATTCTTCTGTGCTCTTCAATAAACTTCACAGCGTCCATATTGTCGGCCCTCCTATCTCATATGTCGTTTTCCGTCCGTTGCGTATCTGGCGCTCTGCCGCACATAGCGCTCCCGTGCGGCGGTGTTGGCTTGATCCACCCAGGGCTTTTCCTCTAGCCGCTGGGCCTCATACACCCGGAACGCTTCGCAGCTCTTCCGGCAGATTCCGCAGGGGAGCCTGTCCGGGCAATCTTTTACGCATGGGCTTTTCATCCGGCCCACCTCACGATCTTTTCCCGCACCCCCCATTGAAGCGCATCCTCGTGGCTATCAAAGTAAAGGTCAATGCGGTTGCCGCTAATTGCGCCGCCCACATCCTGCGCTATGTAGATATGCCCATCGATCTCAACCTCTGTCCCCATCGGGATAACATCCGGGTCCGTTGCGATGGTCACGCCCTGTGTTGCTTTCGCTCCTGTGGCTGTATAACCGTTTGAATACGCTCCACAGCATTTTTCGCAGGGGCAGTATGCTGTCACGGTCATGGTGCTTTCGTTCGTGTAGGCGGCTTCCTGTGGTGTTTCTTGGCGGATTGCTTCCGCCACCGGAGGCGAATCAGGCTCTTGCTCCACCGCATATTCTGCTTCGGCGGCAATCAGCTCCCCCCACAATATCCCGGCGGCAATCAGCAGACCAAGGGCCGCACCTCCGGCAACTGTAAATATGCTCTTTCTGCTCATTTTCTTCCTCTCCCGTATACCATCCATTGCATAGATACCCCAAGCGCATCACAGATATGTGCCAGCACCCACACCGATGCGGTGCTGTGTCCACACTCAATATAGCTGATTGTCGATGGTGCTACACCAGATTCCAAAGCCAAGTCATTCTGCGACATAAGTTCCTTCTCTCTCGCCGCCCGCAGGCGCTTCCCCATACCAGCAAAATCTGCCGTCATGTGTATCCTCCTTTCTATCATCAGGATCGTACTATGGGCAACTTACCACCAAAAACGATGTGTATTTTTCGTTTTTGGTCGGAATTGCATTCCATCCCTTTACCGGCTCAAAGCGTATAGGCCAGCCCTTTTTTGTGTAGTCTACTTCTGTCCATGAGCATCCTCCATACGCTTTTCTACAAGTCCAGCAAAGAGTCTTCCCTCCAGTGGTAATATGCTCCTTCATGATTGCCCTATCTCCTCTCAAACAGCGTTATTTCGTCACTTTCGGCAAGCATCTTCTCCTGAGCAGACTTGCAAAAATTCCGGTCGATTTCAAACCCATAGGCCTTTCTTCCCAGCTCAGCAGCCGCCCGAAGTGTTGTCCCAGACCCGGCGCAAGGATCTATCACTACATCTCCGGGGTCTGTAAATATCTCGATCAGCTTTTTCAGCACCTTGACGGGCTTCTGCGTTGGGTGGATGCGCGGAATCTCTTTCCCGTCTCTCTCCCATGAGAACCAGTCAAAAACCATCTTACCAGTACCACGGATGACCTTGCCGTTTTCATCCAGCTCCCGCCCGTTGTTAAACTTTGGCAGTTTGTCCCGGTAAAGAACAACAGCAAACTCTGTTGCACCTACAATCCGCATATTGGCTTTCAAAACTTGCGCCGAATAATTCTTGCAGAAAAAGATCGGGAACCAATGCTTAAAGCCATACCGCGCTCCGTACTCCGCTACCGTGTGGATTTGGTCAAACGCACAGAACACAATCATCGCCGGTGCTTTCCCTCTCTGCTTCGGCTCAGGCTTCAGTAGGCGGGAGCAGAAGTGCATATATTCGGCAATCTTGAAATAGCCGTCCGAATTGAAAAAGCTCTTTTTGGCCAATTTGCTTTCTCCGTTGGAGTTGTCTCCGCCGTTGTACCACATCGGATTGCTGCCATAAGCATCCGCACCGATGTTATACGGGATGTCCGCAATGACCAGCTGCGCCTTTGGAACTCCGTATTTTTTGTAGTTCTGGAAATTGTCGTGATACAGTTTTGCGTTCATCGTCTTGTCCCTCGTTTCTCACCACTCAACCGTGACTTCACATTCATCCGGCATAAGCATGCGTAGATTTTGCAAAACGCTTTCCCGGTCTCCCCGGATAGTGAGCCGTGCGTGTAGCAGTTCTGCACTTCGCACCGGCGTTGGTCCATCGGACTGTTTTTCTGGTGCTTCTTCCGCCACTTCGCCTGTGTGCCACTCCAATAGTTTCTTTTGCCACAAGTCAAAGTTCCGACCACCTCGCACAAACGGCACGCCCAGCTTTTCTCCATATTCTCTGATGGTGGCGCTGCAACAGCCCATCTCGTCTGCAAGGTATGTAGCTGCCCCTCCACAACTCTGCATATTCCGCAGGTATTCTCGACACAGATCGTCTGGCATTCCCTTGAATTCATCCAACGGCATAGGCCGCGTGATGTTGTAAGTTTTCACCGCTCCGTTTCTCTCCTTCCTCTGTGCCGCAGTGAGGTAGTCACTGGGCAATCTGCATTTCCCACGCTTACGGTTTACATGGGCAAACGCGCCTCTTGCAACACGCTTTTTCTGCACGATGTCATAGTCAAAATCATTCATAGGCGGTTATGCTCACCTCCGTTCGTGGGGTCTCCCTGTCGTACAGCACCCGGCTTCCGTCATGGCTGACAATAATGCCGCAGTGGTCGTCCAGCAGCACCCGCGCCTTGACCAGCACATCGTCCACAGCTTCCAGCAGATTGGTTAAATCCACTCGCCGCTTGGTCGGCATATAAAACAGGCATTTAACCTCCACGGGACAATCTATCGGCTCATGCACACCAGCCTTTTTGCAGTACCACACGGCCTTTGCCTCGTAATCGATGTACTTCTGCGACGGCATGATAAACGATTTCCCCGTCTTGCTGCTGTGCATAATGCGCTGGCTGTTTTTCTTTGTAACCGGCGGCAGGGGTATGGTAAAGTGCATGTCAGCCATCGCCGCCTCCCATCTCCATCTGCCCATCCACCTGCATGGCCTTTGCAAGCCTGCTGCAGGTGTCCAGCTCGTCCAGTGCCCGCTTGCGGTACATAGCAAGTAAGGCTTGCTTTTCTTCCTCCGTTTCTGCCAGCTTGTACCCGCCGTCTTTCAGGGCAACAATGGGTACGCCCTGCCGCCGCTGCTCCCGTATCATCCGGCGGTTTGCTCTGTCCGGCATCCCAGTCAATGCTTCAAGGTTTTGCCGGGTGTATGTAATGCCGGGAATCATGCGTAGTTTGGCCATGTCAATCCTCCCCAAATCTCAGTTTCGTCACGGCGATAGGAAATTCCTCGATCTCGCTTGCCCAGCGCGCCGTGCCCTTGCCGTTGTGCCGTTCGAACACCAGCGGAAATCCGCCGATGCCGTCAAACAGGCTGCCTATCGTAACAGGACGAAGATATTGCGCACTGATACGCTTTGCCAGGAAGTCCCAGAAGGGCAGGGCGATGGAATTGCCCAGTGCCTTATACCGGGGGCTGTCTGCACTTCCTTTCACTTTTATTTTGCGCCCGCGTTTACCTGTTTTAACCCAATCTCCAATATCTGTCCATCCGTCCGGGAATCCCTGTAAGCGTTCGCATTCCAACGGGGTCAGACGGCGAACCACCATGTTTTGGCGGACCGTATTGTTCAGGTTCAGGCTTTGGCCTCCGCTTTCCTTTGCCTGCAAGGTTCCGTTGATTTCCCCTCCCTCTGTAAAGTTTCGGCAGTCTACGGAACATACAAGATCAGTGCTGTCCTTGAAATCTCTCTGCTTGCAACTGCTTGCAACGTCCCCCTCGCGGTAATCGCCAAATCCCTGCATTTGGTACGTCAGCGTGATTTGGTTGCCGCCGGTTCCCATACGGGCTTGCAGACTGGGCGCTACCTCGCCGCAGTCCCTGACGACATCGCAGGCGTGGCTCATATCCAGAATGGAGGGCTGGTGCCCATGCTCCTGTGCTCTCAGCGTCCCGGAAACATCATGGCTTACGC